>Ga0209292_1001804_pt1 | contig 25705 bp, 22 predicted proteins | sample GOMGulsemesocosm_2_FD_184634 | JGI IMG/M metagenome (GOLD analysis project Ga0209292, IMG submission 184634) | Methane-oxidizing microbial communities from mesocosms in the Gulf of Mexico - GOM9C Gulf of Mexico (SPAdes) (version 2) | ecosystem: Environmental > Aquatic > Marine > Cold seeps... | reverse complement strand
CGACTTTCTAACTCTTATATACCACTCAGACAATAACCTCACCTGTTTCTCGGTATAGCCACGTTTGGTCATGCGTTTCACAAACTCAAAGTGTTTGTTGTTTTCATCGGTAGACGCCTTGGTATTGAAAGAGATCACCGGCAGTAAATCTTCGGTGTTGGAAAACATTTTTTTCTCTATTACCGAGCGCATTTTTTCAAAACTCATCCAAGATGGATTTTTTCCGTCGTTACTGGCCCTGGCACGCAGTACAAAGTTAACAATTTCATGGCGAAAATCTTTGGGGTTACTGATGCCAGCGGGCTTTTCAATTTTTTCCAGCTCTTCGTTGATATTCTGTCGGTTGAGCATATCACCCGTCTCCGGATCACGGTATTCCTGATCCTGGATCCAGAAATCGGCATAAGTTACATAGCGGTCAAAGACATTTTGTCCGTATTCAGAATAGGATTCCAAATAGGCGGTTTGAATTTCTTTACCTAAAAGCTCGATGTATTTAGGGGCTATATACTCTTTAATAAAGCCGATATATTTGTCCTGAACTTCTTTAGAAAATTGTTGCTGCTCTATTTCTCTCTCCAATACATACATTAAGTGCACTGGGTTGGCGGCAATCTCAGTGGGGTCAAAATTAAATACTTTTGATAAAATCTTAAAGGCAAAGCGGGTCGACAAACCGTTCATGCCTTCATCGACACCGGCGTAATCCTTATATTCCTGAATGGGTTTTGCCTTGGGGTCTGTATCTTTTAAATTATCTCCATTGTAGATGCGCATCTTGGAATAAATATTGGAGTTTTCTGGCTCTTTTAAGCGCGACAGTACTGAAAATTGGGCCAGCATATTTAAGGTGTCTGGGGCGCAGGGGGATTCGGACAGTGAGCTTTCACGCAACAGCTTTTCATAGATTTTAATTTCTTCAGAGACCCTGATACAGTAGGGGATTTTTACGATGTTTACCCGGTCAATAAAGGCCTCATTGGTTTTGTTGTTTTTAAATGACTGCCACTCAGATTCGTTAGAGTGCGCCAGGATGATGCCGGAAAATGGAATGGAACCCATGCCCTCTGTGCTGTTGTAATTGCCTTCTTGTGTCGCAGTGAGCAGTGGGTGCAATACCTTAATTGGCGCCTTGAACATTTCCACAAACTCCATCAACCCCTGATTGGCACGACAGAGGGCTCCGGAAAAGCTGTAGGCATCGGGATCTTGCTGAGGAAACTCTTCCAATTTTCGGATGTCGACCTTACCCACCAGGCTGGAAATGTCCTGATTGTTATCATCGCCAGGCTCGGTTTTAGCGATGGCTACTTGATTAAGTATTGAGGGGTAGAGCTTAATCACTGTAAATTTTTCAATATCACCGCCGTATTCGTTAAGGCGTTTCACAGCCCATGGCGAGATAACGCCTTTTAGGTAGCGGTTGGCAATACCGTACTCGCGCTCAAGTATTTCCCCGTCTTCGCGGGGGCTGAATAATCCCAGTGGTGACTCGAACACGGGAGAACCTTTTATCGCATAAAATGGAATATGTTCCATCAGCTCCTTAATCTTCTCGGCGATAGACGATTTACCGCCGCCTACCGGGCCCAGTAAATAGAGAATTTGTTTGCGTTCTTCCAAGCCTTGAGCCGCATGGCGGAAATAGGCAACAATGTTTTCTATAGCATCTTCTGCGCCGTAGAACTGGTCAAAACTGGGGTAGCGTTTTATGACTTTGTTGGAAAAAATCCGGCTTAGTACAGGGTCTCGTGCAGTGTCAATCAGCTCAGGCTCGCCGATCGCATGTAGCAAACGTTCGGCGGCACTGGCATATGTTTCAGGTTTGTCTCTGCACAACTGCAGATATTCTTGAAGGGATAATTCTTCTTGAGTGGTAGATAGAAAACGTGCTTGATAGCGCTCGAAGATACTCATGATGATCACCTTCTATGTTAAGGAAGTCACCGATTAGCATAGAGGGTCGCTTACCATCGGTACTCCACTATTCATAGTTAATTGATTGTCTGACCTGGATGAGATTTTTCTCATCTAAATCAACCTCTATTTGAATTATAGACGCTCCTTTGGCATTGACACTTTTAAAGTTAAATTAATTGTGTCTCAGAGAAGGTCGGGCAAATGTTTAAAACGGCAGTGTATAAGTATTGTCTTTTAGAACACGCGAATATTGTAGGGTTTCGCTGGGGTAGAACAGCCCGTTTATGCTGGATGACCCTTAGAGGTATTGACTGGATCTGGAAATACTCTGTTGGCCAGAGGCATGTGGACTTGAACAATTGTTCGTTAGACCTTTAACAGTATGACTTAATCACAAGGTATAAGTTCCTTTAATTGCAGGGCAACTATTTGTAAATTGCAGGTAAAAAGTGCATCGAAAACTGAACTTATCGGGATTTTAAAGGTTACATAGTAAGGGTGGCTAATAAAGGTCGCTCTGCTGGTTAATTAGCAGTGTTTAGGGATACTGCTTTTAGTTTATTACCAGTATAATCTGGGATTGACCCAATACGAATACTAACAATAGGCTCATATGCGAATTCTAACATTGACATTTCTCTCGCTAATCCTCGCACACTCGCCAATCACCCATGCTATACAGGACTACGGTGTTTCCAAGGGGGCGGAAGAGCTGCTTTTACAGGGATTCGAATCTATAGCGGAGCAGAAATTTGATATAGCGCTTGAACAGATGCAAGAACTGGTTACTATCAGACCCGATTTTCGATTGGCGCAGTTAGTCTACGCCGATTTGTTGATCGCTCAGGTAAATCCTCTGTCGCAAGTGGGCAGCAGTTTTACCGGTGACCAGCAGACAAAACTCAAAGGTTTGATTGCAGAGGCGAAGGCCAGAATTAATCTGCGTAAAACTAAACCGGGCCCCGATTTAATTCCTCAGGACATAGTGCTACTCAGTGATAAGCAGAAATACGTCATAGTGCAAGACATGAGTTTGTCTCGGTTGTTTGTTTTTGAAAATAGAAACGGGGTGCCGTTTTTAATCAAAGACTATTACGCCTCCCACGGCACTGGAGGCACTGGCAAGAGAAAGCAGGGTGATCGTAAATCACCGGTGGGTGTATATTTCACCACCGGACGGCTGTTAGATGAAAATTTGCCCGCCAGATATGGTGCCGGAGCACTGCCACTTAATTACCCAAATGCATGGGATTACAGGAATAAACGCACTGGCAATGGTATTTGGCTACACGGATCCCCAGTAGATACTTATAGCCGTCCGCCGCTCGCCAGTTTAGGTTGTTTGTCACTGACCAATCCAGATTTTCAAGAAGTTGATCAACTGATTAAAAATGGCACGCCAATGATCTTAGGAGAGAATTTAACCTGGATCTCCAGAGAGGCATGGAAAAAGCAAAAAAATGAAATGATCGCTGTGGTCAAAGATTGGGAGGCCGATTGGGAGAGTTTAGACTACAACCGCTATATAGAAAATTACTCGCAGAGTTTTAGTGATGGCAAAATTAAATTTCAGAAATTTGCGGCCCATAAGAAACGTGTTAACAGTGCCAAGGCATTTATCGAAATTGGCTTAAACGATTTAAACATATTTACCTACCCGGACTCAGATTTAATGGTAGTTTCTTTTGATCAGCAATATAAATCCAGCAACTATAAAGGTTCCGGTCTGAAGAGGCAGTATTGGCAAAAAGAAACGGACGGCTGGAAAATAGCCTACGAGGGCGCGCCATCTCAAGGGAAACCTTAAATTAGCGGCTGTAGTCTCACTCTCAGTGTTGCTGATCGTTAATAATAATAAAGCCAGTAACACTTTAATCTTTTCCAACAGGGATGAACGAAGTGCAAAACCTATCAAGTCAGCAAAGCATCGTGCGAACTGATTTTACCTTGAAATATTATACTCTGGATGAAAAACTAGCCAGCGATCCGCTACTAAAAGTTCATGGCCCTGATGCTGGGTTGTTCATACGCAGTTGGTTGGGATATGCAGAGGCCGGTGGTAACTGCATTATTCATTGGGCAGAGGGCGACTTTGCTGCCTTACTAAGCAGCATTAATGATAGATTTCAATCCAATGTCGATAGCACTGATGGTTTACTAGAGCTTTTGGCAGAGCAAGGGGCACAGCGAAAAGTAATATTTGTAGTTGATGCGCAACAGGTCCCCAGCACACAATTTTCTCTACTATTTCAGACTCTACGCAATAGCGATTCACAAAACAAAACAGACATTGCCACGCGATACCCTGCCAAATTGGTGCTGTATTTTAAGGCTGAAGAGATTGCCAGTTACCAAAAAGTGCTTAGTGCTTTTAGCCAGTCTTTGCAAATAGGTGCTGCTGATGGGCAAGGCGTAGCTGCTGGGAAAAAATATTTTGCAACTGGGCTGCTCGGCACTTTACTGCTCGCCTTCATAATAGGCGGCGTTAGTTACTGGCAAGTGCTGAAAAATAGCGACAGCGAGTTTTCTCTGTGGATAGCAAACATCAGCGGCTGGCAGCCGGACCCCGGTACTGCAAAGCTGTCCAGTGCTGAGGCTGCGACGGATGACAACTTCACTAGTGCTGATGCTGCTCCCAAAGCAAAAAATACTAATCTATTAGCCAGTGGCGACTCCGCCGCGACTATAAGCAAAACACAATCAATAGCAGCGACTAAAAATGTTGAGCCCGCAGTTGCAGCTGTTATTGAAGATAATAATGTTACTGTAAAAAACGTTATGGCAAATAATTTGGCTATAGCGAAGCCTGCTGATAAAAGTGCAGAGGTAACGGATAATCAAAGCGGGTTGTTGTTGCAAGATAGCAATGCCTCAAGCTCAATAGAGGGTGTCTCAGGCGCTGTTACCCTGATCGATGACCAAGTAGCGCAGATAAGTAAGGGCGACCCAGAGGCGGTTACAGAGCTTATCGCAACAACCGATACTCATATCCCGCCCCAGCAGGCAGAACTAGCTACAACTGAGGCTGACGCCAACACAAAAGAGCAAGTGCTCGCAGTGGGAATAAAGGCAGACACTGGGCAGCAATCTATCGCCAGCGCTGAGAGTGTAGAAGGCCCGACAGTCATCATTGATCCAGTTGTAACAGAAAAAGATCACCAATTAGTGGCGCAGCAACACTTAGAGTTATTAATCGACGACTGGATTGCGGCATGGCAGCAGCAGGACTTCAAAAAATACAGCGCTTTTTATGGGCCAAAATTCACAGTTAGTAATAAGCTTAGTCACAGAGGCTGGCTTAAGTGGCGCAAGCAGCGTATTGAAAAACCTAAATGGATCAAATTGTCTCGCTCAGCGATCAGTTTTATCACTCCTGATGGCGATGAGCAGGTGAGTATGACCTTTACCTTAAATTATGAGTCGCCTAACTACCAAGATGAGACTTTAAAAAAGTTAACATTAAAGTCATCCGCACAGAGTTATCAAATCATTCTCGAAGAGAATCTACAAGTGACCAGAATCCGCTAGCAGCGCCTACCCTCTAGAAAGTTTAAGGAGAGCTCTGGCTCTCCTTTTTTACGGCCGGAGAAGGCTTTAAGTCGCAAGTAGTTAGTATTTAGTAGTTACTGAAAATGGCTATGGATTCACTAGAGGGGGTGCAGCAGGTAGGTAACAAAATTAGGCGATAAAAAAAGCGTATTTACCGAGGTAAATACGCTTTTTTTATGAGTGCTAGTGTAACGGTCAATTATATATTTTGTTCCTTACTGATCAGCCATTTAGCGCCTACTTTTCTTAACGTTAGCTTTTTCTTGGTTTGATCTTTGTAGGTGTTGGCTTGATACTTTTGCAAGAAAGTAACTTCAACAACGCCGCTAGCGATTCTGGTGCTTTTAAGGTTCGAGAGTTTTACTTTAATAAAAGCAGGCTTAGTGAGTCTAGAAGTACGCAGCTTTCTCCACTGAGTATGGCTCACATTTTTCTTTGGCTTATAGCCATCCACATAGCTACCTAGATATGCATTTACGTTTTGTGTCGACCAGGTCCAGCTCCAGCGATTAACTGCTTTGATGGCAGCAGCAGTACTGCTCCCTTGGGCTTTGGCGGTTTTAGTGGTGTTGTTAGTGTCGACTCTTACAATACTTTGCTTAACTGCAGGGGCTTTCTTAGCCGGTTTAATCACCAGTTTAGCTATTTCTACTTTAGGCTCCGGATCGCTGAGTTTTGGAATAGGCAGCGCTACTTGTTTTCTGGCCGCGATCACTATAGGTTTAGCAGGCTCAGTGATACTTTTGCTTGTTTGCCTGGCAGTGCTGCTAGCTGCAACTTTGCTGGTCATCTTTTTATCGGTGTTGTTGGCCGCTATGCTCGAACTTAGACTTGCGTGGGAGACGGCGGGTAAGCTGGGACTGGATATTCTTCTCAGCACTATTAAATTTGGCGTCTGTTTAGTATCGGAGTTCAAATCCAGGGCGCGGTTATAGGCTAGCGAGGCTACAGATGAGTATACTTCCCGAAGATTTTCATTTACTTGCGCGTAGCTAGGGTGGGTTGAGAAGGCCAGCAGTAAAGTCTCAATAGCCTTGCCATAATCACCTTGATCCGAGTAAATGATCGCAAGGTTATTATACAGTTCAGGAGAAGTTGGATGGCGAGCTATAGCATTTCGCAATAGTGATTCTGCCTCTTTGACCTCGCCCATGTTATTCAAAACCAGACCCTTGGTCAGTTCAGCTTCCAGGTTGTTTGGGTGTTGCGCAAGGAAAGTATTGATCGCTGCCATAGCATTGCGATGCTCACCCCTTTGGGTCATTGCCTCAATGCGCACCAATTCTGGATCAGTGGCGGCCGGGTTGCGAACTTGCAGTGCTTTAGTGGAAGGCGTCGATTTACTGATTGCCGAGTCAGGGTTTTCCTTGATGGTTTTTAACCAGGATTTTATATCCGAGAGCTTGGAGTTCATCCAGGCCTCAGTATTCGGGTTATTAACGGTATCAGTGGAATCAGTCCCTTCTCTCTGCGCTTGTTCATTGCAGCTATAGTCACTGGAGGTGCCACCATTTCGACAGTATTCTTGAGTACCGTTTGCAGTAGCCGAAGTATTTTTATTAGCATCTAGTTTGCTGGCACTACAACCGGAGGCAATTAATGCGGTAATAAGTACGGCCAGTTTAGTTCGTTTTAAATCCATGAAAAGCACATTGTATCCAGTCAATAAGGAAAAATTTTTGCAAGCTGCATCAACGGTCTGCAAGTGCTATACACTGTGTTACCGGTGGGTTTGCAGCAGGGTCCCTGAGTTTTTAATCAGCACTTATCAAGAGGGCAATAATAGCTCTTAAGTAACAGTAACTGGTTGTATTGTTTTATTAAAGACAAGTAATAGTATCTGTGTAGAAACAGCCTGTAAAGCTATTGATAAATTAAGCTTATGCTAACGTTTCAGCGACAGTCACTTAGACAGTGATGTCGCTGCCTGATAACTAAGCCTGGCTCTCTCTATCGATCGCCCGATAGGCGATGTCAGTGCGATAAAAAGCTTGCTGCCACTGGATATTTTTCACTGTTGAATAAGCTGCGCGCTGGGCGCTAGTGACAGTATCGCCCAGTGAGGCAATGCATAATACCCGCCCACCAGTGGTCACTAGTTGATCATCCACAATGGCAGTGCCAGCGTGAAAAACCTTAGTATCACTGGAGTGCGTACTATTGATCGTTATCGGGTTGCCTTTTGCGTAGCTATCCGGGTAGCCACCTGAGGCCATCACTACTCCCACTGCAGGACGTGGATCCCACTGTACATCTAAGCGTGAAAAGTCACGATCCAGCGCGGCGTTACACATATCGACAATGCTGGTTTTTAGGCGCAGCATAATCGGCTGAGTTTCCGGATCGCCGAAGCGGCAGTTGAACTCAATAACTTTTGGCTGGCCGCTATCGTCGATCATCAATCCTGCGTACAAAAAGCCTGTATATTCGTGTCCTTCAGCTTTCATGCCAAGTACCGTAGGCATAATCACCTGATCCATAATTCGCTGGTGGATTTCACTGTTGACCACAGGGGCAGGTGAGTAGGCACCCATGCCTCCGGTATTGGGGCCAGTATCGCCGTTACCAACACGCTTATGATCTTGGCTGGTGGCCATAGGTAAAACATTGTCACCATCAACCATAACAATAAAAGAGGCTTCTTCGCCCTGTAAAAACTCTTCGATCACCACTGTGCTACCGGCATCACCGAATTTGTTGCCCGCCAGCATATCGCGAACAGCTGCTTCCGCCTCTTCAAGTGTCATAGCGACAATTACGCCCTTACCGGCGGCCAGGCCATCGGCTTTAATAACGATCGGAGCGCCCACTTTTTGCAGATAATTGATCGCGGGGTCGATTTCGGTGAAGTTCTGATAGGCACCAGTAGGTATATTCTGGCGCTGCAAAAAGTCTTTGCTAAAGGCTTTAGAGCCCTCCAGCTGTGCAGCGGCGGCCGTGGGGCCAAAAATTGCTAAGTTTGCAGCTCTAAAGTCATCTACTACGCCTGCGACCAACGGGGCTTCGGGGCCTACGATAGTTAAGCTTACTTGATTGTCTTGAGCAAATTTGATCAGCGCAGCAGAATCTGCGATGTCCAATGGCACATTTTGCATTTTTGCCTCAGTGGCAGTACCACCGTTGCCTGGGGCGACAAAAACTGTTTCAACATTGGTATCTTTAGCTGCAGACCAGGCCAGTGCGTGTTCTCTACCACCGGAACCTAAAATAAGTACGTTCATTGTTGGAGCTCCAAAATATTGCCAGGCCCGTTTGACAGCGGGCCCGATAGAGAAAGTTTTAGTGTCTGAAGTGGCGCATGCCAGTGAAAACCATCGCCATACCTGCGGCATCGGCTGCGGCTATCACTTCGTCGTCACGCATGGAGCCGCCCGGTTGAATTACCGCGCTTATACCTGCAGCTGCGGCGGCTTCAATACCGTCGCTAAACGGGAAGAAAGCATCGGAAGCCATCACTGACCCCGCAACTTGTAAGCCTTCATCGGCCGCTTTAATGTTGGCAATCTTGGCGCTGTACACGCGGCTCATCTGACCGGCACCTATACCGATACTCTGGCCGTCTTTAGCGTAGACAATGGCATTAGATTTTACGTATTTAGCTATTTTCCAGCAGAACAATAAGTCCTGGATTTGCGCCGCTGATGGAGCAACCTTAGTGACGACTTTTAAATCTTGCTCAGTGATAATACCCATGTCTCTGTCTTGAACTAACAGGCCACCGTTAACCCGCTTATAATCTAACCCGTTCAGGCGAGTCTTGGCGAACTCGCCACAGATCAATACTCTGACGTTAACTTTAGCGGCTAATACCGCCTTTGCAGCATCGTCAACACTGGGGGCAATGATTACTTCAACAAACTGACGTTCGATAATCGCGCTGGCAGTCGCCGCATCTAAAGTACGGTTAAAAGCGATGATGCCGCCAAACGCTGAGGTCTTGTCAGTGGCATAGGCCAAGTTATAGGCTGTTAACAAATCGCCACCAATAGCAACACCGCAAGGGTTGGCGTGTTTAACAATGACGCAGGCCGCCTCGCTAAAAGATTTAACACACTCTAGTGCCGCATCGGTATCTGCGACGTTGTTGTAAGAGAGGGCTTTGCCTTGCAGTTGTACTGCAGTGCTGATAGACGCTTCACCCGGGTTACTCTCGACATAAAAAGCTGAGCGCTGGTGGCTGTTTTCGCCGTAGCGCATATCTTGTTTTTTGATAAACTGGCTATTAAAAGTGCGTGGGAACGCTGAGCTATCCACGGGCGCCTGAGTATCATCGGCGGCGGTTGGTCCTTCTACTACCGCACCTAGATAGTTGGCAATCATGCCGTCGTAGGCAGCGGTGTGTTCAAAAGCTTGTACGGCTAAGTCGAATCTGTCGGCAATAGTTAAACCGTTGTGTTGGTTTATTTGCTCTAGTATATGTGGATAACTGCTGGCATTAACAACAATCGCCACATCTTTATGGTTTTTGGCTGCAGAGCGAACCATAGTCGGACCGCCAATGTCGATGTTCTCAATTGCCAGTGGCAAGTTGCAGTCAGGGCGCTCAATGGTTTGCTTGAAAGGATACAAATTGACGACGACCATATCGATAGGGTCAATACCGTGCTCAGTCATTACCGTATCGTCGATGCCTCTGCGAGCCAAAATTCCACCGTGGATTTTAGGGTGCAAGGTCTTAACCCTGCCGTCCATCATCTCGGGAAAGCCAGTGTAGTCAGATACTTCTGTAGCGGGGATGTTGTTATCCCTTAACAGTTTGAAAGTACCGCCTGTGGATAGAATTTCAACGCCACTGCTCTGTAGAGCTGCCGCGAATTCTACGATGCCGGTTTTATCTGAAACACTGATCAGTGCTCTGCGAATAGAAGTATATTTCTGCTCTGCCATTTTAATGCCATTATCTCTGAGTAAAAGGGAACTGGGAAATCTGTCGGTAAATTTGTCTTTGCAGGAGTGCGCGAGGTATTGCAGGGGATAGTATTTACACTGTTGGTAAATGTATAGCTTGTAAGGGGTAAAGCTAGATTATCCATAGTCAATACTCGGTTAAATCTCTTAGCTTCCTGGCCAAATTACGGATAACACAGCCTGCTGCTAAACAATAGTTTAATAGCAGGCTGTGTTTTTGCTAATTAGCGTTTTACAGTAAACCGTATTCTTTTAACTTTTTACGCAGTGTACCGCGGTTTAAGCCCAGTAGTTCTGAGGCTTTAGTCTGATTGTCTTTAGTGTAAGCCATTACTGTCTCTAGCAATGGAGCCTCGATTTCAGCGAGTACCATCTTGTAGACGTCAGTCACAGGCTGACCGTCTAGCTGTCTGAAGTAATTGTTCATGGACGTTTCAACACTATCCCTTAAAGTCTGGCCTTGAGTGATGACCGGGTTGGAAGCAGGGACGAAGTTAGCTTGCTGATTTTCTATTGTGTTCACGTTACATTGTATCCGAAATTAAATGTTAAGCGGCAGTTGTGGTTAACTGAGCGTTCATAAAGTACTGCTCTATCGCTGCCAATTGTTTATCTCTACTATCCAGTTTATTAAAGCTGGAGCGAAATGTTTTACTGTCTTGCATAGATTGTAAATACCAAGCTACATGTTTACGAGCAATTCGCACTCCCAGGTAGTCACCATAAAATTGGTGTAGGGCATGTAAATGGGTAATTAAAACTTGCTTGATCTCTTGTATCTGGATAGCGGGTAAGTGCTTACCAGATGCTAAATAGTGATCAATTTCTCTAAAAATCCAAGGGCGTCCCTGCGCTCCTCTCCCAAGCATTACAGCATCGGCATTGGTAAAAGCTAGCACTTGTTGCGCTTTTTCTGGGCTGTCGATATCACCGTTGGCAAACAGCGGGATATCAATAACCGCAGCGACATCGGCGATGGTTTGGTATTCGACCTCACCTTTAAAAGCACAGGCCTTAGTGCGCCCGTGTACTGCCAGTGCAGCTATGCCAATATCCTCAGCCATTCTAGCAATAGTCGGCGCATTAATATTGTGTTTGTCCCAACCAGTGCGAATCTTCAGGGTAACTGGAACATCCACAGCGCTAACCACGGCCTGTAAAATAGAGCGTACTAAAGGCTCGTCTTTCAACAGTGCCGATCCCGCCGCCTTACTACATACTTTTTTAGCCGGGCAGCCCATATTAATATCAATAATCTGAGCGCCACGTTCTACATTCATCTTTGCTGCATGAGCCATCATCTGTGGATCGCCACCGGCAATCTGCACAGATCTTGGCTCTATTTCAGAATCGTGGTTTAAACGAAAACTTGATTTTCGCGAGTTCCAAAGTTTGGTATCGCTGGTCACCATTTCTGAAACCACAAGCCCTGCTCCCAATTGTTTGCACAGTCGCCTAAAGGGCTGATCTGTGACACCTGCCATAGGCGCAAGGATGACCTTGCTGTCTATGTGGAAGGAGCCGATTTGAAACATAGTGTGCCTTAAAAATATTTTCGTTCCACTCAGGCTGAACATTCAGGCTTGAGAGATAGTTTACTTGAATAATAAAGGTGGCGAATTCTACACACATTCAGCGCAATTCACCATGATTTTTTTGGCTGATTTTTGATCGTTTAGGCTTGACTAATGGCTAATATCTGCAGGGGAAATCAACTGGAGTTTATAATTGAGTCCACGGCTGGCCGTTTGCAGTATGGAGAGCTGGCCAGTTATTATCTGCGCCGGTTGGATTTTGCTCGGTACTGGGCTCTGATGACTCAAGTACTGCTGTGCATTAAACTCGCGCCGGGCTACTAGGCGTCCCTGCAAGTCACTAAAAATAAGTTTTACGTCAGGCAAGTGTTGTTCGAATGTAGCCTTGTTAGTAAAACTGAAGTTGATCGCCAATAAGTTCTTGTATTGGCTGTCAGGTTCAATCGACAGTGATAGTTGCTCCAGGGATTCTATGATGGGTCTGTCCGGGTGTAACAATTGAGCGGCCTTTAAGTAGATCGGTTGCAGCCAGTGAATCTTCGACCAACTATTACTGTTGAAATACAGCAGCTGCAAACTGGCAGTTATCAGCAGCGAGACACAGAGAACAAGCATGCTGCGACTGGTTTTAGAAGGCCTGTGGGGCCGCTCACTCCCATGGTAGTGGGTAGCTGCTGCTATTCTCTGGCTGGGGCTGAACTTTAGTTTAGGAGAGGACTCGGTGCTGTTTTTCGTTTCCTGCTCCTCGTCCTGTAGCTGGTTTCTTTTTGCATCAAACATACAGCCGCATTGCTTACAGCGAATTTTACCCGCTGCCAAAGTGAACTGGCCGGGCGTGACCCGCCAGTATTTAAAACAACTGGGACATTTAGTAATGTATTGAGCAGAAGAGGCCATAGTGATTATTTTCTAGTGCCGGTCACCCTGATCCAACCGTCGAGTTCAACGACTGGATCCAGTGTGAACCAAGTGGAATAGGCGTCAATAATGTCTTGCAGTTGATCGACTAAAAGCCCCGATAGCGCCAGTAACCCGTTGCTGTTTACCCTCTGTGCAAGTGTGGGAGCTAGCTCGACTAAGGGGCCGGATAATATATTAGCCACTAAAATGTCGGATTTCTGTGCTGGTGCGTGCTCGGGAAGGTAGGTACTTAGCTGTGATTCATGCAGAGAATTTCTTTGCAGGTTAGTCTCAGTTGCCTGCAGTGCCTGCAAGTCGATATCCACAGCCAATACTGATTTGGCACCTAAGAGCAGGGCCGCTACTCCCAAAATACCAGAGCCACATCCGTAGTCGGTCACGGTTTTGTTCTGGCATTCTATACTGTCTAACCAGCGCAGGCAGAGCTCAGTCGTCGGGTGAGTACCCGTGCCAAATGCCAGCCCTGGATCTAGCATTAAATTAATTGCATCCGGGTTGGGGGCGTCACACCAGCTGGGACATACCCAGAGCCTTTGGCCAAATTGCATCGGTTTGTAAGACTTCATCCACTCCCTTTCCCAGTCTTTATCTTCCAGTATCTCTATGCGTAATTCAGGAAAAGGCTCTTTGGATTCCTGCTGTTTATATGCGTGGCGCAACTGCTGCTCCATTTCTTGCATATCCTGCTGAGCATCAAATAGCCCACTGATTACTGTATTGGTCCACAGTGGTGTTGTGCCCAATTCGGGTTCATAAATAGGCTTGTCCTCGCTGTCCTGATAAGTCACGGATAACGCGCCTGCTACCAGTAGCAAATCTTCGAACTGGTCTGCCAGTTGGGGTTTGATTTCAATTTTAACTTGTAGCCAGGGCATAGATGTTCCTTAAATAGCGAGAGTGCCGTACAAATTTATAGACACTTAAAACTGCTAAGTCTACAAGAATCATAGCGAAGATTCATCTCTGTTAAGCAGGGCATAACTGCTATAGCGGTAACGGAGCAGATAAGGTATTTTGTCTCGGCGTTAAAGTTTTCAACGCAAGGGTGAAATACTTACAAGTAAGTAGGAGGCCAGCACCGCAAAACAGAAGCTTGAGTGTTGCCCACCGTGCAGTAATGCAGTCAATAAAATCTTCAGTTACAACAGAGGAAGTCGATAGGTGAATAATTTTAATAGCTACTAAACCGGCTTAGTAGCGACTTTATTTTCCTCTGCTGAACAACTAGCAGCTAGCTTAATTGATTACATTTTCAGGCAATGAGGTGATTTAAAAGCATTGTTCGCGCGATGTAATTGAGTATAGTTGTGCAATCCAGGCAAGAAGTTGCATCTTTAAAATTCGTGGCAATAAAACCACTGCACCGTAAATTGAATATTATTAGGCCTTTATGACAGAGCACTCAAACAATAGTTCGATAAAAAACCCTTGCGTCGGTGTTTGCGCCCTAGATGATAGGGACTTGTGTATTGCCTGTAAAAGGTCGGGGATCGAAATAGCCGAGTGGGGGCTGTATACGCCTGTGCAAAAAGTGTCTGTATTACAAAGTATCCAGCAGCGTTTTGCCGATGATGACTGAGAATGTTGAGGAAAATTAATGCACTATAAAAATATTGAATACGCAGCTTTTAAGGCCTGGCCGGCGAAAGAGCAACATGGCAGTGACGCCGTGGTGATGCGCTTTGCAGATGGTTATACCAAGAGAGCCAACAGCGCTACGGTACTGAGCGCTTCAAACACTGAAGATGCAAGCTTAAGGCGTAGTTGTGAGCAGTTTTATCTGCGGCGGAATTTACCTTGCATTATTCGCATCACCTCCCGTTCGCAAGCACATCAGTTGGACGTGCATCTGGCCGATTGTGGTTACGAGTACCGGGATAGGTCTTTAATATTGGATAGGGTGCTTAGCGGCGAACAGCAACCTAGTGCGTCGCTGCAAGAATCGCAACAAGGATCAGGTTTAGTGATTGTGCAACCGCGGCAGTGGCTACAGGATTTTTGTCAATTAAGTGGCAGCGATTATCAAGAGCATCTGGCGCATTTGGCTATCTTAGAGCGAATTGACCAGCAGATGATATTGGCTCAGTGGCAAGTGCAGGGGAGGGTAGTTGCCTGTGGGGTTGGAGTAATCAGTAACGGCTATTTTGGCGTTTTTGATCTGCTTACAGATCCCGCGAGTAGGAATTGTGGATATGCCACAAAGCTGTTAAGCGCGATGACGAACTGGGCAATAGAGCATGATGCGACGCACAGCTATCTACAAGTTGTTGCCGCTAATACTGCCGCCATCAACTTGTATCAAAAATTAGGTTACCGTCAGAGTTACGAGTATTGGTATCGAATTAAGGAAAATTAGTCAAGCTTGCAACTGCGCCGAAAAGAGCATTTGCTTTAAGCTTGAAAGTTTAAGGTTGAAATTGTTTTTGATTCTTGGCAGTATTGAAGAAATAGCTGTCCAATTAAAATCAGTAGCAGCTAAATCTTAAACGTTAAGGATATATAAAATGAGTTGCCCCTATAATCCAGCATCGGACGGTGCAGAAATGGACTTCAATGACAAAATGTCATATGGAGACTATCTACAATTAGATAGTATCTTAAATAGCCAAACTCCTTTGTCAGAAGCCCACGATGAAATGTTGTTCATAATTCAGCATCAGACATCTGAGTTGTGGTTAAAATTGGCGATCCATGAGATGCATGCCACTTTACACGAGATAAGAACGGACAACTTGCGCCCGGCCTTTAAACATTTGAGCCGCGTATCGAGAATCTTTGAGCAATTAAACAGTGCCTGGGATGTGTTGCGTACAATGACTCCTAGCGAGTACACCACCTTTCGCGATTCGCTCGGTCAGTCTTCTGGGTTCCAGTCCTTCCAGTATCGTGCTATAGAGTTTGTGGTTGGCAATAGAAATTTGGCAATGCTCAAACCTCATGATCACGATCCAAAAGTGACCGAGAAGCTGGAAGCTATCTTAGCGATGCCCAGTTTGTATGATGAAACGCTTTTGTTACTACAGCGTAAAGGGTTTAATTTATCTAAAGTGTTAGATGATCGAAATTGGCGCGAAAAGCACAGCGCCAGTGTTGAAGTAGAAGAAGCCTGGCAGCAGATATATAAAGACCCTGAGCAGCATTGGGCACTGTATGAGCTGGCAGAAAAGTTAGTTGATTTTGAAGATTATTTCCGTCGCTGGCGCTTTAATCATGTGACCACGGTGGAGAGAATTATCGGCTTAAAGCGCGGTACTGGCGGCACAGGTGGTGTCTCGTATTTAAGACGTATGTTAGACACAGTTCTGTTCCCGGAACTGTGGACGGTTCGTACTAAGATGTAGGGTTGACAGTTATAAAGTACAAGCGCTCGGGCCCACTGTATTATTAATTGCAGCAGGCGAGGTGGCACTTGTGCTTTTTAAGTTTTGCCTAAATAGCTATTGCTCGCGATGACTGTTCTCAAGTGCGCTATTACACCCAGCGACTTACCCAGAACCAGTGTTGCAACTAGTAGTTACACCTAGGATAGACGAGTGGCTTGTCGACAAAATAAAAATAACTTGATGGGTAAATAGGTAATGAATAAATTAGCGATAGCAGTAGCGTTAGGGCTGACAGTATCAGCGGCGAGTTCAATGGTCTTAGCGGCACCGGTTAAAGTCGGCATGATTACTACCTTAACTGGCGGCGGTGCCAGCTTGGGAATAGATATCCGCGACGGCTTTATGCTGGCGGTAAAGCAAGCGAACAATGCTGATCTGAGCGTCGTGGTCGAAGATGACGCTCGCAAGCCACCACTGGCGGTGCAAATAGCCGATAAGATGATCCAGCGCGAGAAAGTGGATATTTTAACCGGTATTGTCTGGTCAAACCTGGCGATGGCAGTGGTGCCCAGTGCCGTCGCTCAGGGGAAATTTTACCTCTCTCCCAACGCCGGCCCCTCGGCATTAGCGGGCAAGCGCTGTCATAAAAACTATTTTAACGTCGCCTGGCAAAATGATAACTTGCACGAGGCAATGGGCAGCTATGCCACCAACGAAGGCTACACTAAACCTTATATTCTGGCACCCAATTACCCAGCGGGTAAAGATGCGCTGGTAGGCTTTAAGCGTATGTTTAAAGGTGAGGCTTCCGGTGAGACTTACACTAAGTTAGGGCAAAAAGATTACGCGGCAGAAATCGCGCAAATCCGTGCCTCTGGTGCCGATAGCATATACTTCTTCCTACCCGGCGGTATGGGGATCTCATTTATGAAGCAGTTGACTCAATCGGGCATTAAACTGCCGGTGATGGGGCCTGCATTCTCCTTTGATCAGGGCATCTTAAAAGCGGTTGGTAAAGCGGCTCTGGGGGTTAAAAACTCTTCACAGTGGAGTAAGGATATCGACAACACTGCTAACCAAGCGTTCGTTAAAACCTTTAACAGCGAATATGGTCGCCTGCCATCACTGTATGCCAGCCAGGGTTTTGATACGGCTAATTTGATTTTATCGGCGATGAAAACCGCGGATGTTAAAGATGCCGATGCCTTCAGAGCTGCACTGGTCGCCGCCAACTTTGACTCAGTGCGAGGCGATTTCAAGTTCAATGCCAATCAGCATCCTATCCAAAATATCTATGTGCGTGAAGTTATCGAAGAGAACGGTACCTTAACCAATAAGATAGTGGCCACTGCTCTGGAAAATCACGGCAACGTCTACGCCAGCGAATGTAGCTTATAAGTCTTGCACTAACGCTATATATCATTAGCACGGCTGCGTAACGCTAAGTATTAGAGTCACGCAGCTGCTGCCTTCAAGTTACTTATTTGATGTTATACAGCAGCGTGCGGCTGTGTTTTTTGTCGCCCGGTGATTAATAATACGACAACTATAATAATTCGTTCTCGGGATAACTATGACCGCTATTTTGTTATTTGAGCAGCTCTTAAACGGTTTGCAGTTCGGCATGATGTTGTTTTTGATGTCTGCAGGTCTGACTTTAGTCTTTGGGGTAATGGGGCTGATCAACTTGGCCCACGGTGTTCTCTACATGGTAGGCGCTTTTGCCTGCGCCATTATTGCCGGGCTGACCGGCTCTTTCTGGCTGGGATTACTGGCGAGCCTGATCGTTGCGGCTATGGCCGGGGCACTGATAGAAGTGGGGGTGATACGCAAGCTCTACCAGCGCGATCACTTAGATCAAGTACTGGCCACTTACGCACTCATATTAATTTTTTCCGGTGCCACCCGCTGGCTCTTTGGCGCTTTTCCACTGTATTTGGATGTACCTCAAATACTCTCTACCCCAGTGAACCTTTTTGGTCTGTTAGATTATTCCAGCTACCGGCTATTTATCATTGGTATCGGCATAACGGTGGCTTTGGGGTTGTATTTTTTAATCGCCAAGACGCGTCTGGGTATGCGCATTCGTGCCGGAGCATCTGATCGGGAGATGATTGCGGCGCTTGGCGTTGATATTCGCACTTTGTATACCTTAGTGTTTGCCTTGGGGGCAGCATTGGCTGGCCTGGCAGGAGCATTACTGGGCGCTGTACAGTCGGTAGAAGTGGGCATGGGTGACTCAGTACTTATATTGGCTTTTGTAGTGATCGTCATTGGCGGAATCGGCTCGATCAAAGGCGCTTTCATCGGGGCGTTGCTGGTGGGGCTGGTGGATACCATGGGACGTTTTTTACTGCCTTACTTATTTGCCCTAGTACTACCCCCGGATACCGCCGCCAGCATCGGTGGCGCGCTCTCCTCAGTGGCTATTTATATTTTAATGGCAGTCATCCTTATCGTTAAACCAAAGGGGTTAATAGCTGCTAATGGGTAATTTAACAATCGAGTACAAGCTCAATATATCTATAGTGCTGCTGTTGTTGGCGATCCCCGCAATAGCGCTGATGCTGGATGAGCCTTTTTATATCACTCTGGCAACAAAAGTGGTTATCTTGGCCCTGGCGGGGGTGGGGCTGAATTTAGCATTGGGCCTAGGGGGACTGATCTCTTTTGGTCACGCCGCATTTTTTGGCATAGGCGGTTACATAGCGGGCATCCTCGCCAGCCATTCGCTAAACGCCGAACTGATGTTCACTCTGGCGGGCACCGAGTTTGATGGCACAACTAATATGCTGGTTATCTGGCCACTGGCACTGCTGGTTAGTGCGCTAGTTGCCGTATTTATCGGCTACTTTAGTTTGCGCACTAAAGGGGTCTATTTCATTATGATTACATTGGCGTTTGCGCAAATGATCTATTACTTTGCCATTGCCTGGCCCGCTTATGGCGGCGAAGACGGCTTGTCCATCTATGTGCGCAACCAATTTATGGGGCTAAACACTTTAGACCCCATGATTTTTTATGGTATTTGTTTCACGCTGTTGATGTCGGTGTTGTTACTGGTTTCGAAATTGAAAAATTCTCATTTTGGTTCCGCATTGCAAGCGGCTCGACAAAATGAGCAGCGCCTTGCGGCGGTGGGGATCCGCCCCTTCGGCATCAAGCTAACCGCCTTTGTAATATCGGCAATGATCACCGCGCTGGCGGGGGCACTGTTTGCCGATCTCAACCGCTTTGTCAGCCCGGATATGCTCTCTTGGCACACCTCCGGTGAAATTATGATCTTTGTTATTCTCGGCGGTGTCGGAAGGTTGTTTGGGCCAGTGGTGGGGGCCGGGCTATTTATCTTGTTTGAATATTACCTCGGAGGCCTTACCGAGCACTGGGCACTGTTTTTGGGGCTGGTATTGTTAGCGGTAGTGCTGTTCGCGAGAGGCGGTTTAGTGGGATTGATCGCCGGGGAGGTGAAGCATGACTGATAGCATTTTAAAAATAACCGATTTGCAGAAAAGCTTTGGCATGCTCAAGGCCACTGACGATCTGAGCCTTGATTTGCGTGCCGGTGAAATACATGCAGTGATAGGCCCCAATGGTGCCGGTAAATCTACCTTAATTAAGCAGATCTGTGGCGAATTGGCACCTGATTCTGGCAGTGTAGAATTTCTAGGTAAGGAAATTACCGCCTTAGATGTGGCCGCCAGAGCGCGTCTGGGGCTAGGTCGTACCTTTCAGGTCTCCTCGCTGGCGATGGAGTACTCGGCGCTGCGAAATGTGATGTTAGCAGTGCAGTCAGTGCAGGGGTCCAGTTTCAAGTTTTTTAAATCATTAGCCGCTGATCAGCCACTGCGTGATACGGCTATGCACTGCTTAACTGAAGTGGGACTCGAGCGTCGTGCAGATATCTGCGCCGCACAGCTCTCCCACGGAGAACGCCGTCAGTTGGAAATAGCGGTAGTCTTGGCGCTGCAACCTAAGGCCTTTTTACTGGATGAGCCTATGGCGGGAATGGGTGCACAGGGCTCGCAACGACTCACAGGCTTTCTCGATCAATTGCGTCAGCGGGCACCGATATTAATGGTAGAGCATGATATGGATGCTGTCTTTTCCCTGGCAGATCGAATTTCAGTATTAGTGTATGGAAAAATCATTATGACCGGTACCGTTGATCAAGTGCGCAGTGACGCCAGAGTGCGCGAAGCTTATTTGGGGGAGGAGTAACCATGGCTGCACTATTAGAGATATCCGCCGTAGAGACTTATTACGGTCAATCGCAGGCCCTGTTTGGCGTTGATCTGAATATACAAGAGGGACAAGTGCTGGCAATGATGGGTCGTAATGGCATGGGTAAAACCACCACTATTCGCTCAATTTGTGGCATGTCGAGGATAGCCGCGGGAGCAATGCAGTTTAAAGGTATCGATATTGCCAGCTTGCCCTCACACAAAGTGGCACAGTTGGGAATAGGGTTAGTGCCGGAAGGACGGCGCTGCTTTGGAAATTTAAGCGTCGAAGAAAACTTACTGGTGGCCGCCAGAGCGGCAAGTACTGAATTGCAATCTTGGGATTTAGCCAGAGTAACACAACTGTTTCCGCGCCTTGGCGAGCGCAGCGAACAGAACGCCGATACCTTGTCCGGAGGTGAACAGCAAATGCTTGCTATCGGCAGGGCGTTGATGACTAACCCGGCACTGTTGATTTTGGACGAGGCCACCGAGGGGTTGGCGCCTGTTATTCGCCAGGAAATCTGGCGGGCAGTGCAGCTGTTAAAAGAATCCGGCCAGTCGATTTTGATCGTCGATAAGACCCTCAAAGAGCTGTTGCCGATCGCCGACCACTGCATCATTTTGGAGCGCGGTAAAACGGTGTTTAGCGGCAGTCCCGCACAGCTAGATGGACAAGTACAGAGCCGCTATTTAGGGGTTTAGGAAAAAGTAGGAAGTAGGAAGTAGGAAGTGGGAAGTCGTGAGTAATAAGTAATAAGTAATAAGTAATAAGTAATAAGGGGAGGTAAGGGTTATGGCTGGGTATCATTTAGCACAGCGGGTTTTGTTTCAGCACTGCGATCCGGCCGGGATCGTCTTTTATCCTAGGTATTTTGAAATGATCAATGCCACGGTTGAGCAGTGGTTTGCAGACGAGTTGCAGTTCTCTTTCGCCAAGATGCACTTAACTGAAAAAGTAGGGGTGCCGACAGCAGCGATTGAAACGCATTTTAAAGCCCCGAGCTTTTTAGAAGACCGTTTAGACTTTAACTTGCAAGTAGAGAAAATTGGCACTAAAAGTGTCAATTTGCAGCTGCGGGTCAGCTGTGCAGAGCAGTTGCGGCTGGAAGCTAAAATCACTTTAGTTTTTGTCTGCTTGCAAGGGGCTGTTCCCAAGTCGATTGTCTGGCGGTCTGATCTACGGGAAAAGTTTGCTGCATTCCAATTTGACTGATATTTAAGCTTAAGTAAATGTGCGCATTCGTAGTGTCATTGACTTGTTTTTCTGATCATATTCGTTAAATATCATTGCCAAGCCTTAACCCATTATAGGTAATCCTTTGACCATTAAAGCTATTCTCTTTGACCACGACGGAACTCTGGTAGACTCCGAAATTGCCCACTTTCAGATGTGGGTTGAAGTCCTAAAAGAATATGGTGTATCGCTGTCCCAGCAGCAGTACAAAAGTCACTATGCGGGAATCCCAACACCTGCCAATGCTGTAGATATGGTGCAGCGCTTTGCTTTACCGGTTAGTCCCGAGTCTCTGATAGCAGAGAAAAATTTTGCCACCCAGGCGCTACTTAGCCGCGAGGCATTTCCCTTGATGCCGGGGGCCCAGGAGTCAATTGCATTTTTTCAGAGCTGTGGAATACAACTCGCGGTGGTTACGGGTGCGGGCAGAGAGGGGGTCGATGTCAGTATCCGCGGGCATGCATTACAGGGCTGTTTTTCGACGGTTGTCTCTGGGGATGATGTAGCCCATAGCAAACCTGCAGCTGACTGTTACCTGCTGGCCATGCAACGCTTGGGTTTCAGCGCAGAACAATGTATCGCGATAGAAGATACCCAAAATGGTGTTATAGCTGCGAGCTCTGCCGGAATTACCTGCCTGGCAGTGCCTAATGCTATGTCCGAGCAGCACGATTTTAGCCGTGCAGCAGAGGTATTTCATAACCTTGAAGAGGCGACACACTGGATTGAAAATCGTTTTGCACTCAGTCGATCCTGAAAGAGTACTGCTTATTCAGAGCGGCATTGAAAATACAAAAAGTATTGTCATGTAAGTGTGTTACAGCGATTATTTTTCCCAATCTAAGCTAGCTATGATCCTTAAACGCTAAGGCAGAGGATCTGGATACTATTCGCAGGTCACCTAACGTAAAAGTGATCAGTGCGATATATTCCTATACAAACACAATGCCTCGATAATCTCAGCCTAGAGGTCTATTATTGGTTTAAGAGGTTCCTTTGAAGATGTGTTAGGTGAAAAGCTATTGAACAAAGTCATCCAGAGCTACCGCGATGAAAAATCCTACCCTCATGGTAGTGCCGGGATAAACGATTTCTCGGTTGCTAATCGCTATCTAAAAATACCTGGCAAAATGGCTAAAATACTCGCTGCGATGATTATCGGGCTTTTACTATTCTCTACCCAAAGTACCGCCAGAACACTTGAATTAGTCACCTTACAATACCCACCATATATCTATAGTGAAGATGGAAACATTAAGGGAATTGCGGTGCAAATTATCCGCGAGAGTTTTCGTAGGATGCAGCAGCCGATAAAGATAAGGCTGTTACCTTGGTCACGGGCTATCACGCAAATTCAAAATGGCAATGCTGACGCAATATTTACCGCGTATAAAAACCCTGAAAGAGAAACATTTGCCGATTACTCAAAGGGCATCGTGATGCCGCAAATTGTTTCTCTGTTTGTATTAAAAGATTCTTCCATAGCCTGGGAGGGGGAATTTAAAGCACTTACAAAATATTCGATTGGCGTGGTAAGGAAAGTCAGTTATGGGAAGTTATTTGATCAGGCGGTTGAAAACCACACTCTAAGCAACATTCAGTACGCCGGCACCGGCGAGCAGAACATGGAGAAGTTGCTAAAAGGCAGGTTCGATGTGCTGGTGAGTAATAAATACGGAGCCCTAAATATCCTGAAAAAAATGGGAAAGTCTAATGACGTTATAGAATTGGCCCCAGAAATACAAAGCGTGCCAAGTTATATAGCGTTTTCAAAAAAGCGTAATCTATCGGCGCTCAGAGATCAATTTGACATTGTACTTGAGCAGATGAAAATTGACGGTACTTACGCGCGCATCATTAGCGGATATTTCCAGAGCAGCCCCACAATCACTGATAATCAATAGTTGCATTTTGATTCGTTGATATGCAGCTGGCCAATATAAATTATCAGCCACTGGCTAAAAACTCTGTAGTATTAGCATGTTAATTGAATATTTGGCTGACGGATCAAGATTCAGGGGCTGGAATATATTCATTTTCTGAAGGTCACCACTGGCTTTAAGACACTGATCATAGCTATGCGCAGATTTAGTGCTATTTTTAATACAGTTCAATAAATTAACTCAGTACTAGAATCAGCAAATACTTTAGGGAACATATGATTAGCCCGCAGAGAAAGTATTGGACTTATTCACATGTTCCTTAGTATGGTGATTCTTTTCTGTGAGATGAAAGTCATAGATATCGTAAACTATCGAATATTCATTGATCAGCGTTTTTATTATTAGGAGTCACACATGGATCGAACTAACCCTATCGAAGAGAAACTGTTTGATAGCCGCCAGGTTATCATTTGCGAAGAGATTGAACAGAAGATGGCGAAGCGCGTCTGCAGTCAATTACTGGCGCTTGCAGCCGCTAGTGATGACGACATATTACTGTTTGTAAACTCTCAAGGTGGGCATGTGGAATCGGGTGACTCTATCCACGATGTGATCAAATTTATAAAGCCCAGAGTGGTGGTGATAGGTACAGGCTTTGTCGCCAGTGCCGGTACCCACATCTATTTAGCGGTAGAAAAAGCCGATAGATACTGCCTGCCAAATACGCGTTTTTTGATCCACCAACCCAGCGGTGGTATCACCGGGCAGGCATCAGACATACGCATTCAGGCGGAACAAATTGTCATTATGCGTAAACGTTTGGCACATGTGATTGCCGACGCCACCGGGCAAGAGTTTGATCAAGTGATGAAAGACATAGACCGGGATAATTGGACAACTGCGCAAGAGGCGGTTGAATACGGTTTGTGTAATAAAATCATCTCCAGTGTAAAGGATCTGATGTAAGCTCGCCCCTGTACTCTTAAGCTGCAGATCCTGATTCAGTTCAAGGTTTGCAGCTTCACAGGATTGCTAATCAGGCTTAATTGTCTTTGTATATTTCAACACAGCGGTGTAATTCGCTGGACTGATTAGACAGCTCTTCACTCATTTGGGAATTTTGTTGAGACGCCTCCAGTGCCTGATCGGTAATACTGCGAATGGATGCGACCCTTATATTCACTTCACTGGCTACTGAACTCTGCTGTTCGATGGCTGCGGCTATCATATTGGTCATATCGGTAATCAACGTTGTGTGGTCAGTTATTTCATTGAGCATGAGGCCCGCTGCACTGGCTTTATCTGAACTTTGTTCTCCCTGAACCAGGCAGTTACTGAATAAACTTTCCATGTTTTGGGTGCGGGTCTGTAATTTGTTGATGATCGCTTCAATTTCCTGAGTCGATTCCTGAGTGCGACTGGCTAAGGTTCTCACTTCGTCGGCGACTACCGCAAACCCCCTGCCTTGCTCGCCAGCTCTTGCAGCTTCAATGGCAGCATTTAACGCTAAAAGATTAGTTTGATCGGCAATGCTGCGAATTACATCCAATACAGTGCCAATATTTTCACTGTCTAATACTAACTTTTTCACTTGCTCTTCAGAGGCTTCGAGGTTTTGCGAGAGTAACGCCAACTGCTCGATTGTCTCTTGTACCCCCTGTTGGCCATTGAGGGCGCTCTTATTGGTTTCTTGTGCTTTTGATGCAGTATCCGTAGTGTTCTTGGCAATTTCATCTATGGTTAAGACCATTTCAGACATCGCTGTTGAGACCTTAGCGGTTTCATCCATCTGCTGCTCTACACCGGTATTACTATTGCTAATGTTAGTTGATAAGCTCGCGGTAGCACCGTTGAGGGTATTTACAGATAGGTTGACTTGATTGATGATAGTGGAAAACTGACTGAGTAAGATATTAAACTGCTGGGACATTTCCGCGATCTCATCTTTACCGCTATCATCTGCTCGCAGAGATAGCACATTAGTTGTGCTGATAGTGACCATTAAATTCCGTAAATTGTTGATTGGTAATAAAATACTTTTACCGAGAATGACCGAGACGCTCACCACAATGATCAATATGAGTAAAAACAGCAGATAAAATAAATTATCCATAGTCTCAGTGGTATCCAGCAGCTGACCTTTGGTATCAGTCACTAGTTTAGTTAATAAAGTCTGGATATTATGCGCCGCGTCGCGCATTTGCCCTAA
>Ga0209292_1001799_pt1 | contig 25748 bp, 23 predicted proteins | sample GOMGulsemesocosm_2_FD_184634 | JGI IMG/M metagenome (GOLD analysis project Ga0209292, IMG submission 184634) | Methane-oxidizing microbial communities from mesocosms in the Gulf of Mexico - GOM9C Gulf of Mexico (SPAdes) (version 2) | ecosystem: Environmental > Aquatic > Marine > Cold seeps... | reverse complement strand
GCTTTTAACATCGTCTACCCAAGCATTAAATGAGTTTACACGGGCATAAACACCATATTTATTTGCAACAGCACATCCTTCACCCCATGATACAACACCAGCTTGCACAAGTTCACCATTATGGTTAATGACTAACGGGCCGCCACTATCACCTTGGCAGGAATCCTTACCACCTTCTTTGATACCAGCACAAATTTCTGTTGTGCTTATTTTACCCGCATAAGCTTCTGCTGAATTACATGTATCATTTGATACAATAGGCACATTTACTTTTTGTAAAACATCAGGACCACTACCGCCTTGCTCTAATGCGCCCCAGCCAGAAACAGAAGCTATCGCGCCTGCCATTCCTGATACAGCGATAATTTCGTCTGTGGCAAGTTTAACAAAAGGAATACCAGTGACAGGAGATGATAACTTAACAAGCGCAATATCAGATGCATTTTTACCTTGCTGATTATAATCTGGGTGGATATATACATCAGCAACAGAAGCTTTGCTGCCTGAGTCATCAGATAACTTTAAAAAATTTGAACGTATCGATAATTGACTTATATTATCTTTAGTTATTTCTTCAACACAGTGAGCAGCCGTTAATACCCAAGTTTCAGAAATGAGTGAGGCACCACAAAAATGTTGATTATTATATTGAAGGCTTGTCATCCAAGCCCTTGAATTATCGGTTACAGGTTCACCTCCAACTATTTTTGGTGTTGGATTAGTTTTGATATTCATCTTTAAATCGTTAGCTTGACTTAAAACAGGCATTACTGAAATTGAAGCCAATGCAATTGTTATTAAATTTTTGTTTATTGCTTTCATGTTTGAGTTTCCTTGTTTTGTTCTCGGTATTGATTAAATAACAAACTAGGGCGCAACAATAGTGACGTTTTGTATAGAGGGTGTATCGGTTTGTATCGGTGAGTATTTTTATTGATAGAAAAGAAGTTGGGGAATAGGTGAAAAATGCGATTCACCTATTAATAAAACTAAATTAAAGACCTTTTTTACTATATAAAGTGACTTTTCCAGCAATAATTGTTGCTGTAATATTTTTATCACTTGAACCCCAAACACAGTTAGTATGCAGTGTTTTTTCTTCACAATTATCAGCAGAACCGAGTAGTTGTTCGATTTCAGTTTTATCCATTCCTACTTCTACTTTGCCATAGTTTTCAATAGTTACTTTACTACAAGCCGTTAAAGTTAAAGCGATAGCTGCAATTGAAAGGTACTTTTTCATATTATTCTCTTTTATTATATTAAATAATTAATGCATATAGCGTCTGATTTGAATCAAAATGCCTAGCTTAGGATGGTCAAAATAGTGTATTTCATTACTGATCACGCGACGAAATTGATTAAAATGAAAGTTTTTAAGTTTTTCATTTGTACGATCTTCTTCTCGTAAATTAAATTCGGCTTTTATGTTTAAATATCGGCCTCTTAAAAAAACCTTAAGTAAGCCATCTAGCTGCCATGTTTTATCCGGATATTCACCGGTATTGTTAAATTTCATAGGCTTATTAAATGAAGTATCGCTATTAATAATTGTCTTTAAAAAGTCATTTAATTCATCAGTATTATCAGAAACCTCTAAATATGTATTATCCTTTTGTTTTAAATTTCCAAAATAATCATATTGTTTCGAAAAACTTTTTCCGCCAAATAAACGGTAATTAGGTGCTTTACGTTCAGTCAACCCAGGCTGGCGCCAACCAGTATGCAGAATAGGTAGCATACCTTCACGCTTTAACCTGGCAATAGTCGATTGAAATTCTAATTCTTCTGGGGCGATGATATAGGGTGTTTCCATACCTTCCTGTAAAGGAGAATCTGGCGTAAGAGGCGTTGTGTCCATAAGTGAAATATAATCTATACTATCGACACATACTGGAGAATTAAGCGTATTTAAGGTTTTGTAAAGGATATTTTTTTGTGGTTTATTAGATAAACATTTATTTTGGCCCATTATCTGAAAATGCTCTGAAAGCATATCAACAGATTTATTGATTTTAATTGGAGACAAGTCAAAGCTAAAATCTTCTTTTACTTTTTCATTATCTGGATGCTCAAATAAAACAACTTCTACTTCATACCAACGGCCATTACCTGCAATCGAGGCCGTTGAAAATAAGAATAATGAAAGTCCTATGAGTAATTTCAACTTCATTTAATGGGTTACCTTTTGCTCAAAATCCGTAATCATGGCATTTATTAATTTAAGTCTTTCACTCGGTTTTTCTTGCGGGATCATAAATTTCAATTTACTCGCGCCTTCCATTTTATATCTGGACGGATTAGATTGCAGTAAACCTATGATAAACATAGGGTCAACTTTTGTTTCTTTGGTAAAGTCAATTGAACCACCTTTTGCATTAGCATCAATTTTACTTATACCGAGCTTTGCTGCGCGTATTTTTAATAATTGTAATGCAAATAGGTTTTTAGCAGGATCTGGTAATAGACCGAACCTGTCTATTAATTCAATTTGCAAATCATCTACTTGATCAAAGTTTTGACAAGATGCAATGCGTTTATACATGCTTAATCGAATATTGACATCAAAAATATAGTCTTCAGGTAAAAGTGCTGGGAGTTTTAAGTCAACTTCTGTCTGCTTACCTAAAATATTTTCAAGCGTAGGCTCTTTCCCTTGTTTTAGTGCTTCAACAGCTTGTTCTAACATTTCCATAAATAGCGTAAAACCAACAGACTCAATTTGGCCACTTTGCTCGTCTCCTAATAATTCACCTGCACCACGAATTTCTAAGTCATGGCTAGCCAGAGCAAAACCGGCACCTAATGTTTCTAGAGAGCTAATCGCTTCTAGGCGCTTTTTAGCATCTTTTGATATTACTTTTTCATCTGGTGTCATTAAATAAGCATATGCTTGGTGATGGCTACGGCCAACGCGTCCTCGTAATTGGTGAAGTTGCGCTAAGCCTAACTTATCTGCACGATCCATTATTATAGTATTAGCACTTGGTACATCAATACCGGTTTCAATAATTGTTGTACACACTAATACATTGAATTTATTGTGATAAAACTCAGCCATCAAACGTTCTAGCTCTCGTTCACGCATTTGACCATGCGCAATTGTGATATTCGCTTCTGGTAATAATATTTCTAAATCAGCGGCAGTTTTAGCGATTGTTTCAACATTATTATGTAAATAATAAACTTGACCACCACGCTTGATTTCACGTAATACGGCTTCACGAATAATAGCGGGATCTGACTTGTGCACAAAGGTTTTAACCGCCAAACGTTTTGCCGGAGGGGTTGCTATGATAGATAAATCACGCATGCCACTCATTGCCATATTTAATGTTCTGGGAATAGGTGTGGCTGTTAAAGTCAAAATATCTACATCTGCGCGAAGAGACTTAATCTTTTCTTTTTGTCTAACGCCAAACCTATGCTCTTCATCAACTACTAATAATCCTAAATCCTTATATTTTATGCTTTGATTCAATAGTTTATGAGTTCCAATCAAAATATCTAATCGACCATCGGCTAGTTTAGCTAGAATCTCAGTTTGTTCTTTGGCTGATTTAAATCGCGAAATCACATCAACTTCAATTGGCAGATTAGCAAATCTGTCTTTAAAATTTTCATAATGTTGTTGTGCTAATAGCGTCGTTGGAACAAGAATAGCGACTTGTTTACCATCGTTTACCGAAACAAATGCAGCACGCATTGCAACCTCAGTTTTACCAAAACCAACATCGCCACAGACTAATCTATCCATTGCCAAAGGTGATTGCATATCTCCAATTACAGCATTGATGGCATTTTTTTGGTCTTCAGTTTCTTCAAAAGGAAAACTATCAGAAAACTGTGCATAAGCACCTTTATCTATTCTAAATATATTGCCTTTTTTAGCTTGTCTTTGAGCATATATATCAAGTAATTCAGCTGCAACATCACGTACTTTTTCGGCCGCTTTTCGTTTTGCTTTCTCCCAGGTATCAGTGCCAAGTTTATGTAATGGTGCGCTTTTATCTTCACCACCGGAGTATCGTGTTAACATGTGCAAAGAAGAAACTGGTACGTATAATTTAGCTTCTTTTAAATATGTAATTGTTACAAATTCAGTTTTTACACCCGCGGCATCAAGAGTTTGTAACCCTTGGTAACGACCAACCCCATGATCTAAATGCACAATCGGTTGACCAACTTTTAATTCCGCTAAATTGCGTATGATGGCATCAGCGGTGCCTTCATATTTATGCTTACGGCGGCGTTTTTGAGAAACTTTTAAGCCTAACAGTTCTTGCTCAGTAATTAGGATTAATTGTTTTTTACCATCTAAAACAACGCTTTGCTCTAGGGGACTTACAACTAAACCAACATCTTTTTTAGAGTCAATAAAGTCTTTAAAACTATCAAAAGAATGGAGTTTGATACCAGCAGGTTTAAATAAACTGATTAAAGACTCTCTACGACCTTCACTTTCTGTTGAGAATAAAATACGGTTTTTAGCTGATTTTTGTTCAACTAAATAACGTGATATTGCATCAAATGGATTTTTGATTTGATGATCTACACGTACATTAGGTAATTGTGATGTCGGTAAATTAAAATGGCCCGCTTTTGTGCCTAATTTTGCAAGAGATAAATTTATGCGGGCAAAATTGCCCATGTTTGAATACAATTCATCAATAGGTTGATATATGGAATTAGGGGTCAGTAATGGTCTTAAAGGGTCAACATTACGGTTATCAAAGCGACTTTGTACATCTTTATAGAATGCATGAGCGCTATGTTCAATATCACCTAAATGCATTAAAACTGCATTATTGGGTAAATAATCAAATATTGTTGCCATTTTATCGAAAAATAAAGGCATGTAATATTCGATACCACCAGGATACTGACCTTTGGTTACTTGTGTGTAAATCGATTCAGGCTGTTTACTTGCACCAAATAATTCACGATATTGACTTCTGAATCTCTCTATATCTTTTTCATTTGTTGGAAATTCATGGGCAGGCATCAGTTCGATTGATTTAATTTCTGTGCCTGATCTTTGGGTTTCAACATCAAACTCTTTGATGCTATCAAGTTCATCATCAAATAAATCTAAGCGTAATGGCGTGATATTTCCCATTGGAAATAAATCAACAATAGAGCCACGTATTGCAAATTCACCATGTTCCATGACTTGTTGTACATGAGTATAACCTGCAGCTTCTAAATTACTTCTTAGTTTATGGCTATCTAGAGTTTGTCCTTTTTTAAATAATAAAGTGCTGCCGTATATAAATTCAGGTGGAGACGTACGCAGCATTAAAGTGGCTACGGGTAATATTAATACACCACTTTGTGTTTGTTTTAGTTTATTTAAACTCGCTAGGCGATCAGATATTATATCTTGGTGTGGAGAAAAGTGATCGTATGGCAATGTTTCCCAGTCAGGAAAAACCATCACATTTTGTTCTGGTAAAAGGAATTTCAGTTCAGATTCAAGTTTTAATGCTGATGGGGTATCTTGTGTTACTAAAACAACCAGGGCTTTATGATCTTTAACACCTTGTGCTATGGATAAACTTAATGCACTACCTTGTAATTGTCCCCAATGAATTTTATCTTTAGTAGATTTTACCCAAGGTAATGATGCCCACTGCGTTAATGCCATTTAGTTCTAGCTCCAAACTCTTTTTGTTATTTAAAAATCAATTATATCAATCAAATGAGTATACAGATTAAATCTTGGTATTTCTCTAATAAGTCTTCAAAATACGCAATGCGGTTTCTCGTTTTAAAGTAATATATTTTGAGTAACTGTGGCGACTTAAATAAGCCGATTAATGGGTCCACGAGAATAAAACACTATCTTAAATCGCATTGTTCTATGAGTCTTAATATCACGTATTATATTGTTTTATAAGATTATAACTATTTAAACTGCTGTTCAGTTTAACGAATGTTTTTATGTTTTGCTTTAAGTTTTAGTAAACGAGATTGTGCATGAAGACTTGCACGAACTAATAATTCTTGATCTGAACTTCTTATTTGCGTAAATAATAAAGTATGCTGATATGTATTCGTCTCATCATCTTTTTGAGAGTCAATCATTTGTGCAAAACAATATACCGCAGCTGCATCATAATCCAAAAATATTTTACAACAAAAATCTTGTGCTATCGGGTAACTTTCTGAGGTGTTAATAATTAGTCCGCCACCACCATAAGAATATGTTAAAAGTTTATCATCAGTATCATGTTCAGTTGATAAAATATGAGACATGATCAAATCTATTTTTCTTGATTGTGCTTTTAAGAATACAGCTAATTCATCAGCTACATCACTTAATTGCCTTAAAGGTCTTAGTGCGGTTTGTTCTAATTCATTTACTTCATTCGCAAGGAGAAATAAAGCCGGAATACGTTGCTCTAATACAAGTGTATTGGCTGGAACCTGTTCTGGCTTTACGGCTTCAATATTGACTTTAATTGCTTCTTCAATTTGAAAGTACTGTTTAAATTCATCAAGTTTTGTTTGCGACATAAGAGAGTGGATATTACGAGAAATTTTTACATATATTAGCCATTTATTATTTCAAGGCAAGTAAAGAACATATTTTTACAAACTTCTTAATAACAAAACTACATTAAAAATCATGATTAATGTTAAACTCGTCATAATATTTCGTTGATGTTAGGTATCTTTGTCCATTATGTTTCAACCTGTTAGCCTATTTATAGGTCTTAGATACAGCCGTGCTGCAAAAGGCAATGCGTTTATTTCCTTTATCTCTTTTTTTTCTATAACGGGGATCACTTTAGGGATAATGGCGCTAATTACCGTTGTTTCAGTTATGAATGGTTTCGAAAATAAATTAAAGCAAAGCATGTTAGGTTTATTACCGCACATTGAACTGAGCAAGGGTAATAATTTAGAGCACAAAAAAGACATTTCATTTTCTCAAATTAAACAAAAATTATTATTGGATGATCGCATTTCTGATGTATCTCAATACATTGAAGCTGAAGCTATTTTGCAAACAAATAAAAATATGCTCGGTGTAATTTGGCAAGGTGTTTATACCGAAAACCAATTACAACAAGTTCAAGATAATATAGAGCAGGGTAGTTGGCAGACATTATTCACTAAAAAATACTCGATTGCGATGAGTCGGTATCAAGCTATTAAGCTTGGGCTAAATTTAGGAGATAAAGTCAGAGTTATTGTTCCAAAAGCATCAAACTATACACCTATGGGGCGTATACCCAGTCAAAGGTTGCTCACTTTAGTTGCCATTTATTCTACTGGTTCTGAGATTGATACAAGCTTGGTATTTAGTCAGGGAATGTCGGTTTCTAGGTTATTGAAAATTCCTAAATCAGAAAAAGAAGCACCCAGTATTCGAATTCAATTAGATGACCCATTTACCGTTGATGACGTATTATTATCTCAATCAACCTTATTTAAACAATTTAGAGTATCAGATTGGCGTAAAACTCAAGGGGGGTTATTTTCCGCTGTGGCGATGGAAAAACGAATCATGTCTTTATTGTTAGGCTTAATTATTCTTGTTGCCGTATTTAATATTGTGTCAGCTTTGACCATGATGGTAGCTGAAAAACAATCTGAAGTCGCTATATTGCAAACATTAGGTTTAACTCCGAATAGTGTTAAACAGGTGTTTATTATTCAAGGTTTATATAACGGGCTATTTGGTGCTCTACTTGGTGGTGGGTTAGGGATTGCCTTTGCCGCTAATATTAATCAAATATTAGATTTAGTAGGACTTAACTTATTAGGAGGCGCAATTTTGCCCGTTTTATTTGATACTTCTCAACTAAGTTATATTATTTTTGGCAGTATATTTATGAGTTTTTTAGCAACTTTATACCCCGCAACAAAGGCGGCAGGTGTACGTCCGGCAGAGGTTTTAAGATATGAGTAATTTAGTAATTAAATGTACGGACATCAATAAAATTTATCAAGACGGTAAAAATAAAACACAAGTTCTTAAAGGTGTAAACCTAGAGTTAGAACAAGGTGAATTATTAGCAATCGTAGGAAGTTCTGGTTCAGGTAAAAGCACCTTGTTACATATATTGGGTACATTGGATGTTGCTACAACTGGAACGAGTAAAATTTTAAATCAAGAAGTATCAGAGTTAAGCCGTAAACAACAAGCCGAATTTAGAAATAAAAATTTAGGTTTTATATACCAGTTTCATCATTTATTAATGGAATTTAATGCGTTAGAAAATGTAGCAATGCCTCTGTTAATTTCTGGTATGAATCCAAAAAAAGCAAAAGAAAAAGCAAAAGAGATGCTTGATAAAGTAGGGTTAAGTCACCGAATAGAGCATAAGCCTTCTGAGCTGTCAGGTGGTGAAAGACAAAGAGTCGCAATAGCGCGTGCTCTTGTTGGTGAACCTGCGTTAATATTAGCAGATGAGCCAACAGGTAATTTAGATAAGCAAAATGCACTTAAAATTTACAATTTAATTAATGAGTTAAATCAATCGCTTAAAACGAGCTTTGTGGTGGTGACTCATGATTTAGAGTTAGCTGCAAAATTGGGTAAAACAGCTTATTTAGATGATGGTATTTTAACGCTTAAAAAGAGTTCACTGTGAAATTTAGTTTATTTTTAAGTAAAAGATTTAGACATGCAAAACATGAAAATGGATTTATTGGCTTTATCGGTAAAGCATCGAGCATCGGTATTGGCTTAGGCATTGCTGTGCTTATAATTGCATTATCTGTTATCAATGGTTTTGAATATCAAATGGTAAATAGGTTATTGAATGTGGTGCCACATATCGAATATGAAGCACCCAATGCACCAATAAGGAATTGGCAGAAAAAAATAAATAACTTAGAACAACATGATTCAGTCATTGCTGGTGCTCCTTATATTTCATTAAATGGTATGGCTCAGTTTAAAGGTAAACTTAAAGCAGTTGAAATTAGAGGAGTAGATCCTAAATTAGAAGTGCGAGTATCGGGTGTTCAAGAATATATTCAGGAATTTGATTTGACAACACTTAGTGCTAATCAGGTTGTTTTAGGCAATCAAATTGTAGAAGAAATAGGGGCTAAACGAGGGGATTATATTACTTTATTGATCCCACAAATAAACTCTGGCACTAATTCCTTAAAAGCAGCAAAAAAAATTAAATTGAAGTTGGTTGGCATCATAAAAATGGGTGGCCCAGTTGATAGAATTACAGCTTTGGTTAATTTAGCGAAAACACAAGAAATTTTGGGGTTTGCTGCGAACGAAACAAAAGGACTCAGGCTCAAAATTGATGATGTTTTTATGGCTGAATCTCTCGCTATGATTTTAGGTTCTCAATTAGATGATTATGTATATGTAACTAGCTGGTTTAGAAAACATAGTAATTTATATCAAGATATTCAAATGGTACGCACCATTGTATATTTAGTTGTATTACTCATTATCGCGGTGGCTAGTTTTAATATCGTATCGACTTTAGTAATGGAAGTTAAAGAAAAACAATCTGATATTGCAATCTTAAAAACCATGGGCGCAAAAGATAGCACCATAATATCTACATTTATGCTGCAAGGGTTAGGCCAGTCACTGAGTGGCATTTTATTTGGTACTGCTGTTGGTGTACTATTAGCGCTAAATATCCCTGACATATTTACTTGGTACAGCGAATTTTCGGGTAATAATGTATTAACAGGTATATATTTTGTTGAATTTCTACCCTCAAGACTTGATTATAAAGATGTTATGATCACTGTTTCTATCACTCTTGTAATGACCGTAATAGCCACTGCATATCCTGCTTGGCAAGCAAGTCGTATTGATCCTGCTAAAGTTCTCGGACAATAGTATTTATCAACTTGATGTACGTTTGCTGAATAATTAATCATACGACAGATTAATTGATGATATAAGCTTGCGTAGTGATTCATTACAACATAGAGTAAACAAAAAGCAGAGCCTAGTTTAAGAAAAATATAAGCTCATATAATAAAAATATTCTTCAGGGTTTATATAAAAGAATAAAATTTAGGAAGTAATCATGTCAGAAACAGAGCAAAAGCCACAACAAGAACAACGTAGAGAGCTAACTCAAGAAGAAAATATCGCATGGCAAAGAGAAGCTTTTCAAAATGCACAAAAGCATTTAGCCGGCAAAGGCATCATGCCAAAAACAATCATTGAAAAAGACAGCCGCTATTTATCACCATTTTTTGCTGTTTGGAAAATAAAGTCAGAGAATGGAAAAATATATTGGGTCATATCAGGACGTTTACCAACAGACCATATTGAAGTGAGTGCAGCACCAACTGCCCGTGAAGCAATTCGTTACTTTTCATTTCAATGGCAAATGAAAGCTGAACAAATAATGAAAGCTGGCGCTAAAGATAAAACTCAAGTTGATTTTGCTAATCTTTTAGTAAATCGAGCACAAGGCATTTACGAATTTTATGAAAAAGATGAACTTTGGAGCAACGAATAAACTTAGGGCATTGATTCAAAAATAGAATATTAATTGAAGTGCTAAAAAAAGCGAATATACAGATGATATATTCGCTTTTTTAATGATTGTTCCAAAATATCTAGAATGAGGAATTAATGTACTAAGCTAAATTCTGTTGTTGTAAAACTATCAATAGGGCAACATAAACGTTGCCGAGCAATGCCTGCTTCCATAAAAACGGTGCCTTTAGAATAAAATCCCGCTTTCACAAATTTCTCTTTCTCTTGTAAAATACAGTTGAAACTCATTTCAACTGCACCTTGTTCTTTTGCTATTGATACTAAGTAAGAAAATAAGTGTTGATAGATATCTTCAGTTCTAAACTCAGGTAATACGGCAACTCTGCTCATTAAACCTTCCGGAGATAAGCGAGCTGACGCAATAATTACATTTTGTTCATTTAAAAGTACGATATGTTGTGCTGTACGGTCTTGTTGATCAAACTCTATATGTTTTGGAATGTGATATTCACAAACAAAAACCTTTTCTCTTAAGGCCTTTAATCGTTCTCTATTTTTAAGCCAGTTTACTTGTTGTAGCTGATATGACATGTTACAAACCCCATTTTATGACCCTAAATTCAGCGCAGATCGCATTAACACACTGTTTGAGTTTAAATATCAGAAAAACTCTGCGGTCTTTTGTGTTCTGATTTAGGGTAAAGGTTTATATAAATACCAATTCCATTAAATATATGTTCATTCTAAATGGTCTAAATATACAATAGCTACGTGGCCTGCGTGGATGCAGATACTTAGGTTTAATCTTGAGCTATAAACCGGTGCTCTTGAAAATTTATTCTCATTTATATCTGATCACTAACTTAAAAAAGTTGGTATAAAAACTTTATTCAACGTACCAGTAACCCTCATTTATGATCTTAGTCAAAGTTTCAATAAACAGTGAAAAATTAATTGAACTTTTTAACTGGTCAGATGTGATGTGGGTGTTATCAGTAAGTAATTGGATACTTTTTAGCATTTCAAGAGGGAAAATAGTGTTCTCACCTTGTACGCTGAAAATAATTGTGTCGTTGTTTATCTGATAAAGCGCTCTAAGACCACCGATACGAATAAAGTTAATACCTTCTTGTTTGATAAGATCAATAATGTCTTCAGTATTATAAAAATCTTCATTTTCAAGAGGGGCGACATCAAGTTCATGTTTTGCTTCAGACATAGTACGGCCTAACCAAGTCTGTAATGCAGTTTCGTCGTTAATTACATCTAATAATAAACTTTTAATTCTTGTTAGTTCACAGGGCTGTATTTCACCGATAGAATTGCTAATTTGTAAATGGGGATCACTATAACGAACTTTTCCAAGCTCATTGTCAATCAAGTGATCTGCAAATGATGACAGCATATCCGTTTGGTTTGGTGCTCTAAATCCAACAGAGTAGTTGATCGCATTTTCAACAGCATACCCTTCATGAGGGCAGCCTGGCGGAATATATAAGATATCGCCTGGCTCTAAAACGACATCTATACAGGCTTCAAAATTTTCGATTTGAAGTAGGCTTTTGCAAGGGATCACTTCTTTTAGTTCTGCTTGTGGCATGCCCACTCGCCAATGTCTTTTACCTTCACCTTGAATAATAAATACATCGTATTGATCTAGATGCGGTCCTACACCACCTTTAGGGCTTGAAAAGCTGATCATTAAATCATCGATGCGCCAATTAGGTATAAATCTGAATGCTTCTAGTAACTCAGCTGATTCTGGATGCCAATGATCGACTGCTTGTACTAATAAAGTTGAATGTGTTGGTGTTAATATAGAAAAGTCTTCAAATGGACCATGGTGAGAGCCCCATTTATTATTTTTATTTGTAATAATCCGAGACTCGATATTTTCTTCCATGGCTAAACCAGCAAGTTCTTCTGCTGTGATTGGATCTTGGAAGTCTTTAAAACCATTTTTAATTAATAAAGGTTTCTTTTGCCAATATTGCGATAAAAACTCATTTTCGCTCAGGCCATTTATATTAAGATGATACATAGATTTGCTCTTATAAATACAAAATATTAAACCAGTCATTCTAGACTTGCTTTAACATGGATCCCCAATAAGAATTTTGGAGATGACATATTTAATTATAAAGTTATATTGCTAAGGTTAAAAAAGCGAATATGATAAATCATATTCGCTTTTTATATTCTTTATTTATTACCACGTAGTGGCTTTAATAAATCCGCGTAGCGGGTTTATAGCTCTTCAACAAAAGCGATAGCACGACCAATATAGTTTGCTGGAGTCATTAGTTTCATTTCAGCTTTAGCAGATTCTGGAAGCTCTAAACCATCGATGAAATCAGCCATAATTTCTTGATTTACGCGTTTACCACGAGTTAAATCTTTAAGCTTTTCATATGGCTTTTCGATACCGTATTTACGCATAACTGTCTGAATTGGCTCAGCAAGTAATTCCCAGTTTTGATCTAGTTCTTCAAGTAATTTAGGTTCATTTACTTCAAGTTTACTCATACCTTTAAGTGTTGATTGATATGCGATTACCGCATAACCCATACCTACACCTAGGTTACGTAATACAGTTGAATCTGTTAAATCACGTTGCCAGCGAGATAAAGGTAATTTTTGTGCTAAGTGAGCAAAAATTGCGTTAGCTAAACCTAAGTTACCTTCTGAGTTTTCGAAATCAATCGGATTAACTTTATGTGGCATAGTTGATGAACCAATCTCGCCAGCAATTGTTTTTTGCTTGAAGTGACCTAATGCAATGTAACCCCAAACGTCACGATCAAAATCCAATAATATAGTATTGAAACGTGCAACCGCATCAAATAACTCTGCAATGTAATCATGCGGTTCGATTTGTGTTGTATACGGGTTTAATGTAATACCTAGGCTCGTCACAAAATCTTGTGCATGTTGATGCCAATCATGTTCAGGGTATGCACTTAGGTGAGCATTGTAGTTACCAACAGCACCATTTGCTTTACCTAGCATTTCTACTTGAGCAATTTGATCACGTTGACGTTTAAGGCGCATGTAAACATTCGCCATTTCTTTACCCATAGTTGAAGGTGAAGCAGGTTGGCCATGTGTACGTGCCATCATTGGAATGCTTTTGTATTCAACTGCAAGGTCTTTAAGGCCTGATAATAACTTATCACAGTAAGGAAGTAATACTTCGTCACGTGCTTCAGTTAACATTAAAGCGTGAGATAAGTTATTGATATCTTCTGAAGTACATGCAAAATGAATAAATTCATTCACAGCATTAAGTTCAGCGTTATCCGCTACTTTTTCTTTTAATAGGTATTCAACCGCTTTTACATCATGATTAGTTGTACTTTCGATGTCTTTAACGCGTTGTGCATCAGCTTCACTAAAGTTAGTAACAATCGCATCTAATAATGCATTTGCTTCATCACTAAAAGCAGGTACTTCAGCAATTGCTTCAGCGCGAGAAAGCGCTTGTAGCCAACGAACTTCTACCGTTACACGGTATTTTATTAAACCGAATTCACTGAAAATGCTACGTAGTTCTTTAGTTTTACTACCGTAACGCCCATCAACAGGTGAGATCGCGGTTAATGCTGAAAGTTCCATTATAACTCCTAATTAAATATACGAAGAGTCTTATGCCAGATCTTAGGCATAAGATAATTTAAATCATAGTTTTTGCAATGCGTACCAATTTACCTTTTGACAGGATAAACTGACGACGCTTACCGCCCATTTGTCGCCATAATACGGCAGCACGAATGCCAACCAGCAACAAAGCACGGATTTTATTTTGAATTTGTTTTTGTTGTAATAAATCTGGATCGCCAAACACTTGAATGCGTTGACCTAAAGGGCTAACAACTTCGGCATAAATATCAGCTAATCCTGCAACAACAGATTCATCTGTTATTTCAAAGTGGGATAGTCGACGTTTGATATCCTCAATTTTAGTGCCTAATAAATTTAACTGCTGTGGTTTGCTATTTAATGCACGTTCTAATTGAATTAAACCACCCACATATTTTACTAACTCAACACTTTTTTCAGGTCCAGAATCTAGCTGTTGAACAACTAATTGATATCCTAGTTTTAAGTCTGCTTGGCTACGATATATTTCTTCTGGGCTGTTTGGATCGGTTACGATTAAGCTAGATAACAGCATTTCAAGATCTAATGAATTTACTGTTTTGCCTTGTGCTACCTTTTGCACCATTTGTGCAGCTTGGCACATCGCTGCTAACGCCATTACTTGATATTGCATTTATTGATGACCTTTATTTAATCACTGAATCTATGATACCACCACCTAAACACACCTCACCATCATAAAAAACAGCAGATTGTCCAGGAGTAACAGATGATTGTGGTTCATCAAATAATACACGTGCATAGCCGTCTTCACTCACAAGTAAAGTACAAGGCAAATCAGTTTGACGGTAACGTGTTTTAACTGTACAACGTTTGGTACCTTTTGGACCAATTCTATCAAGCCAATCAAGTTGATTGGCCATTAAACCATTTGAGAATAACCTAGGATGATTTTTGCCTTGGCCAACAACCAATACATTACGCTCCATATCTTTATCAACAACATACCAAGGCTCTCCAGAGCCTTCTTTCATGCCACCAATCATTAGACCTTTACGTTGTCCTAAAGTGTGATACATCAAACCTTCGTGATCGCCGACTTGATTACCATCTGTATCTTCAATTTTACCAGGTTGCGCTGGTAGGTATTTTTGTAGGAAATCTTTGAATTTACGTTCGCCGATAAAACAAATGCCTGTACTGTCTTTTTTGTTATGTGTAATTAAGTCTTGTTCTTCGGCAATACGACGTACTTCTGGCTTTTCTAATTCACCAACAGGGAACAGTGTTTGTGCAATATGTTCATGACTTAAAGCATATAAGAAGTAGCTTTGATCTTTATTATTATCAAGACCTCGTAGTAATTGAAATTTACCGTTATTTTCAGCACGTCTTACATAATGCCCTGTAGCTATATAATCAGCTTTTAAAGCTTGTGCTGCAAATTGCAAAAAGGCTTTAAATTTAATTTCTTTGTTACACATGATATCTGGATTAGGAGTACGTCCCGCTTTATATTCAGCTAGGAAATATTCAAATACATTATCCCAGTATTCAGCCGCGAAGTTCACTGTGTGTAATTCAATACCTAATTTATCACATACTGCCTGCGCATCTTTTAAATCATCTGATGCTGCACAATACTCATCTGTATCATCTTCTTCCCAATTTTTCATAAACAAGCCTTCAACCTGATAGCCTTGTTGCATTAATAAATATGCTGAAACAGAAGAATCTACACCACCAGACATGCCAACGATGACCTTAGTTTTATTATTAGAAGATGAAGAATCGCTCAAATGAATATCGCTCATAGTAATTAAATAAATGCTAAATATTAAAGGCGCATATTATAGCACTAGAAAAGAGGAAGGAATATAGCCAAATACTTTGAATATTCCTCGTACATTATAAAATTGAGCCTGTTAAGCTAAATTCAGTTTATATAGATGGCAAATGCTTTTATTGATTAACCAAATTATTAACCTTGAATTTAGTTAATTGAGTTCGATAGCCTGAATCTGAACACCATTTTTATCTTGTTCTGGCTTTAAACCGACCGGAACTTTAGGGATATCAGGTTTATCTAATGCAACATCTCCATCTGCATTTGGTAAGCCAGTTTTTTGTAAGTTTTTAAAATCAAAAATTGTATTATCGGCTAAATGTGAAGGCACAACATTTTGCATCGCTGTAAACATTGTAGCGACACGACCTGGGTGTTCAATTTCCCACTTTGCTAACATTGCTTTAATGTTTTGTCTTTGTAAATTCTCTTGTGAACCACATAAATTACATGGAATGATTGGGAATTCTTTTAGTTGGGCGTATTGGGCTATCTCTTCTTCTTTACAGTACGCAAGTGGGCGTATTACCATATGCTCGCCATTATCGCTGGCAAGTTTTGCTGGCATACCTTTTAATTTACCGCCATAAAACATATTTAGAAACATGGTTTCTATCATGTCGTCTCGATGATGACCTAATGCGATTTTTGTTGCTTTTAGTTCTTTAGCTGTTCGGTACAATATACCGCGTCTTAATCGAGAACATAATGAACAAGTTGTTTTACCTTCTTCAATTATATCTGTAACAATTTTATAGGTATTCTCTTCAACTATTTTGTATTCAATGCCTAAAGTCTCTAGATATTCAGGTAAAATATGTTCTGGGAAGCCTGGTTGCTTTTGATCTAAGTTAACCGCGACTAGGTCAAACTTAATAGGCGCTACACGTTTTAATTGCATTAAAATATCTAACATCGCATAGCTATCTTTACCACCAGATAAACACACCATGATACGATCACCATCTTCAATCATGTTGAAGTCATTAATAGCCTGTCCAGTGCTACGTCTTAGGCGTTTTTCTAATTTATTTAAAGTGTGTTTAGCCTTTGTTTGAGCAGAATGTGAAACTGGTGATGACATTAAGGACCCTATGAAGATAATAGAAAACTGAGCAATAAAAATAAGGGCTACATTATAAAGCAAAAATAAAAGTTAGCGAGTAAAAATAACTTATTGTGAATTATAGTCTACGTCTATGCAAAAAGGGGGCTTTAATCGTGAGCTGAGGGGTGTTGAGAGAAAGTTGATAATGGCTATTAAATATTAATAGCCAAATGCATATAATTTATAATGTTATTTATCAAGAGGGCTAATATAACCATCTGGTTTTAAAGCGAGTACATCACAATTGAGGCTATCAATAACGTGCTCGGCTGTATTGCCAATTAACGCAGCACTCAGTCCTGTTCTACCAACGGTTCCCATTACAATAAGTTCGGCATCTAATTCATTTGCCACAATCGGAATAATGTCTTCTGGTAAGCCTTCTTTAATATGACATTGGTTTTCAGGTATATTATGTTGCAGCGCTAATTCATGGCAAGTTTGGGTATGATGTGCTTTTACCGTTTCATTAAATTGTGTTGGATCAAACTCAGGTATTTCTATGGCAATATTGACAGGGGTACCAGGATAAGAATTAACTAAATGTAAATTGCCATCAATTAAGCTCGCAATAAATTTAGCATCATTAATAATTCTTTGGTTTAGTTCCTGATGTTGTACATCATCGGCAGATGCATTTACAGCCGCGACTATATTGCCGTTTGCTGGCCATAAATGTTCTTTAATTAGTAATACCGGGCAAGGACATTTACGGATCAAGTGCCAGTCAGTTGGTGTAAATATAACTGATTTTAAAGTGGCGTGTTCATGAGTACCTTTTAGAACAATGTCGTAATTCTCTTTAAGCACAGTCTGTATGATTGATTCAAAAGGACGGTTATGCCATATCACTTTACAATCTATTTCTAAGTCTTCTTGGAATTCTTCTATTAATGAATTAATCCAAGCAATTCGGTCATTGATGACGGCTGTACGCATCGCTTCTCTTTCATCAAGAGATAGCATGGTTGTCATTTCATATGAGAAATCGTAGATGGTGAGAAAAGCGGTAATTTTAGCACCTGATTTGTGTGCTAATTCAAATGAACGTTTTAAAGCGGTTTGATCTGATTTACTTGGGTCAACTACTGCCAGTATTTTTTTTATTGTATTCATCATTTAACCTCTCAAATATGCTTACTTTTAGTGTAAATGAAGTTAACAAATTTGACAGGTTAAAATGAAAAAAAATTGTCTAAGATCAATATACCTAGATAATTATCCGATTAACTTTGTGTTTTTGTTCCAGCAGTTGCGTTTAACTTATCTAGATCTAAGATAGTAATGAATTTGCCTTCAACTTTGATCACATCTGATTTTTGGAAGCGGCTTAATAAACGACTAATGGTTTCGACTGTGAGTCCAAGGTAATTACCTATTTCTCCACGGGTCATCGTTAATCTAAACTCTTTTTTCGAAAAGCCACGCTCACCAAATCGTTGAGATAAATTACTGATAAATGCAGCGAGTCTTTCTTCGGCTGTTTTTTTATTTAATAGTAAAAGCATTTCTTGATCGTAGTTGATTTCGCTACTCATCATGCGCATTATTTGTTGACGTAACTTAGGTAGTTTACCAGACAATTCATCTAAGGTTGTGAAAGGTATTTCACATACCATCGCGGTTTCCATTGCTTGTGCATAGCTTTGGTGCTCCATTTTAAATATACCGTCAAAACCTATGATGTCACCGGCTAAATGAAAATCAGTGATCTGTTCATCGCCTTGCTCTGAAATTGTATAGGATTTAAATGAACCTGAGCGTACAGCAAAAATAGAATTTAGTTTTTTGCCTGCTTCAAATAATAAATCACCTTTATGAAAAGGTTTTTTTCGTTCGATAATATCATCGAGTTTACCCATTTCGTTTTCATTAAGGGTTACAGGTAAACATAACTGGCTGATACTACAACTATTACAACTAATTTGACAACCAGCCGATACAGGTATTTTATTTTTAAGATCCATGGAAATTCCGTCTATTTTACACTACATATATAGATTAATGCAGGGCGTTTTTGGTTGCAATAGCTAAAAGGTATAAACCGTAAAATACTAGGATATTGCCTAAAATAATACGAATTATGCTGTTATTTAACCAAGTTTTGATAGTTTGTGCTGCAAAACCTAATCCTACCATTGCAGGTAAGGTACCTAAGGCAAAACTGGCCATGAAAAGTGCGCCAGAAAAGGCGCTTTGGGTAGTGATTGCCCAAGTTAGAGCTGAATAAACTAAGCCACAAGGCAACCAACCCCATAATGCGCCATAGGCAAGGGCTTTTTTCTTAGAGTTTAAAGGTAATAAATACTTGTTTAATTTAACTATATGTTGCCAAATTGCGTATTTACCAAATTTTTCTAGCCAGTTTAGACTTGCAGCTAATCGCATTATATATAGACCAACTAGCACCATAAAAATACCACTTACAAATGATAGAAATAAAGAAAAATCATTTGATTGCTTGGAAAATATAGCACTAATACCACCCACTAAAGCACCGCAAAGGCTATAACTTATTAATCTGCCAATATTGTAAAGTAGTGCATATTGTTGTGCTTTGCTTTTATCATCAATTGCAAACTGCAGCGATGAAGCGATACCGCCACACATTGCAATACAATGGCCACTGCCGGCAAGGCCCATAAAAAAAGCAGTTAAGAATAAAGACTCATTCATAATGAGGAAGTATCATCATTATTTTCTGATTTTTTTTTGTTAGTTTTATTTTTTATTTCAGTATCATCGAATAAAATACTGTGTGCTTGCTTGTCCAAATCTGAAAATTGATCACTTTTAACTGCCCAGAAAAAAACAGCTATTGCAATTATCACAAATATAATTGCAATAGGAATTAATACATAAATAATACTCATTATTTAACGCCTTTAAAATGGTTTTAATAGTCTTAATGAATTTGTTATAACGATAATAGAACTTGCAGACATACCGATCACTGCCATCCAAGGCTGCACCATGCCCATGGCCGCTAAAGGTAATATTGCACTATTGTAAATTAGTGATAAGGCTAAATTTTGTTTTATAATTCGTCGCGTTTTATGACTTATTTCAATTAAATGTTCTATTGAGCTTAAATCACTATTAAGTAAAACAATATCCGCCGTATTTTTAGAGATATCGGCACCAGATTCCATGGCAATTGATAAGTGTGCGGTATTAAATACAGGGCTATCATTAACACCATCCCCTACCATAGCAATAATATGATTTTGTTTAATAATATTAGCAACATGTTTTTGCTTTTGTTCAGGGCTACAACCTATTTTAACATCATCAAAAGATAACTTTTTCGCTAATGCAATTCCGGCTTGAGAAGGGTCGCCTGTGAGTAAATGCGTATTGAATTGTTTATTTTTTAGATAGGTTATCAGCTTGTCTGCACGATCTCTTATTTTATCTTCAAGTTCAAAAGCTGCTATGGCTTTCTCGTTAATATAAAGTACAACTTGAACAGGAAGCTTTAGTGTTTCAAACCATCCATTTTTACCAATAGCGATAGTTTGACCTTTATAAATTGCTTTTATGCCAAAACCTGTTTCAACTGAAATATCATCAAATAACCCAATTGATGAAGTATCAAAATTGAAAGCTTTAGCAATTGGATGTTGTGAATGAAACTCTAAACCCGATGCTAATGCTAAAATTGTTTGACCGTCATAATTATCATTTAAGTAATGGCTTTTTTTGATTGTAAAACAGCCTTCAGTGAGTGTGCCTGTTTTGTCAAATGCAATTGAATCAATTTTAGTTAGTGTTTCAAGAACATGAGCTTTTTTGATTAATACTCCTTTTTTTGTCAAATTAGCAACACTACAGGTTAAAGCTGTGGGAATAGCAAGGCTTAAAGCACAAGGGCAGGTTGCAACTAAAACAGATATCGTGATCCAAAATGCCTGCTCTGGGTCAATACCATACCAATAAATTGCAGTGATACTCGCTACAACTAATAATGTTGCTACAAACCATTGAGCAACTTTATCGGTAATTTCAGCAAGTTTTGGTCGGCTAGCTAACGCTTTGTTTTGTAAAGTCACAATTTGATTAATTAGCGTATGAGTGCCAAGTTGATTGATACTAATTTTAACGACACCATCATGATTTGTAGTACCGGCATAAACTTGATCATTAACAACTTTAGCGACAGCCTCATGCTCGCCCGTCATCATAGACTCATCAATGGTTGTTTTACCTTCCATGACTAAACCATCGGCTGGAATGATTTCACCAGGTTTAACTAAAATAATATCATTTAATTTCAGTTTTTTTGCTGCGATGATTTGTTCTTGAAAACCTTCAACAATACGTGCTGTAAGTGGTAATAGTTTTTGCAGGTTGGATGTGAATTCACTGGCTTTTAAACGGGCCCTAAACTCTAAATATTTTCCTAATAATAATAGGAAAGTGAACATACAAATTGATTCAAAATATACCTCTCCTGTATTAAAAACAGTCGCCCAAGTACTGGCAATATAAGCGCCAAATATTGCTAAAGAGACAGGTAAATCCATATTGAGCTGTTTTACTTTTAGGGCTCGAATTGCACTTGTTAAAAAGGGGAGAGCAGAGTAAAGAATAACAGGTGAAGAAAGAACAAAACTAATCCATCTGAAGTATTGTTCAAAGTCATCTTCCATATCGGAAAACATATCAAAGTATAAGGCAAAGGCAAACATCATGACTTGCATTGTCATAATTCCTGCAACACCTAGTCTGCGTATATACGACTTTGCTACTTGCTGTTTTTGCGCTTCTTCTATATCAGGTTGAAAAGGATATGCTTTATAGCCAATTCTGACTAAAGCTTCAATAATTGTACTTAACTTTAGATTTGACTTATCCCATAATATCATAGCGCGATGAGTTGATGTATTTACATCTATTCGAGTTATATGGCCTAAAGTTAATAACTGTTTTTCGATTAACCAGGCACAAGCGGCACAACTAATGCCTTCAATACTGAGCAGAACTTCTGATAATTCACCACTTTGATGAATGAAATCTTCTTGGATATCAGCGTCATCATAACTTTTAAACATCAATAACTGTTCAGGAATCAACTCTTGTACTTTACCAGCGGCTGTCGTTCTGAATTTGTAATAATCAGTCATGCCAGATGAAATGATTGACTCAGCAACGGCTTGACAACCTATGCAGCAAACAGGTTGTAGGTGATTATTGTACTCAACAGTTTGAATAAACCCCAAAGGGATGCTTTCAAGACAATGAAAACATTCAGGTTGAGAAGAAGAGTGTTCTTTGGGGTTTGTCATAAACTACTTATTTTTTATTATATTGTGGCGAAATTTTAAAAGCTTTATCGTAAGGTAATTTAATGGTTTCTTTGAGTTTCCAAACACGGTCAAAAGGTTCTATAAATACATTAAAGCGACCATCAATAATCTTATCTGTTAAGGCTGTAAACTCACCATTACCATTTTTAGTCAACATCAAAGAGAAATCATGTGCTTTGATGGTGGTATGGTAAAAAGAGACTATTAAAGATGGCACATTTTTATTATCGCCTTTAGTAAAATTAAAGGATACTGTATCTTTATTTATTTTTAAATCACCATGCAAATATAGCGCTTTAGCTTTATCAAATTTAGCTAAATCTAAATTTATTGCTTTACCTTTCTTATAGTAATCGTCAACGACCATATCAGGCGTATTTGAAAATGCGATATATGCAAAAATAGTACATGCTACAACAGTTGCAACAGGAATTAAGAGTAAAAACCAAGGCCAAAATTGCTTATACCAGGGAAGAGGTTTTATCATTTTTTAAGAGTCTTAATCATATTAATTTGGTGCTATTTTACTTTATTTATTCACTAAAGCATACGTTTTAGGCATAAAAAAAGCCCCCATGAAGGGAGCTTTTTACAATTGAAAATGATTACTTAGAATTAGATAAGCTATAAACATAAGCACTAATTAAATGCACTTTATCTTCACCTAAAATCTCTTTCCAAGCTGGCATTACACCAGCACGACCTTTAGCGATAGAGTCTTCAACGGCACGTTGAGAACCACCATATAACCAAACATTATCTGTAAGGTTAGGTGCACCAAATGGCAAGTTATGGGCAAAAGACCCTTTACCATCAGCGCCGTGACATGCAGAACACATAGCAAATTTTGCTTTGCCCGCAGTCGCGTCTTTTTGGTTAACCTTACGGCCTGACAAGCTTAAAACATGTGCTGTCATTTCTTTAACGCCTTGATCACCAAGTGCACCATGCCAAGGTGGCATTTGTGCAACTCGACCATTTAAGATTGTTTCTTTAATCTTAGCCGGAGTACCACCGTATAACCAATCTGTATCAGTTAGGTTAGGGTAGCCTTGTCCACCACGGGCATCAGATCCATGACATTGAGCACAGTTTTGCGAAAATAAACGCTGACCGATTTCTAATGCTTGCTCATCACCAGCAAGATCTTGAATATCACGTTTCGCGAAGGATTCGAATAAAGGTCCGAATTTTTCTTCTGCTTTACGCATTTCAACATCAAGTTGTACCGTTTTACCAGCAGCTTTAGCATCAATTACAGCTTGCTTAGATTCAGCAAGTGATTTAATACCTTGATTTGAACTTGTCCACTGACCTAAACCTTCCCAGTTACCTAAACCTGGATAAGCAGCTAGATAGTAAACAGCCCATATAAATGTTGCGAAGAACATATAAGTCCACCATTTTGGTAGTGGATTATTTAATTCTTCAATGCCATCAAATTCATGGCCACAACTTTCGCCTTCTTCAACCCCAGCATAGTTTGTCATGTTCCAAACTAATAAGCCAAAAACAATAGCTAAACATGCTAGTGTTAAAACGACGACCCAAACGCTCCAAAAGCTAGTCATTTCTCAGACTCCTTTTCTTTATCCTTGATTGTCGTTTTGTGCTTTTTTTCATCTTCGAAAATCGCATTAGCAGCTTCATCAAATTTTGATTTACTACGCTTACTAAATGCCCACCAAACGATAACAATAAAAAGTACCATTAAAACCAGAGTAAAAATGCCTCTGAATGTTCCGTAATCCATAATTCTTTAACCTATAAAAAATTACTTCAGATGAGTACCAAGCTGTTGTAAATATGCGATCAAGGCTTGCATTTCTGTTTTACCTTTAACCGCAGCTTTAGCTCCAGCAATATCATCATCTGTATATGGCACACCAAAGCCTTTAAAAACTTCTAGTTTTTTAGCTATTAATTCACCATCAAGTACATTTTCATCTAACCACGGGAAACCTGGCATATTAGACTCAGGTACAACTGAACGTGGATCCATTAAATGCGCAAATTGCCAATCGTCAGAATAACGTTGACCAACACGAGCTAGATCTGGACCTGTACGCTTAGAACCCCATTGAAAAGGGTGATTCCAAACGCTTTCACCCGCAACAGAGTAATGTCCGTAACGTTCAACTTCATCACGAAATGGTCGAATCATTTGTGAGTGACAGTTATAACAACCTTCACGCACATATATATCACGACCTTCCATTTCTAAAGCTGTTAGTGGACGTAATCCATCTACAGGTTCAGTGGTATCTTTTTGGAACATAAGTGGAGTGATTTCAACTAAGGCACCAAAACTAATTGCAAAAATCGTTAATATTGCGAATAAACCAACATTTTTTTCAACGATTTCATGCTTATTTTGTGAATTCTTCTTACTCATAATCTACCCCTTATGCCGGATGTACTTCAGCTTCTAGCGAATCTTTCTCTGCTGAAACTGTTTTAAGTACGTTATAAAGCATGATCACCATACCTGTAACGATGAATACACCGCCAACAAAACGCATGAAGTAGAACGGGTACGAAGCTTCTAAAGACTGTACAAAGCTATACATTAATGTACCGTCAGAATTAACTGCACGCCACATTAGACCTTGCATTACACCTGAAATCCACATAGCTACAATGTAAAGAACTACACCGATAGTATGTAACCAGAAGTGCGTATTGATGAGCTTAGTGCTATACATACGACCTTGGTTAAATAAATTAGGAACTAAGTGATAAACAGCACCGATAGATACCATTGCAACCCAACCTAAAGCACCTGAATGTACGTGACCAATAGTCCAATCAGTGTAATGCGATAGTGCATTTACTGATTTTATTGCCATCATCGGACCTTCAAACGTAGACATACCGTAGAATGAAAGAGACACAACTAAGAAACGTAATACTGGGTCATGACGAAGTTTATGCCATGCTCCTGAAAGCGTCATAATACCATTGATCATACCGCCCCAAGATGGAACGAATAATATAATTGACATAACCATACCTAAAGATTGAGTCCAATCAGGTAAAGCCGTGTAATGTAAATGGTGAGGACCAGCCCAGATGTATAGTGACACTAATGCCCAAAAGTGAACTACAGATAGACGGTAAGAATAAACTGGACGACCTGCTTGCTTAGGAACGAAGTAATACATCATACCTAAGAAACCAGCTGTTAATAAGAAACCAACAGCATTATGACCGTACCACCACTGTACCATAGCATCTACTGCACCCGCATAAATCGAATAAGATTTAGTCAGCGATACAGGTATTGCCATGCTGTTTACAACATGTAATACAGCAACAGTTAAGATGAAACCACCGTAGAACCAGTTTGCTACATATATATGAGATACTTTACGTTTAATTAAAGTCCCAAAAAATACAACTGCAAAAGTAACCCATACTATTGTGATCAATAAA
>Ga0209292_1001797_pt1 | contig 25748 bp, 30 predicted proteins | sample GOMGulsemesocosm_2_FD_184634 | JGI IMG/M metagenome (GOLD analysis project Ga0209292, IMG submission 184634) | Methane-oxidizing microbial communities from mesocosms in the Gulf of Mexico - GOM9C Gulf of Mexico (SPAdes) (version 2) | ecosystem: Environmental > Aquatic > Marine > Cold seeps... | reverse complement strand
AAGCTAATGCATGCCATATTCAATAGAGCATAAACAACAGAGTCGCGAACGTATTCGCAGAGCCGCTGCGGATCTTTTTTGTCGTCATGGCTTTGATCAGGTTTCCATTACCCAGGTAATGAAGCATGCAAAAATGACCCATGGCGCTTTTTATGGGCATTTTAGCTCTAAAGGTGAGCTTTATTCTGAAGCGATTAACAGCGCTGCTGAGCAATCGTTATTTGCACAAAACAGAGAAAACCTGACTCGCCAAAAAATAGTTGCTTTGATAGATAGCTACCTTAGTCTTGCGCACGTGAGGCAAGAGATATCTCCTTGCCCACTGGCTTTTTTAAGCACTGATATGGCACATCGTGATGAACATGTTAAAGCCACTTACGAAGGTGTATTTAACCGCATGGTTCATAAACTGTCGCAAACTTTGACTAGTGAAAATCAGCCTGTAGAGGTTGCTAAATCCTTAGCACAACAGTTGGTTGTCACACTGGTAGGCACACTCTCAATTGCACGTAATTTGGCTGAATCATCAATGCAGCAAACGTTACTGGATAATACCAAGTCAGGTTTAGTTAATTTATTAGCAATAAAATAAGGCACAGCATGCAGCGTCCTACTAAAGAGCAGATCAGAGTCTTACCTTTGTATACAGGTCTGGAGTTTGAAAATATTAAGCTGGTTGAAAATGAACAAGATGCCCAGCAAGCCATCGAAGCACTAAGCAATGCAGCTAGCCTTGGATTTGATACGGAAAGTAAACCTATTTTTCGTAAAGGGCAGGTGTGCCCTGGCCCTACACTTATTCAATTAGCGACAGAGTCTCAGGCATTTTTATTTCCTACTCGCTTTCCGGCTGCCGTGTCAGCTGCTGGTATTTTATTGAGTAACCCAAATATTAAAAAAATAGGGTTTGGCATCAGCGGTGATATCAAAGAGCTACGTAATAAACTCAATATAGATATTGTAAATACGCTTAACTTATCGGTTGCCTTAAAAAATTTAGTAGGGGAAAAGAATGAGATTGGCGCACGCGCAGCCGTTGCGATGGTGCTTAAATCAAGGCTTGCCAAAGGTGCTCAACAATCGAACTGGGGAGCTTATCCACTCACTAAACATCAGATTCATTATGCGGCCAATGACGCGTATTGTGCAATTTGCATTCAAAATGTATTAGATCATATACCCGTTACCAATCAAAGTGCTTTATTCAGTCGTCAGCTCGGACACTAAGGCAAGGCGCAGTATGATGGTAATGGCTATTCCTTATCGAATACTGCAACACCGAATTAGTTTTCGAGCTGGCGACCCGCAGGGCAAGCTTTGAGACAAACATCTTCGTTGTTGAAAAGGCTCGATTGAACTAGTTAGACCTTCAACTTTCCGCCTAGAATATGTTCGCCTCACAGCTTGCTGAATTTTGCACCTTGAATGATAACGATCATAAAAGGGGTACTCATAATTAGTGAAGAAAATTTAATCCTGATAAAGCGACCTGTTTTCATTTTTATGATTATCCCTTTTATGGTTTAGGGTATTGTTCTAATTCGTTGTTATTAGTGGCTGTTTTAACAGATAAAACAGTCACTGCCCCTCTTTTTTACTGTAAACACTTACCATCTAAGCAAGCTATTTTAAGCGCCTCTACAAGCAAGCCATTAAGGCTTATCAATAAATTTATTTACACACACTCCTAAAGATGTAAAATGGATGCATCTTTAAGGGTTGATAGGCCAATGACATGCATATTACGCGATACACTGACTATTCATTACGGGTGTTAATTTACTTAGCAATCAATAATCAACAACTCAGTACCATTAATGACATTGCAAAAAGTTATTCGATTTCTAAGAATCATTTGATGAAAATTGTGCAACAGCTTAATCATCGGGGTTTTGTATTAGCGATACGTGGCAAGAATGGTGGCATTAAACTTAACCGTCCAGCAAATGAAATTAATATTGGTAGCCTGGTACGCGAGATTGAAGATAAAAATAAATTAGTAGAGTGTTTTGGTGAAGAGAATCAATGTGTGATCACACCGAGTTGCCAACTAAAGAAAATATTTGCGCAGGCACAAGAAAGTTTTTTTAAAACCTTAGATGCCTACACGCTTGAGGATCTTATTGGCGGGCAATACCAAAATACCTTAACTGAATTACTCATACTGGATGTGTCGTAAAGGCCTCTAGTTTTAGGAGAAACAATGCTTAATATTTCAGATCCAAACAAGTCTAATGATGGTCAACAAGTATTGCCATTTTTAGACTTTGCTTTTCGACCTTTCTTTTTGTTTGCGGCTATTTTTAGCATGCTGAGCTTAATTATTTGGAACGGTGTATTGGCGGGGTCAATCAACATGAACTTATACGGTGGCAGTCTTTGGTGGCATATCCATGAGATGTTATTTGCTTTTGCGGCCACCGTGATCGTTGGTTTTTTATTAACCGCGGTACAAAACTGGAGTGGCATACGCAGTTTGAATGGTAAGGCATTAGGTGCTTTAGTTATATTATGGTTAGCTGCCCGTATTGCATTTTTCTTACCTGAACAATTACCCAATGCTGTCATTATTGCCTTAGACATGGCCTTTTTACCACTAGCAGTGATTGCGTTAGCTAAACCTATTATCCAAGCAAAACTATGGCGAAACCTGTTATTCATCCCTATTTTACTGGTGATGGCAACCACCAATGCTTTGTTACATTACAGTGCCGCGACTTTTAACCCAATATTGATGGGCCAAGCTGCCACTTTTATGGTGCTATTAATCACGCTTGTGATGTGCATTATGGGTGGACGTGTCTTCCCTATGTTTACAGCTAATGGCACAAAAACGCCACGTGTTGATGCAATTCCTATCCTCGAAAAGCTATCTATTGCTAGCATCTTGATAGCTGTTGTTGTGGGGGCTGGTTTTATTGAGCTACCAGCACCTATCGTTGCAAGTCTGTTTATTGTTGCCAGCCTTATCCATGCATTTCGTGTATTTCGTTGGAAGTTTTCTGTGACACTTAAAACGCCGTTAGTGTGGTCGTTACATGTGAGTTACTGGTGTATTGCCATTGGCTTATTGATGTTTGGTCTCTCCGAAATTACGCATGTAGTAACTCATTCACAAGCTATCCATACGTTAACCATTGGCGCGATGGCAACCATGATTTTAGGCATGATTTCACGTGTATCACTAGGCCATACTGGACGTAATATTGTGGTTGGAAAAACCATGGCTATCGCATTTGTTGCCATTGTACTTGCTTTTATCGTGCGTGTTTTTGGCCTGTATTTTATAAATAATTACAGCCATGTTTTATCGTTAGCCGTGGGCTTTTGGGTGATTGCTTTTGGTTGTTTTGTGGTGCTGTATTTACCTATTTTAATCAAACCTAAAGCGCGTTAAGAAGTAATTAATAAGGTTGTAAACACACCTTAAGTTGTTTAACACTTAACCTTTAAGTAACTATTCAGCACCCGTTCAAATAATGATGTTGTTGTACCAAAGAGACTGTAAATGCTCAGGGCTAAGCCATTTATGGTTAGTTCAAGGCGAAAAAGCACAGTTTAGTGGTTTAAATGCGCATTTTTCAACGATGAAATCGCCTTAAATGGCGACGACCTGAGTAGTTACACTTTTTAAATAACTGGAGAATATTATGAGCTGTTGTGGTGGATGTGGCGGTACAGGCCATGAAGAGAAAAAGAAACAAGAAGAACAAGCAAAAGAAGAGCAAGAGTAACTTGTTCTCTTAGCCCTCGAAATCCAGTTAATAGCCATTAGCTGGATTTTTTACTTATATTTACCGTCTACCCCTGAGTATTATTGTTGCGCTTATTAAGCACTGTTTTCCTCACTTCACTTTTTAACCAATCCAGTAGTTTCTGATGACGTTTTGTTTCGGCAAAGCTTGCTGAACAGACTAACCAATAGGCTGATTTTGTTCGAACCGCAGAGCCTATCTGTTTGAGGAAACCTGCTTCAATATCTTTTTCAACCAGTAGCGTTTTTCCGAGGCCCACTCCCATGCCCCCCATAACAGCTTGTAGCATTAAGTCAGCCCGATCAAACTGGTAATTTGCTTTGAGGTTCTGTTTTTCTGATCCAGTACTCGACAAGTAAGATAACCAACTGAAATCTGTTTTATCTGTTTCGCCTCGTCGGTCGGCAATGAATGTGCTGTTTGGGTTATCTAAAAAGGGGAGTTTGGTGCTTAGCTTATCAAAATAAGTTGGACTTACGACTGGTTGAATCCAACAATCAGATAGTTTTATTGCATGCAGACCTGGATATGGGCCATGACCAAATCGAATCGCCGCATCTGCCTCATTAGCATGAAAGTCGACCGCCTCTTCATTCACATCCACCGAGATATTCAGCCCTTTTTTTTGCGCATTAGGCAACAAAGGAATTAACCATTTCATTGCTAAAGAAGATGACAATGAAAGGTGTATTACATTTGTTGAGCGACTGCGTTCAAGTTTGTCGAGTGCAATGTCCCATCGAGATAAAGTATCTGAGGCTGCATGACATAAAATTTCACCTACTTCAGTAAGTTGCAATTGACGGGTGGTACGATCAAATAAGCGAAAACCCAGAGCCTCTTCTAATGCTTTGATTCTATGGCTGATTGCCGATTGATTAATGCTTAATCGTTCAGCAGCCGCTGTAAAACTTTTCTCTTCACCAATAGCTGCTAGCATAGGCGAGGCGTTAATGAGCTTAGTAATTATTTCTTGTTTATCCATGTTACTTACCGCTACTTATGAGTTTATCTCATGTCTATATGATTACATTTATCAGCTTTGTTGATGTAAATTTATAGCGTACTTAATAACTATACATTCAAATTGGAGATTAACATGAATCAAACTCATATAAACACTAAAAGCATTTCAGCTCAAATTGTCAATGGTTTTGTAACCGGCGGTATTGGAGGCAACCCTGCTGGTGTGGTGCTTGATGCAGACAAGCTAAGCGAGAATGAGATGTTACGCATTGCTAGCAATATTGGCCTTTCTGAAACAGCCTTTGTCTCGTCGTCACAAACAGAGGGATTTAAGCTCGATTTTTTTACGCCTAATCGACGTATTGCACATTGTGGCCATGCAACGATTGCCACGTTTTCATACCTTGCGCAGCTAGGGCGAGTAACTGAAGGGGAGTCTTCAAAAGAGACAGTGGATGGTGCGCGCAAAATATCGATTAAAAGTGGTGCCGCTTATATGCAACAACTCGGACCCAAGTATCGCAAATCAACAGATTGGATAAAAGATGATGTGACCATGCTAGATCTTCTCGAATCATTGGGCATCACTGAACATGAGTTGGATAACGCGGTTGATCCCATATTAGTGAACACAGGAAATAGCTTTATTGTTATTGCGTTAAAAGATGGTGTCGTATTACGTGATATTAAACCTAATTTTGAACGTATCACAGCGATCAGTGAAAAATTAGATTTAATCGGTTATTACCTGTTCACAACAGATAAAAATGCCACAGATAAAGATGCAACCACACGTATGTTTGCGCCACGTTATGCCATTGAGGAGGAGTCTGCAACAGGCATGGCAGCAGGGCCTCTAGCTTGTGTTTTACATGATTTTCTTAATATACAAAAATCTACTTTTATTATTGAACAAGGTAAGTTTATGTCGCCTGTTTCACCTAGCTTGATAGCGGTGGATCTTGATGTTGAAAATGGAAAAATCAACAGCCTAATGGCTGGTGGGCATGGCAAGGTATCAAAAAGCCTTTGTATAGATTATTAGATTTTTCTGTAATGTGGATATGGATAGTTATTTACTCGATAGGGTAATTATTATTCACAATTCTGGTATTGCTCCTATAGTTAAATTACTCCCCTTATTAGCGGGGAGCGGAAATTATTGGGGCTTTGATAGCATGGCATTTTCTAAATTCAGAACAAAAGAAGATCAGTTGCGATTTTCAGAAGAGCAGGGGCACGTATGGATTGATCATTCTCCTGTGTGTACCAAAGTAGTGGATCTTGATTTTAACCTGCAATTCATGAGCTCTGCTGGGGTATGTGCACTTGGTATAGATGATGTGACTGAATATTACGGCAAACCTTATCCTTTTCATTTTTATCCCGCTTCTTTTCGTGATGAGATGTCTAAAAACCTGAGAAGGGCAAGAGATACAGAAAAAACCATACAACAAGAAGCCGCGGTGGTAGATACCGAGGGCAATGAACTGTGGTTCCATTCAACTATTTCTCCGGTAAGTGAAAGCAATGGAAAAATTGCTTACTTAATGATTGTATCCATTGATACCACAGCCCAAAATAGCGCAAGAAAAGAGCTAGAAGAACTGAATAATGAGCTTGAGGCCAAAGTCCATAAACGTACTCTAGAACTAGAAAGGTTAAACAAACAGTTACACCATCAAACTGAAACAGATTTCCTTACCCAGTTACCTAACCGACTTGCTTTTGAAAGACGTATTGGTGAGAGCATTGCCATTGCCAAGCGCAGTCAAAACAGTCTTGCATTGTTAATGATTGATATTGATTTTTTTAAAAGTTATAACGATCAATATGGTCACGATACGGGCGATCTGGTTTTACAAAAAATAGCTGAGACAATAGATAATTCATTACTCAGAAAAACCGATATTGCAGCCAGGTTTGGTGGTGAGGAGTTTGTGGTGCTATTGCCAGACAGTAATGTTGAGACTGGCTTTGTTATGGCAGAGAGGATTCGTATTAATATTGAGTTATTAAAGGTGCAATACGGTAAACCTGATATGCTCAATAATATCACCGTTAGCATTGGTGTTGCTTCATTAAGCGGAGAAGTGCTTAATGAAATTGATCTATTAAAACATGCAGACGAAGCACTTTATATGGCTAAAAGGTCAGGCAGAAACAGATGCCAAATCTATAATGCTAAGGCAATTGATAGTCTTTAGTTACCCTGTTTTATTATTACAAAGCTAAATCCCACAATATTCTAATCTCTTGCATTATTGCCTTTATCAATGGCTCATTATGCGTTTTTTTAGCTGCAACAAAGTGCAACTCTGTTGAGAAGTCTAATGTTGATATCACCTTAACTTGTTGTTTTTCCTGTGCCTCAATGGCAACCTGTTTTTCCAGAAAGCTCAGTCCAAGACCATTTTTCACTAGCTCTAAGCGTGTACCATCATCACTGGTTTTCATTACTGAATTTATATCTTTTCCTAGCTTCTCTTTTAATAAATTATCAAAGGGACAATAATTACCCATCATTATCCATTGCTGCTTAATAAGATCAGCTTGAGTCAATATGTTGCTACTATCAAAAGTTATTGGGGCGATGATAGTTATCTCTTGTTGCAGTACCGAAAAACCGATTAAATCTTCGGGAATATCACCAAAAATATATCCGCCATCGAGGCGCTGTTTTCTAATCTCTTCAATCGTTTTACCCGTTGATTGCTGATGAATTTCTAAGCTAATGCCCGGGCAGTTGTCTTGCAAGTTTGTTGCTAACTCAGAGATCTTCATTTGCTGTGCAGATAAGTTAATGGCTAAATGAAAAGTACCCATTATTTCATGTTGATTATCAGCGGCTAAATTGACTAAATCTACTGCGCTATCAAGAGTTACCTGCGCTTTTTCTAACAGTAATTTCCCTTTCTCGGTTAACGACATCCCTTTATTCGAACGGATAAATAAGGGAGTAGATAGCTCCTCTTCTAGCATTTTTATATGTGCACTTATCGCTGGTGGAGTGGTATATAAACGCTTTGCAGCTTGGGTTAAGTTACCCGTTTGTGCAACGGCAACAAATGAGCGTAAATGGTAAAATTCCAAATCGAATTCCTTAGTTTTTTTAAGTAATTTCTAGTAATAACATTTGCGTTTAAATATAACTTCTATGGTAAATCTTCCCATTCATAGTTGCTGAATGCTGGCTTCAGAAATCATGAATTTTAACTGTGTCAGTATCCCGCTAAATTAATGTCATCGAAGACAAACGAGTTGTTTGTCTACTGCAAGTAACTATATCAGGAGTATTTATGTCAACTAATAGCAACGCATTTTATTACCCAGCCGCAACACATCAACTAGCAACTGACTTTTTTACAGCAAAACTCGGCTGTGAAACAGATTGTTCAGATGTTTACGCAGACATTAAAGAGGGTACTAAAAACTACATTTTATTAGATGTACGCTCTCAGGAAGCTTTCGGTAAAAGCCATGCAATGACAGCATTAAGTATGCCACACAGTGAGATTAATAGTGATTCATTCGCAAAATACGATAAGCATACTTTATTTGTTGTTTATTGCTGGGGGCCGGGTTGCAATGGCGCGACTAAAGCGGCTTCAAAAATAGCCGCGTTAGGTTTTAAAGTAAAAGAGATGATTGGCGGTATCCATTATTGGGAAGACTTTGAACGTTACCCGGTAAATCGTCGCGTCACTGAAGTACAGGTTTAAGCATTTATTATTTTACAACTACTCGTGGTTTCGGCCAGAGTAGTTATTCTGGAGTTCTCGATGGTTACTTGTTTTATTGAATACGTTATTGATGCTAATAAACTCAAAGAGTTTGAGTTTTACGCAATGCTTTGGATCCCACTCGTAAAGCGTTTTGGTGGGCAACATCAAGGTTACTTTCTGCCTTCAGAGGGAGCAAATAATAAAGCGTTAGCATTGTTTACTTTTCCTAGTTTGGCGGAATATGAGCAATATCGATTTGCCTCGGTGCAAGATCCTGAATGCATTGCTGCGTTTGATTATGCACAACAAACTCAGTGCATTAAAAGTTATCAGCGACAATTTTTCCGCCCAGTATTTGAGTAGATAGGAGGTAAAATGGGACATTGTATTCGTATGACGAGGCAAAGTGATATGCCTGCTTTATTATTAATGATGAAAGAACACGCGCTATTTGAAGGCGCTGACCTTAACATTTCAAGGCATCATCAACAAAGTCAGCTAACAGCGCTACCTGTTACTATTTTTGTAGTCACGGACAATGAGCAATTAGTGGGTTATATGTCAGTCATAAAACAGTTTTCAACTTGGGATTTGGATTGGTATTTATACCTTGATTGCTTGTATTTAAGTGAACATACAAGAGGGTTGGGGTTAGGTGGGCAGCTAATGGGAAAATTAAAGTCCTTTGCAAAAGAGCATAAAATTAAGGAAATACAATGGCAAACACCCAAAGAAAATTTACCTGCTATTGAATTTTACCAAAAACAAGGCGCGATAAATAAACACAAGCAACGATTCTTCTGGTTTGTTTAATTGCGATATAAGATATGGTTACCATTGAGTTGTTTATGACTGCGTGCAAATTAATTTTGAATAAAGGCAACTTGAGGTAAACTGAGCCATTACTCACATTGGCGACAAGCATGACCATTAAGATTAAAAATGTAGCAGAACCCGAAATCACCTGTTCAAACTGTCAGGCTTGTTGTTGCCGTTTAGAGGTGATGATCATTTCTGATACCGGTGTGCCTGATGAATTTATTGATCGCGATCAGTGGGGCAGTGAAACAATGTTACGTTTAGAGGATGGTTGGTGTGCCGCGTTAGATCGTGAAACCTTGATGTGTTCTATTTATGAACTTCGTCCCTGGATTTGTCGTGAATTTGAGATGGCCTCCTATGAATGTCGTGACGAGAGAACTGAGCAGGCGATGGTACTCAGTTAAGTTTTTATTGTTAAATAATTATAAGGAGTCCTAGTATGGACCTTTTATCAGGTAAGAATTGGTCTGGAAATTTACTAAAAAATAAAACGCTTACAGCAAGTGGCCGCGTAAACGGTTATGCGTGGTATTTTCAAGTAAAAACAAATTCATGGTTAGTCGAAATAGCGGAAGATCAAGCTATCGATGCAAGCGACTTACCCTTGGTTGGTTTTGGTTGTGGTGGTTGGTTATATGAGTGTGACAAAAGCATATTAGCAGAGAATGGGCAGGAGCAACTTAGCGCTATCAGAGAAAGCCTATCACTAGCATTTACAAAGTTTCAGGACAATGAACTTCAATACTTACCTGCAGTAACCTGTGCTTGCAGTGAATAAATAAGCCATTAACAACGGCTCTTTTTTAGCACTTCCTTATCAGTGATCTAGTTAAAGCTTTTGTCCTTAATTTTATGATTTGAATACTTATATATAGGTATTTTATGTATAGTGTTTATTAGTTATTTGCGAGTACATTTTATTCAGTAAATAACCCACTCATCATACGGAGGTGATGCTCGTTTTATTACTTAAGGGGCATGGCATGCATAATATACATAAAATTAGTAACTTACCAAACCAACATACAATCAATTCAATTGCACTATTAGGACATCAATTTACATCACAAAAACTTCAGTTTGATCATCTTTTGGTTAAACTAGAGGCATTATTTGTTGATTCTAAATTTATGGTAGGGCGTGATAACTCCCTCTGGATGGCTAAGCGTGGTCGAGACTTTTTTAATAACCCCAATCTATTTTCACAAGCACCATTGACTTACGTGTGTGCTTTTTTGAGTGAGTTATTTAAAAATACCGAAATTGATGAAATAGAACTACGCGTAGAGCCTTTGGTCTTATTTCAAGCGTTAAAACGTTTGCAAGATTTTATGCTTCATTAGTACGCGTATCCATTTGTATTGTTTTTCCGATAGATAGTTTTATTGCCTAACTATCTATCGTCTCAAGAGCCTCCTCTACTACTTATCCATCTTTCTCTGCCAATACTTTTTAATTAAACTAATATGTAGTTTATACGAGATTTTTCTGTGTAATTAAATGGTAATAGTTTTATGCTGGCTTGGGATATGGCTAGGCTAAGTCTGCATAAAATAAGAGAGAAATAATGAATAAACCACAAAGAGATATAGTATTACGTTTTTTAGCTGAGCCCTTGGACGTGAATTTTGGCGGAAAGGTGCACGGTGGTGCTGTAATGAAATGGATCGACTTAGCGGCTTACGCTTGCTCTGCTGGCTGGAGTGGTCGTTACTGTGTGACCGCTTATGCGGGGGGGATCCGTTTTGTTTCACCCATTCATGTTGGTAGTTTGGTGGAAGTGGCCGCTAAGGTTATTTATACCGGAAAATCATCCATGCATATAGCATTGGAAGTGATGGCATGTGATCCTAAATCACTCAACAGACGTCTCACGACACACTGTATTGTGGTGATGGTTGCCGTTGATGAACATGGACAATCAGTGCGTATTCCTGAATGGATCCCGGAAAGTGACAGCGATATTAAAGAGCACCATACCGCTAAAAAACTGATGGAAATCCGCAAAAAAATTGGCGAAGAGATGCAAATTTTTGTTGAACAATAGCTCGGCAACCTTTTATGCTAATTATGAATTTCATAAGACAGTAATAATTTTTATTTAATTTGGAGGCCACAATGAAAACAATGACATGTAAGCAACTGGGTGGCGCTTGTGATAAAGCGTTCCATGCGGATACTTTTGATGAGATAGCTGAATTAAGTAAGTTACATGGTATGGAGATGTATCATAAACAGGATGGGCCTCATCTTGAAGCAATGGCTAATATTCAAAAAATAATGCAACAGCCAGCATTGATGCAAACGTGGTTTGAAAGCAAAAAAAGTGAGTTTGATGCACTTGCTGAAGACTGAAGTCACGATTGTTTTTAATACAAAAGCGAATCATAATAGGTTCGCTTTTTTATGCGAATAACAGATGAAAATGAATTCATGAAACAATCAATTAGCGGTTACCATAAAGATGAACATGATGATTGGGTTGCACAATTAAGCTGTGGCCATTTCCAGCATGTTAGGCATAGGCCTCCATTCATCAATAGGCCTTGGGTAATAACAAAATCAGGTCGTGATTCAATGTTGGGTTATGAATTAAATTGTAAAAAATGCGATTTAGGTGCGCCTAAAGACAAGCGCTAAATAAGACTCTTTTATGCAACCTCCGAGGTGACACATTGAAAACCCCATTGTTTACGATATTTGCATTGCTTGCTTTTGCGGGCAACTCCATTCTATGTCGTTATGCCTTAAAAGGTGAGGCAATTGATGCCTCTAGCTTTACGGTTATTCGTCTTGTTTCTGGTGTTGTTTTTCTTGTGGCTGTGGTGATGTTTAACAATAGAGGCAAGTTTGATTATAAACAGGGCAGTTGGCTTTCTGCACTGTTTTTATTTCTCTATATGGCCACTTTTTCCTTCGCTTATATCAGCTTAGACACGGGGGTAGGGGCGTTAATTTTGTTTGGTTTTGTTCAGGTGACCATGGTGCTGGTGAGCCTTTTAAAAGGTGAAAAATTACAGCTTATCGAATGGGGGGGCTTAATCATTGCATTCTCTGGGCTTACTATCTTATTACTGCCAAGTGCAACTGCACCCTCTTTATTGGGGTTTATACTCATGACAATATCGGGCATCGCTTGGGGGTTTTATACCCTAGCAGGCAAAGGCAGTGCTAACCCGTTATTACAAACTGCCAACAACTTTTTACGCACCATACCTTTGGTTGCTTTGCTTATTTTATTCACACTAGATACTACTGAGATAAGTACTGATGGCTTACTATTAGCGCTTACCTCTGGCGCAATAACCTCTGGCCTCGGTTATGCAGTATGGTATGCGGCGCTCAAAAACTTGAGTGTCACACAAGCCTCTACATTGCAATTAACCGTACCAATCATTGCAGCTTTTGGTGGTGTTTTATTCTCTAGTGAAATAATCACCACAACACTTTTTATATCATCAAGCTTAGTGTTGGGAGGAATCTTATTGGTGATGATCGCTAAAAATAATTCGATCACAAACGATTCCCGCTGATCTCCCTCATGTAATTGATTGATATTTAAACAAAAAATCAAGTGGTTATTGAAGCGATAAATAATTGAAAGTATTTTCACTTGGCTTGCATCGCTTATTAACTCCAAAGTAGCCTTAAAACAGCTCCTAGGTGCCTTTAAATGCCGGTTTGAGGTGTTTTTAATTTATTGATTTTAAAGGGGTAAATAAAGTGGATTTGCTCTGTTTTACAGTGTTAACCTTGGCAAATAATCAATCTGGAGAGAATTAATGAGCACCAATAAAACCTATTGTGAACATGATTTTTCGCATCAATCGTTACAAGACGAAATATTTGAAAACTGTCATTTTTACCGCTGTAACTTTAGTCGTAGCGACTTAAGAGATACAAGCTTTATAAACTGTCTGTTTATCGAGTCTGGTGAGAGTATTGGCTGCCAATTTAATTATGCAGACTTACGTGATGCCAGCTTTAAAAACTGTAAGCTTGGCATGGCTAATTTTCAAGGTGCCAATGCATTTGGTGCTGAGTTCAGAGAGTGTGATTTACAAGGGGCGAGCTTTTTAAAAACCAGCTTTATTAATCAGATTTCACATAACAGTTATTTTTGCTCTGTTTATATCACTGGCTGTAACTTGTCATACACCAACTTTGAAAGACAATGCATTGAAAAATGTGATCTGTTTGAAAATCGTTGGCGTGGCGCTAATTTACAATTTGCTTCGTTTAAAGGTTCTGATTTAAGTCGTGGTGAGTTTTCGTCGGATAGCTGGCAGCAGTTTAATCTACAATCTTGTGATTTAACGAATACTGACTTAGAGGGCTTAGACCCACGTAGAATAAGCTTAAACGGCGTGAAAATTTGTGAGTGGCAACAGGAGCAACTGTTAGCCCCTCTGGGTATCATTGTCTTGCCGGGCTAGTAGAATATTTTTTACAATACAGATAGTTGAAGTTAGATTAAACAAAAACGAATATTAATTTTAAAAGAGGTAAGCTATGAAATGTTCTGTATATATCGCAACCAGTGTTGATGGCTTTATTGCTAAAAAAGATGGCAATGTCGATTGGTTACACACGGCTGGTAACGCAGAAGCTGATATGGGCGATCAGGCTGATATGGGGTTTAGTGAATATATGGCCTCGGTGGACTGTATGATCATGGGACGTAAGTGTATGCAGATGATATCTAGCTTCAATTTACCTGCAGAGCAATGGCCCTATGGCGAAACACGTATTATTGTGTTGAGCAATACACTTAAAGAGGCACCTGATAACGTTAAAAATAAAATAGAAATGTACGCTGGTGATATCAATGCGTTAATCACAAAACTTGAAAGCGAAGGCCATCAACATGCTTATATTGATGGTGGGACAACCATCCAAGCATTTCTTAACCTGCAGCTAATCAATGAGATGACACTCACTCGTGCACCGGTTTTATTAGGCGAGGGTATTTCACTGTTCGGAAAAACCACACAAGATATTAAACTAGAAAAAGCGCAAGCAACGGCTTTTATTAATGATTTTGTACAACAGAAATATGTGGTTAATTATCTATAATTTTTCTGATACGCATTGTTTATTCAGCCTTTAAACCCTCTTTTTAAATACTTACCTAATGTTACTCACTTACCAGTCAAATTTGCATTTGATTGGTAAAGTTTTTTACTCTTCCTATACTTTCCTTAAGCTCATATCGATTAAGGATATTCACTATGAACGCCTTTTTAGCGATTGGATTTATTGTTACGGTGATCTATTTTTTCACTCGGTTTGCAAAACAAGAAGCGGTTGAGCAATTTTATGAGGCTGTCATTCTTGATGTAGAAGGGCGTCTTGATTGGGCAACCTCCCGTTCGACGCACCCATTTGCTATGCAAGTTAACATTACTCGTGCTAGTAAACTGCTGTTTCAGGCTAAAAGCTTATGGCGGGGAAACAAGTTCCATCAAGCATATCAAGTAGCCCGTGAGTCTCAGCAAGCGATTGATAAAGCTCAGAGCATCTATATTTCAGCGCAGCTTAAACGCTAGTGCTCTGGTGCTCATTGGAATAAAACGATTAGATCAGTGTATTATTGTGGCTATCGTCTTTTGCGATAAACAATACCAATAATTTAATATGCGTATTGCGCTAAAGAAGCATTTTCAATAATTGTCTGCAGTTTTTTAAAGTCGACTTTCGTGTTATTAATCAACTCACTATTGAAGATAAAGGCTGGAACGACACCTGCAGGATCGATCCAGGTTTTATAATTTACCTCAACTAATGAATCCGATACCTCTTTTATCTGCCAACTAGATTCAACGTGTAATAAGCGCTGATACTGATCATCGATAGGCACTTTATCACTGCATGAAAAAATCTTAATCGTAGTGAGTTTCTCTTCAAAAAAAGTATCTACGCAGGTGATTAGTTCTCTATCTTGAAATGGCCATGGGCTGTTAATGACAGTGCGTAATAGGTATTGATGGTTATTGTAAACAGCCAATACTTGTAAACTTTCTACTCTCTTTAACCATTGCGAAGTTTGTTTGATATCGGACAATACTCTAAAAACGAGCGCTTTTGATTGCTGGGTAAAAAAAGTAGCCTCAACTTGTTTAAAGTTGCTTTGCTTGTATTGGTTTAATTTAACTTGAAGGTCTGCCGTTGTCTTAACCTGTTTATCCACTTCCCGGTGTGTTATGACACAGCTAGAAAGTAGCAGTAAAGAAACAACTAAAAAACTGGCTTGTAATACTTTGAAAGGAGTTATCATTTATAAAGCCTAGCATAAAAAAACAGAGGAGATAGATGTTACCATTTTGATTTTTACATTGAAAATTTAGAAAAGAGACGGTGGGCTGACATTGCAATGATAGTGGCTCAATCAAAGGCCTTAGCTAGCTGAGGTTATATTATGATGACTGAAGATAATTAACGTGGAAATTCCCCCAACGTGGCATAAAGTCTCTAAATTTGTGGCTAATATTATTTAGCCACAACAGTATAAATGCTTTTGAGAATCAAGCCTGCTTTAAGCTTACAACTCTGTCTTTACGTTTTACGCGTAACGCGAGCATGCAAGGGGTTAGTATTAGGGTCAGTATTGTTGCAAAAGCGAGGCCTCCTGTTACTGCCGATGCCAACTGTACCCACATTTTTGAGATTGGAGATCCAAACTCAATAGTACGATTAAAGAGATCAAGGTTCATCTCTAATACCATCGGCATTAGTCCTAGAACAGTTGTTACCGTGGTCATTAAAACAGGTCTTAGACGTTGTGCACCGGTCCTTAGAATGGCTTCCATCGGCGAAAAACCCTCTTTACACAGCACGTTAAAGGTATCGATTAATACAATATTATTGTTAACCACAATACCCGCCAAGGAGATAACACCTAACCCACCCATCACAATACCAAAGGTCTGTTGAGTAATCAGTAAACCTAAGAACACACCAACCGTTGAAAATAGTACGGCACTGAGAATAAGGGCTGCTTGATAGAATGAATTAAACTGAGTGATGAGGATCAGCGCCATAATAGCGAGTGCAGCTGCAAAAGCTTGCATCAGAAAAACCTCTGATTCTTGTTGATCTTCATTTTCCCCTCTTACTTTTATATTTACGCGCGGATCTAAATTAAGCTCTGAGATCTTTTCCATCATCGCTGGCCAAACAGCATTAAGGTTATAACTAGGTAGTAAATCAGCTTCTAGAGTGATCACTTGTCTACTATCTACTTTATTAATCGTTCCCTGCTTTTTAGCCGCTTTGAGTTCAGCGAAGTTACTGATAGGAACCTGTCCATTATCAGTCTTTATTCTAAGTTGAGCTAAGCTACCAATATGACGATCTTGTTCTGGGAAGCGCACCTTAATATCAATTTCGTCATCGATATCATCAGGACGGTAACTACCTATTCTTAAACCTTCAGTGACAAGCTGCACGCTTTCTCCGACCAAGGTAGCATCTGCACCATAACGGGCCGCTTTCTCTTTATTAACTTTAACTTGCCACTCAATGCCTGGTTTGTTGCCGTTATCAGTGATATTGGTAAATTCTGGTTGCGCTTCAAGCTGCGCCCTTATTTTCTCCATCGTTGCTTGTAATAACTCAGGAAAACGCGAGCTAATCTCTAGTTGTAGCGCTTTACCTGAAGAGGGGCCGTTATCATCTTTACGTACCTCTAGTTGGATGCCTGATAGATGTTCAGTGCGTTCAAATACTTCAGCGGTGATCTCATCTATATTACGACGCTTTTGCCAATCAATTAAGTTTCCTCTCAGTGATCCCACTTCATTTCGCCCACCTGTTTTAGCATATAGCGTTTTGATTTCTGGCATATTAACTAATAAAACCTCTACCTCGCGCATGACACTATCTTTCTCAATAATCGATAACTCTCCTGCTGAACGAACCGTTATATTAAAAGCGCCTGTATCGATATCTGGAAAAAATTCAGCTCCTTTTCCATACATCCCAAAAGCTGTAAAAACGGCTATAGAAAAGAGTATTGCAGCACTTAGGCTATACCAAGGGTTATGGATTGAAACCTTAAGTAATCGTACATAAAAGCCTGTAAAGCCAGCTAATTTACTGATGTCCCCCTGCTCTGCATCGATAAGCTGTGCTTTCATCTTTTCTGAAATCGTTCTGGGTTTGCCCACTAGGCTACCTAATGTAGGTACAAAAATCAGGGCCATGATAAGTGATGCTGTGAGTGTAAATATTAAGGTTAAGGGCAAGTACTTCATAAACTCACCCATAATACCTGGCCAGAACAGTAAAGGTGTGAAGGCTGCTAATGTGGTTGCAGTAGAAGCGATTGTTGGCCACGCCATACGGTTGGCGGCTGTCTGGTAAGCCTTTTTACGATCGACTCCCTCGCTCATAGCACGATCTGCATATTCAGTGACCACGATAGTGCCATCAACCAACATACCTACCGCCATAATCAGCCCAAATAAAACCATGGTATTAATTGTCATGCCAAAAGCGGATAAAACGAGGATAGCCGTTAAGAATGAGCCGGGAATAGAGATGCCCACTAACATTGCACTGCGTGCACCCAGTGCGACAAGGATGACGATCACCACTAACAATACTGCCGAGGCCACGTTATTTTGTAGATCGGCTAACATATCTTTAACGTCTTCGGATGTATCACCTGTGATGTTAACCTGCACAGTTGCAGGCCAAATTATTGACTCCTGTGCCACTATTGCACGTACTTTATTTGCCGTTTCTATCGCATTCTGTCCCGCACGTTTTTTTACCTCTAAGGTAATTGCATTTTTACCGTTTAAACGTGCAAATGAGGTGGGATCTTTAAAGGCACGACGGATTTTAGCGATATGACCGAAGGTGATCACTTTGTTGTTTTCAACTTTTATTGGCATGGCGAGTATATCGGCAATATTTTCGAAAACCGACGGTACTTTAATGGGAAAGCTACCTTTACCGTTGTCTATAATGCCTGCTGCTACTAAGCGGTTATTACGTGAAACTAATTGGTAAATATCAGCCTGATCTAACTGGTAACTTTCCATTAGCAGGGGGTCTACGATAATCTCAACCATCTCTTCACGATCGCCACCAATATCAACCTCCATCACTTCATCTAAGGTTTCTATCTTGTTTTGTAACTGTCGTGCTAACATAATAACGGCACGCTCTGGGGCAGAGCCCGATAATACAACCGTCATCAAAGGTGACAAACCGGCCATGGTTATCTCATGTACCGTGGGGGCGTCGCTCTCTGTTGGCAATTGGCTCTTAGCTAAATCGACCTTGGTACGTACATCCGTTAACGCCTTTTCTTGGTTTACATCAAGTTGAAATTCAAGTGTAATCGAAGCATGCCCTTGCACAGCCTCGCCCTCCATCTCTTTTAAGCCCTCTAAACCTTGTAACTCTTTTTCCATAGGGCGTAATAGCAGTCGCTCGGCATCTTCAGGTGAAATGCCGCTATGATCGATGGAAACATAAACTAAAGGGATAGGGATATCAGGGTCTGACTCTTTGGCAATTAAAATGTAACTGATAACACCAGAAATCATTAAAAATAGTAAAATAACGACAACCGTTCTTTGCCTGTTTAAGGACGCATTAATGATATTCAACATAGGTTAATTCTCCACCTGAGTGGTTTCAACGTGATCACCTGTTTTTACAAAACCTTGGCCAAGAATAATAACTTCAACCTGTTTATTAAAACCACCAAGCCAAACGCCATTTCTATCCGTTTTTACCAAGTTTGCAAGGTGAAAATTAACCACGTTATTTTGTACTGTTTTAATACCTATATTGCCTGCTTCATCTAACGCCATTAGCGAAGGTGATACCTTAATTGCATGTGTTTCTTGCAGCGGTAAATTAACCTCTGCGCTGACGCCTGCCCAAAGCTTCCCGTCGGGGTTAGCAATGCTCACTTCAACTTTGAAGGTATTAGTTTCACTATTGGAAACACGTGATATATAACGTAGTTTTCCTTCTACTTCACCATCACCAAGTAAACGGATAGTTGCACTTTGACCTAATTTGATTAAGTTAATGTCTCTTTCTGCAACATCAGCAGTCACAATCAAAGGGTCGATATCTGTTATTTGCGCAATCTCTGTTCCAATTGAAACAAACTCACCCTGTTCAATATATCGCTCATTTAAAATTCCCGATTGAGGTGCGCGAATATCTTTCTTTTGTAGCTGCAGCTGCAGTCTTCCTAATTCTGCCTGTGCTTGGATGAGCGCTGATTCTGATTCTGCTAATTTAACCTTGCCTTGAAACCCTTTGAAACTCAGTTTCTTAATACCATCAAACTCAACTTTTCGTTGTTTTAGTCGCACTTTTGCGTAAGCAAGTTGAAGAGGAAGATCGTTCTTATCAAGACGAGCGATAAGATCGCCTTTTTTTAGCACACTGCCTTGCTCTGCCAGAATTTCAATAACCTGCCCACTTACTTCTGCGGTGATAGTGGCGGAGTGATCGGGTTCAGTGCGACCATACAAGGTTAAATTGCGGGTAACTAATTCAGATTTTATTATTTTGGTTCTAACATGAATTAATGAAGCTGTGTCATCAGTTGCAAAGCTATCAGCTTCTTGGGCCAATGAACTTTGCCCAGAAAGCATCCAAGCTGAAACAATAACAATTAAAGCAATTACATATAAATGTGTTTTAACGGCTTTTTTCTGAGTTAACCGGCGAAAAATAGACACAATGAAATCCTTTTAAACAAAAGTAATAATAAAGGTGAATATAACGTCGACATTGCTAATGATAATAACTTAGCAATGTCGAATTTAAGGTAAGTAGTGTGGGGGGGATTTAGTTAATTAAAAGTTATATTTGATACCAACTCCAGCCACGTAACCATCCGTTTCATAAAATTCAATATTTGAAGTACCCTGGTCGTATCCAAGTATTGACACAAATGTCCAGTTATCTAAGCCAAAGCCTATTTCACTCTCGTACATTGCAAATAGACTAAAGGCATCGTCTTTTTGCTTTTCATTAAACAGTGGGTTTACAGCATCATATGCCTTATGACTATAAGACGCAGTTAAAGCAATGCTTTGACCGTCTAATAATGTAAAGTATGTCAGATCTGCCCCGTAAGAATCATATGACATCGCATCACCATCTGCAGATTTAGACATGTAGGTGATAGAGGGGATTAAGTAGTTTGTTTCATTAATTGAAAGTTGGTATTCCGTTTGTAAATAAAGAGTGCTCCCGTTGCGATCGAGTAGCTTCTGGTCAGCTAATGAATAAGCACTACCAGATTTATCATCATCTACTTTAAGGGTGCCATAAGCCACCTGCATTGAAAAATTTGAGCCTGCAATAGAATCTACTTGAAAACGGCCTGCATGACCCGATGTATCTATTACTGTTTTCTCCGAGTCTAGTAAATAAGGGTCGGCCCAAACTTCACCTTTGGTGATGCCCGGCATAAGTGAAAGGCTCATGACCATGCCAGAGTTAAATTCTTGGCTGTAGCCAATTTCAAATATGACATCACCAACGGCAAGATCATCGTCGCTTGTCCCAATAAATACCTGCTTGTCGAGGTCCTGACCAAAGGTGTATCGTAAGCTACCCAAAGGGCCTCCAATTACGCTTCCTTCTGAATCCCCTTTTTGATTTAAATCTCCCGTTTTAACTTTTTTGCCGCCTGTATCAAAATTGGATGTGGACTCTGAATAACCGGCAAACAGAACAATATCACCGCTAAAACCCTGCTCATCCGCCAATTCAGCAACACTTGTTGCACTGTATAAAGCTGATAATGCTACCAATGATGAAGCTGTTAAACCTGTTGATATTTTCATATGCTGTTATTCCCTTAGCGTATTTATAAACAATTAAAGTTGTCTGTTTCTGTGTCTGCAGAGCATGTTAAAAATATACCCATAACAAATGAAAATTAATATATGACTTTGTCAGCGTTTGTTAGCAGTTGTTAATAAACATAGTTTTATTTATTGATATGAAAATTATGATTAACCTTTTAAAACAACTGGTTATGGTTTTTATTGTGCAGGTATGTCTTGTAACTTAAACGGATTTACTTAGCTATTAATGACAATTCATGACAATTGAAGATGCTCTGCGTACATTCAAAGAGCCATTGTTATTAGCTGACAAGGAAAAATAGGCAATAAGCGATAAGAAAAAACAGTCTTTATCGCTGAGAGATTAACAAAGGAGCTAATATTGGAAGTAAAAAACGGCAAGGTGCTGGCCGATTACTTAAGTGCTGTTAGTGTGAGCTTGAGGTTAATACATTTTTTAAATATTAAAAACGATCACCAACCGCTGGCAACAAACAGATAACCTTTTGAGCGTATCGTTTTTATTTTATATGAGTTGCGAGCATCATCGCCCAGTTTCTTTCTAAGCTGGCTAATATGGTTATCAATACTGCGCTCTATACCATCGTAATGGTGACCTTTAATTTGTTCGACAATATCATTACGCGACAGAATATTGCCCGCATTTTTTGCTAATAGTAATAGTACATCATATTCACCATCAGTCAGCTGAACAAGTGAATTGTCTAAGGTGACCCTTCTCTGTTGTGTATCAATGCTAAGCTTTCCAAAATTCAGTGGTTCTGCTGTTGTTTGTATTGTTGGCAATGGAGGTATCGCTTGATCTCTTCTTAAAAATGCTTTTATTTTAGCGAGTAATAAACGCGGTTTGACCGGTTTTAGTAGGTAATCATCGGCACCTATTTCAAGACCAACCACCTGATCAATCTCCTCCTCACGTGCGGTGAACATTAAAATGTAACCGTTATAGAAAGGCCTCACTTCACGGCACACTGTCAGACCGTCTTTTTTAGGTAACATAATATCTAGGATAACCAAGGCGGGTTGCCACTCTATTATAGTGGATACCGCTTGTTCACCATTTGAGACTACCTCAACCTGATAACCTTCGAATGTGAGGTATTCACAAATAGACTCTGCGAGAGGGGCGTCATCTTCTACGACTAAAATTTTTGTTTTCATTAATTCTTCCAAGTTGAATACCGGCGTTTAATTTATTGTGTATCTAACATTATTTATTGTTATTTGGCCAATCAAGCATGAAGCGTGCGCCTCCAAGTGGCGAAACATCAACGCTAGCAACACCATCGTGCCAGTCCATTATTTGTTTCACAATTGCTAGGCCTAACCCCGTGCCTCCGGTTTGTAGGTTACGGCTTTCATCTTCTCTGTAAAAGGGGGCAAATACTTTATCTCTTGCTGATACCGATATACCATCACCGTCATCATCGATACAAAGCTGCCAGCCGGTTGTGGTGGTTTGATAACTCACTTCAATACGGGTTCGACCATAAGCAATCGCATTACGAATTAAATTACTCAACGCTCGACTCATGAAAAAACGTTCAATCGTTGCATTACAATTATTGTTATTTATTACACTGATTTCCATTTCAGGATTGGCTGTTTGCCAGAGTTGTAACTCTTGTTGGATCCAGTGGTTAAGTTCAACCTGTTCAAAAGTCAGTTGTGGTATTTCTCTATCAAATCGGGCATGCGTTAGCATCTCAGATACCAGTGAGTTTAATTCGTTTAAAGAAACTTCAATGTGATCCAGTTGTTTTAACTGGTAGCCATTACTGGTGGTATTTCTCAGTAGTTCAAGGTTGAACTCAATGCGCGCAATTGGTGTGCGTAATTCATGCGATACAGCATTAGTGAGATTTTTATGTGATGAGATTAAACGCTGGATTTTTTCTGCCATGGTATTAAAGGTTTTTGATAGATGATTTAATTGACTAAAACGAATTAGTTTTCCACGAGTCTCAAATTTACCTTGTCCAAATAAGAGAGTCGCATTATTAAGCGTTACCATAGAGCGCCACGCCGGTACTAACCATATAATAATTGGTATAAGTAAAATCAAGCCAAATACAAAGTAATAGATACTGAGCATATACATTACTCTTTCCACTACGGGTGGTGAAAAAGGACCTAACACAATCACTTTATCGCTATTGTTGATGCGCTGTATGGCAATATCTGCAGGATAATCTAGAAAGTCCGAATCTTCAGTTATTATAATGGTGATACGCCCTTCATTTATGGCTGTCATTTGTGCTTTATCATAATTTAAGTCGCTGATAGCAGACAATGAAATAGGGTATTCAAAATTATCTATCTGCGATTCAATCATTGCCAACCATTCATTTTCAGGTTGTTTTTTCAGTTGTTTCTGCAATAGGTAAAACACGCCCATTGTCCAACGCTGACCTTCACTAACCATATGTTTCGGGACTGATTTTGGTTTAACAAAAACCAGAAGTTGCTGCTTATCGATAAGGCGGTAAACGAAATCAGCTAACGGCTCTGCTAGTGATCTATTTTCAGCTAGCCACGCTTGATGTTCTGCAGAAAAATCAGCCGTGTTGTATGTTTGCAGAGATAAGCCAAAGCCAATATTAGCTTGCACCTTGTCTAGATATGTTTGACGTTGTGCGATTGGCAGTTGCTTTAATTGCTGAGACAGTAGTTCCATGGTGCCGGAAGTTAAATATTCTAACTCCCATTTTTGTGTTGGTTGGGTGACATGACTTTCAAAAAGTGGAATAACAAATCGTTGAATTAAGCCCACTGAAAAAATAATAATAATCGACAGCAATAATAGTGATTTTTTCATTGGAAGCCTGAATATCTATGATTAAATATGAGGCTAAACTCTAGCATACCCCTATATAAACACTATTTGAATATGTCCCAGCATGTCACGGATTGTCAGGAACGCTCATATGTACTGCAAACCTTCGTTAAACGTGGCACTTCTTATTTGTTTTAATGCTGTTAACATGCGCCTTCATTAACGTTTAACCAAACACCGTGATTGCTTAGTGTTTGGCTTACCCCCTAATAAAAGGTAACCACCATGGACGCTTTTACTGCTAATTTAAACGACAGTTCTGTTTTAAGATCTCACCCTTGGACTTCGATGCAAAGCGATCAAAGTAATGTTTATATGGATTTTAAAAAAAATCCTAAACTCATCCGCAGCTCATTAGAAGACTTAATTCCATTAAAAAAATGGGCGTTTGTGGAAGAGTTTTACTCATTAATTGAATGGATAAATAGTCCGAAGTCTTTGTTAGAAAGCAATGATTGTACTTTTAATGTGGTTGAAGATAATGACGATGGTCATTACCCATATGCAAAAAAATGCAGTGCGCGGTTAATGATCCTATTTCGTGATATTCCCGAGAACTGTCAACAACGAAGTGTCGATTGGTTAATGGAAAGTATTTTGCATTGTGTTGCCGGTTCTAAGCTGAACTTCCGTGCTGGCGCTATTGCATTATCACAAAATGAAACCTGTTACCTGGCATTAGGAGATAAACCGGATACGGGTGGTATGGGACAACAAGTGGTGATTAGTTTTTTTGCTTATGGTAAAAATGATCGTCGCTGCTATGAAAATATGCAACAGGTAGTTGACCATGCACACAGTTGTTTAAAAAAGGTGAATAAAAAGATTCAAAATGGCGAGCTGGATACTATTTATAATTGAGCTTTATTAGGTTGTTAGAACAGTTCCTACTGACATCCTTTAATAGCTGTATCGAATAGCTAACCTTTTGGGGAGTTGTTAATTGCCATCTCAATTTGCTCTAATTGCAGGGCCTGGTCTTATGGACAGCCCTAAAAAAGAAGTTACAAGTTCCTTCCTTGATATTTTCTGATAGCGCTAGCTTAGTTGTTAATTACCGATTTCCTGTAAGTGTACCTGTAAGCACGTGTGTTGCTATTGTATTCTCGGGCTAAGTTATACTACATAAGCATAATTTTGAATTGTTAACTAACGCTGATTTTTGGTCGTGTAGCTATTAGTAAAGTGCCTGACTTAAATAAAATAATTCACTTACTATAATCGCCAATGATAGTTATACAGATACAAAAAAAGGAAGCCGTAGCTTCCTTTATATTATTGTTAACTGATAGTGCGAGGCTAACAGCAGATCTTTACAGAGATTCAGTAAATGTACGTGTTAATACATCTTGTTGCTGCTCTGGCGTTAAAGAGTTAAAGCGTACTGCGTAACCCGATACGCGAATAGTTAATTGAGGGTAGTTTTCTGGGTGTTTGATTGCATCTTCTAACGTTTCTTTGCGAAGCACGTTAACATTTAAATGTTGACCACCTTCTTGTGCTGCAGGCGCTTGAATTGCGATCTCTTTATATTCGATTTGACCAAGGTCTGCGATTGCAATTACTTGATCTTCTGCGTAAGCGTTGTCTTTAACACATAAACAGCGTGCTTGAGCGTTTGCTTCATCTAATAACCAGAAAGAGTTAAGAAGAGATGCGTTGTCAGATTTAGTGATTTGAATACCAAAAGCCATGATAAATTCCTTAATGAGTGAAATTGTTTGCGTAATAAAATTACAGTTTGGTTTTATTATTACTAAAAAACCAAGCTGCGTTTAATAAATCT
>Ga0209292_1001795_pt1 | contig 25753 bp, 17 predicted proteins | sample GOMGulsemesocosm_2_FD_184634 | JGI IMG/M metagenome (GOLD analysis project Ga0209292, IMG submission 184634) | Methane-oxidizing microbial communities from mesocosms in the Gulf of Mexico - GOM9C Gulf of Mexico (SPAdes) (version 2) | ecosystem: Environmental > Aquatic > Marine > Cold seeps... | reverse complement strand
TGTAAGGTGCTTTTGAACCGCGCTTCTTCGATACGTAGAAGTTGGTTGTATTTAGCAACACGGTCAGAACGGCTTAATGAACCAGTTTTGATTTGGCCTGCAGCAGTACCAACAGCTAGATCAGCAATTGTTGAATCTTCAGTTTCGCCGCTGCGGTGAGAAATAACAACAGTGAAACCAGCGTCTTTAGCCATTTTGATTGCAGCTAGAGTTTCAGTTAAAGAGCCGATTTGGTTAAACTTAATTAAGATTGAGTTAGCGATACCGTTGTCGATACCACGCTTAAGAATCTTAGTGTTTGTTACGAATAGATCGTCACCAACTAATTGGATTTTATCACCCATTAGTTTAGTTTGGTGTGCGAAACCATCCCAATCAGACTCATCAAGACCATCTTCGATAGAAACGATTGGATATTGTTTAGTAAGATCTTGTAGGAAGAAGTTGAATTCTTCAGAAGTGAATTTCTTACCTTCACCTTTAAGGTCGTAGATGTTTGCTTCTTTGTCGTAGAACTCAGATGCAGCACAATCCATCGCTAACGTGATATCTTTGCCTAGTTCATAACCCGCGTTTGCAACAGCAACTTTAATTGCAGCAAGTGCCGCTTCGTTTGAAGCTAAGTTAGGCGCGAAACCACCTTCATCACCAACTGCTGTTGAATGACCGTCAGCTTTAAGTACTTTAGCTAGGCTATGGAATACTTCTGCACCCATACGTAGGCCTTCACGGAAGTTAGCAGCGCCGACAGGCTGAATCATGAATTCTTGGATATCTACAGAGTTATCAGCATGCTCGCCACCGTTGATGATGTTCATCATTGGCAGTGGCATAGAGTAAACACCAGAAGTACCGTTTAAGTCAGCAATGTGAGCGTAAAGCGGCACTTTCTTAGAAATTGCAGCAGCTTTAGCAGCAGCTAGAGAAACAGCTAAGATCGCGTTTGCGCCAAATAAAGCTTTGTTTTCAGTGCCATCTAGGTCGATCATAATTTGATCAAGCTCAGCTTGTGCTAGTGCATCTTTACCAGCTAGCGCTTCAGCGATTGGACCATTTACAGCAGCAACAGCTTTAAGTACGCCTTTACCTAAATAACGCGCTTTATCGCCGTCACGTAATTCAAGAGCTTCACGAGAACCAGTTGATGCGCCAGATGGAGCAGCAGCCATACCGATAGAACCATCAGCAAGATGTACTTCAGCTTCTACTGTTGGATTACCACGTGAATCCATGATTTCGCGACCTAGAACTTTAACGATCTTAGACATGTTTATTTCCTTAACTATTAAAAATTGAAGTGCGCTATGTTGCCATAGCACTAATATTAAAATTTCTTAAGTTAGCTGTTTGATGGCTTTTTGTGCTCACCAGCAGCTTTAATGAAGCCTGCAAATAACGCATGACCATCACGTGGAGTAGAAGTGAATTCCGGGTGGAATTGCGCTGCAACAAACCAAGGATGGTTAGGATTTTCAACGATCTCAACTAATTTCTTATCCGCAGATAAACCTGTTACTTTTAGGCCTGCTTTTTCGATTTTAGGCAGAAGATTGTTGTTAACTTCATAACGGTGACGATGACGTTCTTTAATCGTCGCACTACCGTACATTTCTCTTACTTTACTACCCGCTTTAAGATGACACAGCTGTGCTCCTAAACGCATAGTACCACCCAGATCAGATGCACCAGTACGCTCTTCAACGTTACCTGATTCATCAATCCACTCTGTAATTAAGCCCACTACAGGGAACTTAGTTTCTGGGTTAAATTCTGTTGAATGCGCGCCTTCTAGACCAGCAACATTACGTGCGAATTCAATTAACGCTACTTGCATACCTAAACAGATACCAAAATAAGGAACGTTGTTTTCACGCGCAAATTTTGCCGCTAGAATCTTACCTTCAACACCACGTTCACCGAAACCGCCTGGTACCAAGATACCGTCAACAGTTTTTAGAACATCAGTGCCTTTCGCTTCAAGATCTTGTGAATCAATATATTTGATTTTCACGCTGAAACGGTTTTTCAAACCACCGTGCTTAAGTGCTTCATTTACTGATTTATAAGCATCCGGTAACTCAATGTATTTACCAACCATACCGATAACAAGTTCATCAGTTGGATTCGCTTCTTCAAAGATAACCTGTTCCCACTCAGCAAGGTTAGCTTCTGGTGCTGTTAAACCAAAACGGTTAACGATTAGCTCATCCAGACCTTGTGATTTTAATAACGCAGGGATCTTATAAATACTGTCCACATCTTTCAGTGAGATCACGGCTTTTTCTTCTACGTTACAAAATAACGAGATCTTAGCGCGTTCGTTCGCTGGTACATTACGGTCAGAACGACAAATTAGAATGTCAGGCTGAATACCAATAGAACGTAACTCTTTCACTGAGTGTTGTGTTGGTTTTGTTTTAACTTCACCGGCAGCGCCTAAATAAGGTACTAACGTTAAATGCATAAACATGGTGTGGTCACGACCTAATTGCACGCCCATTTGGCGTAATGCTTCTAGGAAAGGTTGTGATTCGATATCACCTACCGTACCACCCACTTCAACTACAGCAACATCAAAGCCTTCACTACCGGCGATAACGCGTTCTTTGATCTCGTTAGTAATATGTGGAATAACCTGGATCGTTGCACCTAAGTAATCACCACGACGCTCTTTTGCTAATACAGAAGAGTAAACTTTACCCGTTGTAAAGTTATTACGCTTAGTCATATGTGTACGAATGAAGCGCTCATAATGACCTAAATCTAGATCTGTTTCAGCGCCGTCATCTGTTACAAATACTTCACCATGCTGGATAGGACTCATTGTGCCCGGATCAATATTAATGTACGGGTCCAATTTCATCATTGTGACGTTTAAACCACGAGCTTCTAAAATTGCTGCTAATGATGCTGCTGCGATACCTTTACCGAGGGATGAAACTACCCCACCAGTCACAAAAACGTATTTAGTTGTCATACTGAACCTGAAGTTGTTTGGGATTTAATGAGTATAAATTGAATATATACCAGAAGGGACGACATTATAAACAAATCCCGCGCGTCCCACAATATGAAGAAGTATAGCATTGGCTTTTTTCTATAACTGTGCGGCAGATCAAAACCTGTAATTTTCTTTCACTTTGACCCACATTTCTTCCATTTCACTTTCAGAACAATCACTTAACTCTTTGCCATTCTGTAATGATAGTACTTCAACCTGTCTAAATCTTTTTTCAAACTTTTCATTAGCCCGTTTTAGCGCTTGCTCAGGATCTAACTTTAAGTGACGAGTTAAGTTAACCACAGAGAACAGTAAGTCACCGATCTCATCTTCTATTCTATCCATCGGCATCGGCGTTTGTTTTACTTCATGTAGTACTTCTTCAAGCTCTTCATAAACCTTGCCTATGACTGGCTCTAACGTACTAAAATCAAAATTCACACTGGCAGCTCGTTGTTGTACCTTCTTAGCTCGAGTCAAAGCTGGTAGCGCCTGCGGTATGTTGTCTAACACACTCGGTTGTTGGTCACTTTCAAGTACACTTTTACGTTCTGCTTCTTTTACCTGTTGCCAGTGTGCGTCTATCTCCGCTTCATTTTGTAGTTTTATTTCACCAAATACATGAGTATGACGGCGTATTAACTTAGCCGTTAGGTGATCTATTATATCGCTGAAATCAAAATCACCTTGCTCTTCACCTAACTCGGCATAGAAAACAACTTGATATAATAGGTCTGCGAGTTCACCTTTAAGCTCTCCCATGTCGTTCTCATTAATAGCATCAACCACTTCATAGGCCTCTTCCAAGGTATGGTGGCGTAATGAAGCAAAATCTTGTTTAATGCTCCAAGCACATCCTGTATCTGGGTTACGAATATCTTTCATTGTCGATAAAAGATCGAGTAAAGTGTATTTTTCTTTCAAAATTAGTTCCATTATTGTAGTTTTTAGAGAATGCAGGTTTGATAACGCGACATAGTTTGGATAACTGACGCTCAAATATTTATCCCCAGTTTAGATGAGAAAAGGGCTTTACAAGGCTGCTAATGGCAACCTGTAAAACCCCCTTACCATGGTTAATTTAACGTGAATTAAGCAGCTAAATATTTAGTGATATCAGGCTCATCTATCTGTTCTGGTTTCAAGTAAGCTTGTGCATAGCGAATATGAGTACCGCTTTCTAAGAATAGCTGAAATAGCTCAATATCAATATGTTGGTCCAAAGCCATCTTATGCATGATATCAATCGCGACGCTAATAGGTTTGGCTTTCTTATACGGTCTATCAGAGGCAGTTAAAGCTTCAAAAATATCCGCAATAACTAATATTCGCTCAGGAATAGATAGATCTTCAGCGCTTAGTTTTCGCGGATAACCCGTCCCCTTTAGCGTTTCATGATGAGTAGAAGCATAACGAGGGACACGACTCAATTCAGGTGGGAATGGCAGATTACTCAATATCTTAATGGTACTGATCATATGCTCATTGATCTTATATCTATCTTCTGTCGTCAAAGTGCCACGACTTATTATTAGATTATAGACCTCTCCTAAATTATATTGATGCTCCGGTACTTCCATCTTAATTCCGTATTTAGGGTCTAGGTCACTGTTCCTAACTCGTGGAATAACATGCTCGGCTTTATCTGCAAGTAACGCCTCTGTCGCTGGCAATTTACGCTCATCCACTTGTCTTAATGACTCTTCGACTGGTGAAAGCCCTATATTATTATCAAAATGACGCAACCAAGTTTGCTCTGAAATCGCTTTGATACGCTCAGATTTATCATAATCCATAAACTCACCACCGACATTGGCAGAGGCTATAAACTCAAAGTTTTTACGTAACTGGCGCTGTTTTTGTTGTAGTTTAATGATGATAAACTCATGATCGTTAGGAGCGTTTATCTGCTGCTGTAAGGCTTCTATTTGTGCATCTCGCCATAATACTTCAAATCGAGTACGGATCTCATGAATACGATTATAATTAGTTTCCAGCTTTGTGCCTTTATCGACAATAAATTCAGGCGTGGTGATCTTACCGCAATCATGTAACCAAGCAGCAATACGGAACTCACGACGTTCATCATCATTAGCAAACTTGAATGACTTAAACGTCTCTGAATCACTGTTTTCAGCTGCTTCAGCCAGCATAATACCCAGTTCAGGCACACGATTACAGTGACCAGCTGTGTAAGCAGACTTATCATCGATAGCTTGTGCGATAAGTTTAATAAAAGCTTCTAAGAACTCTTCTTGAGCTATTTCATACTGCTGCAAATCTTTCGACATTGCCATAATAGCTTCAGATAACTCCCAAACTTCAGTAATGCTAGAATCAACCGATTGTACTTGGTCATAATGGCGCTCTTGTACTTTCTTGGTTTCTTTACGCAACAGCCTAATTGGATTCACAATTGGTGAACCGAATAGCCAAGCTAGTGGTAGCATAAGCAGAACACAAGCAACGGTCACTAGAATAGATATTTTCACCTGATTAGTTGCTTTGCTGTAAATCACTGCCTTGGGGATAACCACAGCAAAAAATTCTTTCGAATTAGAATTAGATTTAACCGGACTAACATAGATTAAGGTTTCTTCACCGTCGATCTCTCGCTCAAGGATCTGATCATGGCTACCTTGCGAAGTCGTTAAACTCACCAACTCTTGATAAGGCACCATAATATTATCGCGTGTCGTTTGTGTTCCAAACCACTTGTTTGCCAATGATGTTAACTGTGCATCAGTAATATTGGCTAACGCAAAGTTAATAATTGGGATCAGATTTTGGTATTCAGGATTTAATAAGATATAAAAAGCAGATGAAAAATTATCACGAAGGTCGGCAATATTATCCTGTAACTTAAGGTTCTGATAAAAATATTGCGATAGGCCAGCAGCCAACACTGGTTTAATATCAATGACCGCATCCGTTTGTCCTTCAGATACTGATTTAAATGCACTATTTCGATCTAAAAATTCGCGTATTTCAATATCAGGAAAGTTTTGACGTAATTTGTCTGCAATACCCCATCCAGATAAAATAGCCACCTTTTGGCCGGATAGTTCTGCATAGTTATTGATGGCAACGAGGTCAGTGCGAGTCACTAACGCTAAATCAAAATTATATACTGGATTGCTGTATGCACCATTGTATGTGTCGTCCAAGTTTTTATACAGCGAATGTAGGCCATCTAAAGAGTTATCATTGTATTTAGCAATTAATTCAGGCCAAGAGAAACCATTAATCAGTTCAAAATCAATACCGGTCATCTGTTCAATTAACATCAAAATGTCAACCGCATAACCTTGCGGTTGACCAGATAAAGAAAAATCTAAGGGAAACCAATCATTTTGATTAGATATTTTTATCTTCGGTGCTTTACTGACAATGCTGCGCTGCAATGCTGTCAGCAGCAAAGGAGCTGACTCTGGTATAACAGCATTTTCAGCCGCTTGTCGATTAGAAGATATCACTTCACCAGACTGACTATATAAATAAGATTCGACACCGCTAGTATCATCTAAACCCAGCTCTTTCAGTGATAACTTATCTTTGATAGACGACAACACGATATCGATACCCAAGATAGTGCTGGCAGCTTGATATTTACTATCTGGTAATTTAAGTGAATAGGTTTGACCCGTGATTTTTAAGTGTTTGAATAAATAAGGCTTAGTTTTAAATACTGTTTCAGTATTAGCAGCAATATACCAAGGTCTGGCGCTAGGAAAGAAATTGCTGGTCGTCGTCACCACATCTCGTAAAATGAAACGGCTGTCATAATAATACGTTTTTCGGATCCGCTCTTCACGAGACCCTTTAATCTTAATAACCACCCAGCGATCATTGGCTTTAGCCCCGATTTTTTTACGTACGATTGGTGAAGACTCGAGATTAATCAACTGATATAAATCTTCATTTTCAGCACCTATATAAATGCTATAAAACAATGCATTCTCTTTCATCACCTCAGCAAAAATATTACGCAGATCTTTGTCGTTAGATTGAATATCAAACATCTGACTTATTGAAGCTAACAGTCGAGCGGTACTGGTCGCGTTACGATCTAAATTTTTTGCATACTCAGATAATTCAGCAGAGGCTAGAGAAAGGCTTTGGACTGTATTTTCCATTGCCATATTCTTGCTAAAGTAATACTGCCAAGATACTGCAACCAGCCCCGTGATAAGGGTGGCAACCACAAACATGGTACCGACCATAAATCGAAGTGAAAAAGTGTTAATTTTCATTGTTATTCGTCCCTAAATACAATTACTGCACACAACTCTAGCACACCATGAAACATACTATATATCCACCCTTTAAAAGCTGAACATAATATTTTCTAGCGATTAAATAGTCCTGTTTAATTCAAAAACATAACAGAAAAAATTAGAGTATGCTTTTAGGAACGACCCTTCTTAGTTTAACCCCCAACTGTTTGAATTTACTCACTTGGCTGTCGGGGTTCCAGTCAAGCGTGATGCGCCAAGCATTTTCAGGCTGCATCTCTTCTAACATGCCTTGTTTTACTTCTCCGGCCATTTTGTACGAAGGGATCACAACAAAGTTCTCAGTATTGAGATGCGTACTGCGCGGATCGAGATTAAAAGTACCTATCACTGCCACATTGTCATCAATCACCATGGTTTTCGCATGCAAGCCAAATATAGGTGCTTGATCGAGTTGTGTATGCATGACTTCCGACATGATTTTACGGCGTATTTGTGCATCTGGTTTAAACTCAAAAATTTTCACACCGGTTTTTAATAATGCTTTTCGATCTCTTTGATAACCACTGAACGCTTCCAAATTATCATTCGAAGCTAAACTATTAGTGAGGATCTTGACATCAACACCGTTATCCACCAGCGTTTTGAAATGACTGCGGGTATATTTTGTAGTGATCAAATAAGGCGTTTGGATCACTACAGATTTTTTGGCCCCTTGCAGCAATTCAACCAAACGCTCAGTCGAGATCCCGCTACCAGCTAAAAATTCAGTTTGATCATTCTTGCCCGGTACATCAGAAACATATTCCACATCGATTAACCATTGCAGCTCTTGTTGCTCTTGGATGCCAGCGATAATCATTGGCATATCTCGGATCTTCTTCCGTACGCTAGTAGCAAAGTTATTTGGATCGCAGGCATACTCATGTAACGCAGAAAAATTAGGCGCAACCTGAGATTGATCACGATCTTTAATCAACGCCTGCACATCAACACTTAGATCGCTTTGCCAAAACTGCTCAAATGATGACTGGATCTTATTCGCTTCTCCACCGACTAACATTACATCACGATCGCGAAAGTTGTACTCATGATCATAACCAAAGTATTCATCTGCAACATTACGCCCGCCGGTAATGGATACTTGGCCATCAACGGTGAAAGTCTTATTATGCATACGCTGGTTTAACTGATGGAAATTGGTCGTGAGGTTAACAACTTTCTGAAACAGGTTTTTACCTACATTGGCCATAGGGTTGTATATTTTAATCGACAAATTTTCTTGTTTAGATAACGTGAGTAGATCTTCACCATTGGCTTCCACCATGATGTCATCTACTAATACCCGCACCTTAATGCCACGCTCGGCGGCTTTAACTAAATAGTCTGTTGCTATTAAACCAACATTATCCGTAGAAAAAATAAAATACTGCACATCAATGGTTTTTTCGGCGTGTTCTGTTAGCCATGCTCGCGATAGCATAGCTTCAATGCCCTGCTCTAACACATAAACCCCGGTCTGGGTTTTCATCTTATCGGCAACTGGTGTTAAATACTCTGACAGCATAGCCCCAGGTTCATCTGTAATATCAGCGCAGTAATTTTGCGGAGAATCAGAGAACTGAATAGGCTTACTTGAACTGCATGCAGAGAGTAACGGTATTATGGCAAATATGGTCGTAGCAAGAAAAACTATTTTCAGCTTAAAGAAGCTAAAACGAGGAGTATTGATTAGCATCACTGATATTCCTTTATCAATTAATTATGTGAGATGTGATAGATAAAAAAACAAGGGCTTTAATGCCCTTGCTTTTTAATTTCCGAGTAAAACGCTATCTTAGGCGTTTAGCGTAAATCACACCTTTAACTTGACCCATACGGTTAAGTAAATGCGTCAAGGTATCAATATTAAACAGCTCAACATTGATCTCTAAAGTCGCAGTTTGCTGTTTGGGATCGGTACGCGTACTCATGCCAGATACGTGGATACGATCGTTGGCAAAGATAGTCGTCAGATCACGTAACAAACCACTGCGATCATTTGCATGTACAACGAGTGTCGCGCTATAACCACCGGAGAAGTCATTACCCCAAACTGCTTCAATTACACGTTCAGGTTGACGATTGTTTAACTCAGCATATTGTAAGCAACCCTGACGATGGATCGAAATACCACGACCTTGGGTAATGTAACCAATGATCTCATCACCTGGGATCGGCTGGCAACATTTGGCAATATGGGTCATTAAATTCCCCATACCTTCAACGACAATATGATCTTTTTTCTGCTTCTTGGGTTTATTTTGTGATTTCTGAACTTGCTGATCCACCAACTCTAACGCTAGCTTGTCTTCTTCTTCGGCACTTGGTTGCAGCAATTTCACTTTAATATGATTGATAACCTGATTTAAACGCGCATCACCACTACCTACCTGCGCAAGTAGATCATCCATGGTATTGGAGTTAAAACGATCGAAGGCGCAACTTGCATCAGCTAGGATCAAACCTAACTTCTGCATTTCACCTTCAAGCATATCTTTACCCGCCGCGATATTTTTATCTCGATCTAGACGCTTAAAGTAGGTATTAATTTTAGCGCGAGCGCGAGTTGATTTAACATAGCCGAGATTTGGTAATAACCAATCACGACTCGGATTGGGGTTTTTCTGCGTGATGATCTCTATTTGATCGCCAGTCTGCAGTTCATAAGTAAACGGCACAATACGCCCACTGATCTTAGCGCCAATGCATCTGTGACCAACCATGCTATGGACATAATAAGCAAAATCCAGCGGTGTCGATCCTTGTGGCATATCAACCACGTCACCTTGTGGCGTAAACACATAAACGCGATCATCAAATACCTGACTACGTAACTCATCAACCAAGTTACCGCTTTCAGTCATATCATCTTGCCACGCTAACAGTTTACGTAGCCAAGCAATTTTCTCTTCATAACTGCCTTGCTTGCCGCCATCGCTACCTTCTTTATAGCGCCAATGCGCCGCGACACCCAATTCGGCATCATCATGCATCTGTTGAGTTCGAATCTGTACTTCAACCGGTTTACCTTCTTCGCCTACTGCAACCACAGTATGGATAGACTGGTAACCATTGGCTTTCGGATTAGCAACATAATCATCAAACTCGCTCGGAATCGGACGATACAAGGTATGTAAAACCCCAAGAGCCGCGTAACAATCTTGTAGCTCAGCCGCGATCACTCGCACTGCACGTACATCATACAGCCCAGAAAAATCGAGATTTTTCTTCTGCATTTTTTTCCAAATACTATAGATATGCTTCGGGCGACCATAGACTTCAACTTTCGCACCTGTCGCTTCAACCCCTTGTTTTACTTTCTCAACAAAGTTATCAATAAATTCTTCGCGATCGATACGGCGTTCGAGTAATAGCTTAGCGATTTGCTTATAAGTTTCAGGATGAGAATAACGGAAAGAGAGATCTTCCAGTTCCCATTTCAGCTGACCAATACCCAGACGGTTCGCTAGTGGTGCGTAAATATCCGAAATTTCTTTTGCTGCTAGGACACGTTCTTCCTCACTGGCATCTTTAACATCACGTAAATGACAAATACGCTCAGCGAGTTTAATCACGATAGCGCGAACATCATCAACAATCGCCATTAACATACGGCGTAAATTATCGACTTGGTTTTCAGATGGTTTTGAGGTTTTTGCCTGCAGGGTACGGATAGCATCCATCTCAATAACAGAAACCAACAACTTAACTAATGTCTCACCAAATTCGGTTTCGATTGTTTCAGCGGTAAATAATTTCGCTTCAAAAAATGGATACAGTAATGCCGCGGTGAGCGTTTCCATATCCATATCCATAGTCATTAAGATTTCAATCATCTCAACGCCATAAGCCAACAAAGGCGCGACTGAAGTTGGTTCAATATCAGTAGTCACATCTGCTGATTTTGCTTCTGTCGTTTTCGCTTCATCAGCAAGTTTGAGGCTAGCTAAGCGGTTATATAAGGCAAATAATTCATCTTGCTCAGTTGTAGTTAAGGCAAGTGAAGACGTCCAAGTCTTGGCATCAAAATCTGCCGGGTTAGTCAAATGTGAATCGCGTACCGCAACCATAGTAAATTCCTAACAAGATAAATTAAAAAAATAGGCTTATAAAAAAACTTAAATACGTTCGAATAACGCCATCGATTCGACATGCCCAGTTTGTGGGAACATATCAATCATGCCGAGACGGGTTAGCTTGTACTGCTGCGTCATTAGTAGTTTTGAGTCTCGTGCTAATGTTGCCGGATTGCAAGATACATAAACGATTTTTTTAGCCTTAAGCTTATGTAAATACTGTACTGTTTCTGCTGCACCAGCACGAGCGGGATCGAGTAAGACTTTATCAAACGAGTTTCGAGCCCAGCTCAATTTAGAGAAATCACTCGACAAATCAGCTTGATAAAATTGGCAATTATTTAGCTCATTAACTTGGGCATTATGCTGTGCTTGGCGCACCATTTCATCGACGCCTTCCACACCAGTTACTGTCGCACAATGCTTAGCAATCGCTAAACTAAAGTTACCGCCACCACAGAATAGGTCTAATACTCGATCATCAGCATCAAGTTCGAGCCAATCCATCGCCTGTTTAACCATGGCTTCATTCACATCAGGATTGACCTGAATAAAATTACCCGGTGTAAATTGCAGTGTTAAATCTTGGCTTGGTAAACTGTAATGGCAGTCCCCAGTATTAGCATCAAGCTTAACGACAGCATCTGATTCTGTTTGCAGATAAATACCGATATTATATTGCTCAGCGAACTCAGCTAATTTTTCACTGTCTTTTTCATGCAGTGGTTTCATGATGCGCAATAAGCATACATGACCCGACTCCACGGCAAACAATTCAATATGACCTAAATCGCGCTTAATCTTCAATTTAGAGATCAGGCTTCGTAACGGTACAATTAACTCCGATAACTCAGGAACCAGAACCGGACAGGTGCTGATTTCAACTAATGATTTACTGTTCTTTTGACGAAAACCGAACATCAATTGTTTTTGCTTGCGTTCAAACATCACACTCAAACGTGCGGTGCGACGATATTGCCATGGTGCAGAGAATAGTGGCGGTGCAAATACGAAATCTTGTGCTTGAGTGAAATTTTTCAATAAGCTAAACAAAGCTGCTTGTTTATACTCAGTCTGATCTTCACCATTTAACGTTTGCAAACTACAGCCACCGCATGTTGCATAGTGTGGGCATGCCGGTGCTATTCGCTTGGCCGATGGTTGCAATACTTTGGTCAGGGTTGCCTTGGCATATTGTTTTTTCTGCTCAGTTACTTGCGCTAATACTCGTTCACCCGGCAACGCATCTGCGACAAACACTGCTTTACCCGATAAGCGACCAAAGCCTAATCCTTGATGGTCTAACTTTTCAATACTGATCTCGACCGCTTTACTTGGGCCTTTAATTACTTTCTTTGCTTTAAAAATTTGCGCCATGTCGATATACAACTATTACCTTAACCATCATTTAGGGTATTATTCTAACCTGCTTTCCAGCTTTATTCTTTAAATAATAACCAACTTCTACTGATAGCTACCTGTCAGCATGAATAAGATGAGTTTATGACTAAATACGGGCTGCGTGCCAAAGTAATGTCGCTAACGATTTTACCAACAGTTTTAATTGGTACCTTATTAGCCAGCTATTTCACCTTCAATCGCTATCAGCAATTGGAAACGGTATTAATAGAGCAAGGTATCAATATTATTGAGCCGCTTGCGATAGCCAGTGAATATGGCATGCTACAAAACAGCCGTGAATCGCTCAAGAAACTGCTCGGGTTAACCCACAGGAAATTCGCACCAACCATTAAAAGTATCGCTATTTTTGATACCAATAATAAACTCTTCGTTACCAGTAATTACCACCGTAATTTTTCGGTATTAAAGAGTAATCAACAGAGTTTACTGCCCGACTCCACTCAAGTCGAAGTGCTCGAAGATTTCATTATTCTACGCTCCCCGATCATTGCCGAGATTGAAAATAGTAATTTTCCTCTAACGCTAAACAACCCCGAACAGATCCTCGGCTATTTATCAATTCAACTGATCCGCGACAAAGCTATTTTGCTACAATACCGCGATACGACGGTAGCAATTTTCATCGTATTATTAGGCTTCTTAACCGCATTGGTATTTTCATGGCGATTAGTTAAAAACGTAACCCAACCGATCACCGACATGGTAAAGGTGGTTGATAGAATTAGAGAGGGCCGCCTCGATGCCAGAGTAATCGGGGAACAAACTGGTGAATTAGCACTGCTTAAAAATGGCATTAACTCCATGGCAAAATCCTTATCGGCTTACCATGAAGAAATGCAGCAGAATATTGATCAAGCCACCTCGGATTTACGGGAAACACTCGAGCAAATAGAAATTCAAAATATTGAACTCGATATGGCAAAAAAACGTGCCCAAGCGGCCGCTCGGGTTAAGTCTGAATTCTTGGCTAACATGAGTCACGAACTACGAACCCCATTGAACGGTGTGATCGGTTTTTCTCGTCAACTATTAAAGACCTCACTCAGTCCCAATCAAAGTGACTATTTACAAACCATCGAAAGATCGGCGAATAATTTGCTAAGCATCATTAACGATATTCTCGATTTCTCGAAGTTGGAAGCTGGGAAATTAACCCTAGAACAAATTCCGTTTAATTTGCGCGATACCATCGAAGAAGCCGCTATTTTACTAGCACCAACTGTGCATGAAAAAGGCTTAGAGCTATCGCTACATGTGGATAAAGATGTGCCTGACGGCATTATTGGCGACCCGTTTAGATTCCAGCAAGTAATTACTAACTTACTTGGTAACGCGATTAAATTTACTGAGCGCGGCAATATCGATATTCATATCGAACTACTGCGCACTATAGATAACAGCGTTATTATTCAGACCAACATTCGCGATACCGGTATTGGTATTTCAGCACAGCAACAAGCACAACTATTTGAAGCGTTCAACCAAGCTGATACCAGTATTTCTCGTCGCTATGGTGGTACAGGTCTGGGTCTGGTTATTACTCAGCGCTTGGTTGAGTTCATGGGGGGCGCAATTTCATTAAGCTCAGATTTAGGCCAAGGTTCTAACTTTAACTTCTCATTGCAGTTTAATGTACCGCATAACATTATCAGTGACCCTCTGCCGATCTCAGAATTACAAGGTAAGCAAGTGCTACTTTATGAACCAGATAATTACTCAACTCGTTCGTTAATTTCGTTATTGAATAGCTGGGATCTCGATGTCTTGCATTGTTCTAATGAAGCGCAGTGGGATCACTATATTAAACAATCTTATTATTGCGCCATCATAGCTCAAAGTAATGAAACCAATCTGACCCCTATGTATACCAAGATGAGCATCTGTCACGACCGTGATATTCCAGTCATCGTACTGATAAACTCTTCAGATCCATGCCTGCAAGAAGACATCATTCGCGTAGGCGCTAAACATTGTTTAAGCAAACCTTGTAACCACAGAAAACTGGCTAATGCGCTCACTTATCTCGATGACAAACAAGTCATCGCTCAACCACAGTTTAAAATCGAAAAACCCAAGTCAAAAATCAACCTTTCAATTCTGGCTGTAGATGATAACCCTGCAAACTTAAAACTGATCAGCGCGATGTTAGGTGATTCAGTAGTGAATATCGAAACTTGTACTAATGGCTATGAAGCGGTTGAACGAGCTAAAGACGTCGATTTTGATCTCATCTTCATGGACATTCAGATGCCAGTGATGGATGGTATTACCGCTTGTCAAACTATCCGAGAAGGTAGCCGCAATAAAGCCACACCAATTATTGCCGTAACAGCACATGCGATGAGTGGTGAACGCGACCGTTTATTAAGTAAAGGCATGGACGACTACCTGACAAAGCCGATTGATGAAAGCATCCTAAAACGTATGCTGCAGCAATGGGGAAGAAACCCTCATCAAGAGAACTCTACGACGGTGAATCACATTCTCGATTGGCCGCTTACTCTCTCGCAATCTATGGGTAAAGAAGACTTAGCGACCGACATGCTAACGATGTTTATTAATTCACTGCCTGAGATTCATCAGCAGTTAGAACAAGCATTAAATAATCAAATTTCGAGTGAGAAATTCCAACAACATATTCATAAGTTTAATGGTGCTGCGGCTTGTTGTGGCGTAGTTAAAATTCAAAAACTGGCAGACCAGATTGAAACGACATTACGTAAAGGGGCTGAAATGGAAGAGATTGTTCCTGAAATTTATGAGTTGCAAGAATGCTTAGAAATTGTAGTTGGTGAAGCTAAACCGTATTTAGCTCATATTTAGCTCATATTTAGCTTATATTTAAAATAGAGTGTGTTATCAAATCCTGTAACCCTGAAGGGCATTGGATTCGCTCGAGCTATCCCTGTTCGCTTGAAAAGCGATAACCAAAAAGGAGCCATGGGCTCCTTTCATTTCTGCAAATAGAGCGTGTTAATTAACGACGCGCTTCTTGCATAATATCGTACATATCTTTAACTGCTTTAGCTAAACCATCAAAGGCTGCGCGAGCAATAATGGCATGGCCAATATTCAATTCATAAATCTCAGGAATTGCCGCTATCGGTTGTACGTTATGATAATGCAAACCATGACCAGCATTCACTTTCAAACCGGCATTATGCGCATGGCTTACGCCAGCTGCAATTTTTTTCAATTCCGCTTGTTGGGCAGCGTCGTTTTCTGCATCTGCGTAAGCGCCAGTATGCACTTCAATAAAAGATGCGCCCGAGGCAACAGCTGCATCGATTTGCTCTTTTTCAGCATCAATGAATAGTGATACTTTTATACCAGCGGCTTTAAGTTTCGTCACTGCAGCCGTGATTTTATCAAGTTGCCCTACTACATCAAGGCCACCTTCAGTCGTCACTTCTTCGCGCTTTTCAGGCACGAGGCAAACAAATTCAGGTTGCACATCACAAGCAATAGCAACCATTTCATCAGTCACTGCCATTTCTAAATTCATGCGTGTTTGAATCGTTTGTTTTAATACATGCACATCACGATCTTGGATATGACGACGGTCTTCACGTAAATGCACTGTGATACCATCGGCACCGTTTAGTTCAGCCACAGACGCCGCATAAACAGGGTCTGGATAAGTAGTACCACGAGCTTGACGCAAAGTAGCAATATGGTCGATGTTGACACCTAAAAAGATCTTATTCACGTTTAATTCCTTTATTTATAAATAATTCTCTGCTTTTCAACGGTTTATTACCTAAGTAAGGCAACAGTATTTGACGACAAAATCGTTTAGCGGCCGCCAGATTTTGTGAATTAAATTCACGCTGCTCAAAGGCCAATAAATCCCGGCCATAAAATGCATTATCTACGGCCATCTTATATATCGATGACACAATACCCACATGCGGCACATATTTGTAAATACGCTCAGGATGAATAGCGTCTAATGTATCAGAACAATAACTTAACGACGCTATATTACCTAGACATTGCATCAAATCTAATTCAAAACGACGTAATAACGGTTCTAGATCGTATTTTTTAGCTAAGCCTAATAATGCATTTTGATAATGAGAAAATAACGCGGGATTAGCTTGCTCAGCGGGTAATAAACGGTATAGCAGTTCATTGAGGTAGAAGCTTGCATATAAGCTGCGACCGATAAGAGGGAGAGAGTTAGATATCGCTTCCACTTGTCGCATGGATTTCAATCCACCACGACCGGAGAAAGCGACATTAAGCAAAGTAAAAGGCTGTAAAATTGCACTTTGACTATTTTTACGTCCGCGCCCAGCACGCGCCACTAAAGAAATCTTGCCGTCATTAATAGTAAAAAAATCTATTAATAAACTGCTTTCTTTAAAAGGGCGACGATGCAATACGAAGGCGTTTTGTAAGTCCATGCAACAACCGCCTTACTAAGACATTTTATACTTCATCACCGTAGCCTAAGCTACGTAGTGCGCGTTCGTCATCAGCCCAACCAGACTTCACTTTAACCCAACATTCTAAGAAAACTTTATTATCAAATAAGGTTTCCATATCACGACGAGCTTCAGTGCCGATAGTTTTTAGCTTCGCGCCTTTATTACCGATAACCATGCGTTTTTGGGTATCACGTTCAACCAAGATCAGCGCGTTGATATGGAATGTACCATTCTCACTCACTTTAAATTGCTCGATTTCAACCGTGATTGAATACGGTAGTTCTTGGCCGGTGAAACGCATTAGTTTTTCACGAATGATTTCAGATGCCATGAAGCGTGAAGAACGATCGGTTATATGATCTTCAGGGAAATAGAAGTCGCCTTCTTGTAACTGCTGGCCACATAATTCACGTAACATTTCTACGTTAGTACCTTTAGTCGCAGAGATAGGGATAATTTCGGCAAAATTAAACTTCTCAGCCAGAACTTGTAGGTGCGGCATTAGCTCTTCAGCTTTATCTTTGATCGCATCTGTTTTATTCACAGCAAGATAAATTGGGCGGCCAATATCGCGCAACTTATTCAACACCATGTCGTCATCTTCAGTCCAACGTGTACCGTCAACTACAAATACCACAGCATCAACATCAATATCTTTCAATGAACTACTTGCTGCGCGGTTCATTAAGCGGTTGATTGCACGTTTTTCATCAATATGTAGACCCGGAGTATCTACAAATACAGTTTGACGATTTTCTACGGTATCGATACCAAGAATACGGTGACGAGTAGTTTGTGGCTTACGCGAAGTAATACTTACTTTTTGGCCTAAGATACGGTTTAACAGGGTAGATTTACCCACGTTAGGGCGACCAACAATAGCAACGAAGCCGCTATAAGTCATATCGTTCATGATAATTGCTCCAGTAGCTCTAATGCTTTTTGAGCTGCTTTTTGTTCTGCTTTACGACGGCTAGTACCAGTACCTTGTACTGGCATATCAAGTGCCGTAATTGTGCAATGAATAGTGAACTCTTGATTATGAGCTTCACCTTTAACCTCAACGACTTGGTATTGAGGTAACTCTTGCTTACGTCCTTGCAGCCATTCTTGTAACTGAGTTTTTGCGTCTTTTTGACCAATACCGGGCTCGATAGCCGCTAAACGCGTTGCATACCAAGCCAGTACGCGTTCACGCGTTGTTTCCATGTCGCTGTCTAAATACATAGCACCGATCAAGGCTTCAACTGTGTCCGCAAGAATCGAATCACGGCGGAAACCACCACTCTTCAATTCACCAGGGCCAAGAATTAAGCTATCGCTTAGTTCAAATTCACGGGCTAATTCGGCGAGTGTTAAACCTTTTACCAAGGTTGCACGCATGCGACTTAAATCGCCTTCTGGCACTTCTGGAAACTGTTTAAACAGTGCATCAGAAATAATAAAGCCAAGCACTGAATCACCAAGAAACTCTAAACGCTCATTATGCTTATAGTAAGCACTGCGGTGAGTAAGTGCTTGTTGTAACAAAGCACTATCTTGGTATTGATAACCTAATACGCGTTGCAGTTTTTCTAATAAAATTGTCATAATTTACTTTAACTTACCAATACGACTAAAGCGGATACCATTTGGTACCCAACTTGGAATCAACGAGTCTGATGAACGATCAAATTCAAAACTAGTCCAGATAAATACCGCTTTACCAACCAAGTTAGCTTCTGGCACAAAACCCCAGAAACGACTATCAGCACTGTTATCACGGTTATCACCCATCATAAAATACTGACCTGGTGGCACAACCCACTCATAGCTACGAGTTGGTGGCGCAGGTTGTTGGTAGAAGCGTGCCGCCATATCTGGGCGACTTGGATTTATCAATAGATTATGTTCGATATCGCCAAGCTGCTCAGTATATTGCTGCAATTCGGTCATATCATCTTTGAATTTACCAATTTCAACCAGACTCAAGTCCAATTGTTTGTAACCAGCACAATTTGCGCCGCTACATGCTTTTTGAATAAAAACCTTTTTCCCACGATAAGCAATACGATCACCCGGTAAACCAACGACGCGCTTGATATAATCAATGGTTGGTTGTGGCGGATATTTAAATACCACCACATCACCGCGCTCGGGTTTACCCGTTTCAACAATTGTTTTGCGTAGCACAGGATCTTTGATGCCATATGCAAACTTCTCAACCAAGATAAAATCACCAACTAATAGCGTTGGCATCATAGATCCTGATGGAATTTGAAATGGTTCATAGATAAATGAGCGTAAGATCATCACCGCCGCAATCACAGGAAACATCGATTTTGCATTTTCAACAATTATCGATTCTTGTCCTAGTTTTTCGATTGCTTCCGGTGGTAATTCTGCTTGAGAAGTTGCAAACGCAACTTTCTCAGCACGGGCTTTCGCCCAAATGAATTTATCTAATGCCCAAATAATGCCGCTAACAAAAGTAACGATCACTAATATCAGTGAAAAATAGGTTGCCATTTTTTGTTAGTCCTTTCCGATATGCAATACGGCTAAGAAGGCTTCTTGAGGCACTTCTACATTACCGACTTGCTTCATCCGTTTCTTACCGTCTTTCTGTTTCTGTAGCAGTTTCTTCTTACGAGAAACGTCACCGCCATAGCATTTCGCAATTACGTTTTTACGCATTTGCTTAACGGTACTACGCGCGATAACTTGCGAGCCGATCACGGCTTGAATGGCAATATTAAACATTTGACGTGGGATCAAATCTTTCATTTTTTCAACTAATAAACGACCACGGTTCATTGAGTTATCACGATGGGTGATCATAGCTAACGCATCAACACGATCGCTGTTAATGAGTACATCAACACGCACCATGTCAGCAGGGTTGAAATATTTGAAAGAGTAATCCAGTGATGCATAACCGCGGCTGGTCGATTTCAAGCGGTCAAAGAAATCCATTACGACTTCACCCATCGGGATCTCATAAGTAAGGGCAACTTGTTTACCGTGATAATCCATCTTAGTTTGTACACCACGCTTATCAACACACAAGGTAATTACATTACCGAGGTATTCTTGTGGTACTAAGATGTTACATTCTGCGATTGGCTCACGAATTTCTTCGATATCATTGATTGCTGGCAATTTAGCCGGGCTATCAACGTAAACAACTTCACCTTTACGGGTTTCTACTTCGTAGACTACCGTTGGCGCAGTGGTAATTAACTCAAGATCATATTCACGCTCTAGACGCTCTTGAATAATTTCCATATGCAGTAAACCTAAGAAACCACAACGGAAACCAAAGCCCAGTGCAGTTGAGCTTTCTGGTTCATAGAACAATGAAGCATCGTTAAGGCTCAGTTTACCCAGCGCATCACGAAAAGCTTCATAGTCATCAGAGCTAATTGGGAACATACCCGCATAAACCTGAGGCTTAACTTTACTGAAACCAGGAACCGCTTGTTCTGCAGGACGACGAGTATTAGTCAGCGTATCACCTACTGGTGCGCCTAAAATATCCTTAATACCGCAAATCACATAACCCACTTCACCGCATTTTAATACGCCGGTATCCGTTTGTTTCGGTGTGAAGATGCCCACTTGATCAACCAAATGAGATTGACCCGTCGACATCACAGTGATTTTATCGCCTTTGCGTAATTCACCATTCATGATACGTACTAGAGATACAACACCTTGGTAATTATCGAACCAAGAGTCAATAATCAATGCTTGTAGAGGCGCTTCAATAGAACCTTCTGATGGGCACGGGATCTGCGTAACGATAGTTTCAAGTACTTCTTCGATACCTAAACCTGTTTTCGCAGAACAACGTGTTGCTTCCATTGCATCGATACCGATAATTTCTTCGATCTCTTCAGCAACGCGGTCAGGGTCTGCAGCAGGTAAGTCGATTTTATTTAAAATCGGCACAACCTCGAGATCCATTTCAATCGCGGTATAACAGTTTGCAAGTGTTTGCGCTTCAACACCTTGTCCAGCGTCGACGACAAGTAAAGCACCCTCACAAGCGGCTAATGAGCGAGATACCTCATAGCTGAAGTCCACGTGTCCTGGAGTATCAATAAAGTTAAGCTGGTAAGTTTCACCATCTTTTGCTTTATAATCCAGCGTTACGCTTTGTGCTTTAATTGTAATACCACGCTCTTTCTCAATATCCATTGAGTCGAGAACTTGAGCTTCCATTTCGCGATTTGATAAACCGCCACAAACTTGAATCAAACGATCAGATAAAGTTGATTTACCGTGATCGATATGAGCAATAATTGAAAAATTACGAATATGCTTCATGGGTTAGATGCTATCCAATTCTTATAGATATGAAACTGACGAAAGGCGGATTTTAACGGATTTACGGGATGACTGCTATCTTTCAATTGCTTTTAATCTGGTCGCCATTGACCTATGATTTCAGCCTGACTCACAACACCCACCATTTTTGGTTTAAAATCAAACCTTTGCTCGTAGTTAGCGCTAAATACCTTGGTTAATTTAAAGCCCAGAAAAACACCTGTAAATGCAGATAGGATTACGGATAATTCATTATCGTATTGCAAAAACGTAGTTAGCAGTTGGGCTAGCACTATTGACGTAAGCATGGTGAATAATGGCAATAGATAAACCAGCATGGCGCTAGTAATAATATTCTTTTCACGCAGGCCGACTTCAATCTTATCACCGACACTGACTTGAGCTGTGCCTGTCACGACAAATTGATGGCTACGTTGGGGAAATGCTTTGGCTATGGTACCAGTGCCACATTCAGCACTGGCATGACAATGATTACAGGCAGAATGGCTTTCGCATTGCACGGTCAACTGATCGCCCGTGATACTTTTTACAACTGCAGTTTCTATAATCATGTTTGCGCATTACCTTAATCAATTAACGTATATTACGGATAACTGAATTGGCAATTTTCTTTGCAGTCATTACAGGGATTTCACCTACAACAACAATTTCAACATCATCCGTTATTTTAGATTGTAAACTAATCTGACCGGATACACCTAATCCTTGCGTTAAACTGCCGGATTGAGGGTCGCTGTTAATATAAACAGACACATCAACTAAACCATCAGAATACTGTAAGTAGCTGACTTCTTGGCCGATACCTGCCACTTGATGTTTGTTGTTTGAAACCATAGTGAAACCGCTGGGTAACCAAGTCGTTTTCCACTCAGATTCTTTGACTTTATCGTTAGGACGCATGGTTAATATCGTTGGCATCTTGCTCTTCGACATCTGTTCAATCCAAGGAGTAATACTCGGGAATTGGTACAGAGATACCGCCATTATTTGATAGACCACTTCACCACTGTTTTGGATCATATCCACGCGCAGCGGTAAACTAGTTTTCATATCAATCCACAGCAGATAACCAAAACGGTATTTATCTTTTGGTACTACGCGAACAACTTGGCTAACTCGTCCGGTAATACGCGAACGACCACCCACAAATACGGCTTCATAACTGTCTTTTTCTACACCAGTCAACTCGGTAGCCATTAATTTGAATAATAGTCCGGGAATATTAACGGATTTTAATGAATAGCTTTGTTGCTCAGATTCAAAGAAGCTCGTGACATCACCACGACGTAAATACTCACGTGGGTTGCCATTTAACGATAATAAATGCCCAGTAGAAACACCATCTACAACACCATGGCTATAGCGCATTGGTGTTATCCGACCTTTTTCTAACTCAACATAAGAGAGATCATAATTGAGGCTATTAAAGGCTGTTTTCATTTTGCCTAATAACACTTCAGCGCTGACTTCTTCACTACTCCATGTCGCAGGACTTACAAGCGTGCAGCACAGTAATAGAAAGGCAAAACTTTGTTTGAGCATAGTTATTTAATCACTTTTATTTATTCATTATTCTTGGATGCGTTTTTGTAACTGGTGATCAAGTACAAAAGCATTAATACGGCGGATCTGAGTTACTTTCTCTTCGTCAGTTAGTTCACGCTTAACTTGTGTTTGTCCTGGAGATTCCAAACTCAAACTTACCGGAGAAGCCACCCCCGCTAACGGCATTACGCTCAATGCAGAATCAACACTGTTTAGTTGCTCTGCAGTTTCGCTATTTTGCACGCCAGTGATAATCATGAAAGTCACGGAAGCGGCAATCGCAAATTGACCACCAGTCTTCAGCCAAGGCTGAATAACACGTTGGAAAAACGAGTTATCGTTAGCACTTTCTTTATTAATATAGGCTTGCGGCATAACTAACGCTGGCTCATCAGTAATAGCGGCACTGATTGCTTGAGTTAAATCGAGGTTAATTTTGTCGGTCGTTTCGCCGCGCATTACATCGCCAATTAAATGGTAGTGTTGCCAGCTTGATGACAGTGATTCATCAGTGCTGAGCTGGTCTAACAGGGCTGCATCAATGTTTTCATTGTCTATAAGGGAAGATAGATTTTCTTTAGTGTTCATAATTAATACCTAAATTCATTAGTCCTTTGTTCACCGATATCAGCATTCAATCGATGTACTATGTGTTGCTAAAGCGAAACCCATTAGCTTTGTAATAATGGTTTCAGCTTAATTTCAATTGCTTCTCGAGCACGGAAAATACGTGAGCGAACAGTGCCAACGGGACAGTTCATTATCACGCTGATGTCGTCATAACTCATGCCTTCCATTTCGCGCAAGGTAATTGCAGTGCGAAGCTCATCCGGTAAATTGTCTATTACAGAGTTAATGACAGCTTTCATTTCTTCCGCTAACACCACGCGTTCAGGCGTCGATGATTCACGCATTGCATCATTGCCATCATAAAATTCAGCATCTGCAGCATCAATATCGTTCGCAGGCGGGCGGCGTCCTTGAGCAATTAAGTAGTTCTTCGCGGTATTACTCGCAATCCGATATAACCAAGTGTAAAACGCACTATCACCTCGAAAATTAGGCAAAGCGCGGTAAGCCTTAATAAAAGCTTCTTGCGTTACATCCGCAACGTCGCCACTGGCTGACACATAACGTGACACCAAGTTCGACACTTTTTGTTGGTATTTTAATACCAGTAAGTTGAATGCAGCTTTGTCGCCAGCTTGGACTCGTTCAACTAATTGCAAGTCCGTTTCTTTAGCACTCATTAGTAATTGATTACCTCATTATTATTCTTGTAACACTAGTATTACTAATGCGTATATTTTCAGACTACACGATACTTATTTAGTTCGTAAAAAAGTAAATTAAGTTCGCAATAAAATAAATTAGGTTAGCTATAAACTCAAATTAAACTACAGAAAAGTAAATAAATAAAAATATCTTTTTATTGCCTTAGCTTATGAGCATATAATGCCCTAATAAGGGTTAGTCACCAATGAATTATAACGAGCGTTAACTATGAGAACAAATACGGAATACCAAAGTGATGTATTAATTATCGGCAGTGGTGCCGCTGGTTTATCACTGGCGCTAAAACTTGCTGAGCACGCATCAGTCAGAGTATTAAGCAAAGGCAACATGACCGAGGGTTCAACCTTGTATGCGCAAGGTGGCATTGCCGCCGTATTTGATGAATCTGATAGTGTCGAAGGCCACGTTGCCGACACTCTCATTGCTGGTGCGGGTTTGTGTGATGAAGAAACGGTTACTTTCACCGCAAGCCATGCTCCAGGCAGTTTGAACTGGCTTATTGATGAAGGTACGCCGTTTGATAAAGTCACCGACGAATCCGGTAAACAACAATATCATCTCACTAAAGAAGGTGGCCATAGTCACCGCCGCATTCTGCATGCTGCCGATGCTACCGGTAAAGTCGTACAAAACACCCTGATCAATAATGTTCAGCAACATCCAAACATTACCTTAATGGAACGCTTTAACGCGGTTGACTTGATCTCAACAAAGCAATTAAAACAGCCTTCAAACCGCATAATCGGTGCTTATGTTTGGAATCGCGATACTGAAACTGTTGAAGTAGTGAAAGCACGTTTTGTGATCTTGGCTACTGGCGGCGCCAGCAAAGTTTATCAATATACCAGTAATCCGGATGTTTCCAGTGGTGATGGTATTGCTATGGCATGGCGTGCGGGTTGCCGTGTCGCGAACATGGAATTCAATCAATTCCACCCGACTTGTTTATTTCACCCTGACGCAAAAAACTTCTTATTAACCGAAGCCCTGCGCGGTGAAGGCGCTTATTTACGTCATGCTGACGGCACCCGTTTTATGCCTAGCTTCGATGAACGTGCAGAATTAGCTCCCCGCGATATTGTTGCACGCGCTATCGATTTTGAAATGAAGCGTTTGGGTACCGACTGTGTTTATCTAGATATTACTCACAAGCCTGCTGAGTTTATTATTAGCCACTTCCCGACTATCTATGAGCGTTGTTTAAAACTCGGTATCGATATTACTAAAGAGCCAATTCCAGCCGTGCCCGCTGCTCATTATACTTGTGGTGGTGTAATGACAGATTTGACGGGGCAAACCGACATGCGTGGTTTATATGCCATTGGCGAAGTTGCTTATACTGGTTTACACGGCGCTAACCGCTTAGCCAGT
>Ga0209292_1001793_pt1 | contig 25781 bp, 21 predicted proteins | sample GOMGulsemesocosm_2_FD_184634 | JGI IMG/M metagenome (GOLD analysis project Ga0209292, IMG submission 184634) | Methane-oxidizing microbial communities from mesocosms in the Gulf of Mexico - GOM9C Gulf of Mexico (SPAdes) (version 2) | ecosystem: Environmental > Aquatic > Marine > Cold seeps... | reverse complement strand
ATGCTTGAGTTGTAACAAAATGGCGGCCAGAGAAACTAACATAACGTATTGGCTCAAATCGAATATCGGCATCTAGAATTTCATCAATCGTGTTATCTGATAAGTTTATTTTATAACGATGGGTTTTTATAGCACTCGTATCGTCATCTGTAGTTTCAGTGCCTTTGTCGTCAACAATCGTTTCATCAGCTTTTGCCAATAAGTGTGAGCCTGTTGGATGAATAATTAATTGTTCTAATAATGTGTTTTCTGGAGATACTATAATGGTATCAATTAATTCACCGCTATATTGATGATAAATGCGTAATTCATTATTTATCCCAAGATAAACATAGGGCAACAATGGAGAGTTAATTGCGGCATTACTGTTAGTGGTAATATCGGTAATAACTTTGTTGGCGGTTTCATCTTCAGTTAAATAATAATTAACCGGAATAGTTTGAGAAATTACTTTGTCGTTATCAATGGCTGATATAACAATTTCGCCATTATTATATGCTTCGCTTAGCGATATACTTGGGTTAACGCTAACGTGTAAATTATTAGTATCGACTATTTTATTAACGCTAAGCCATTCAACATTTGTACTTGCTTGCCAGGCTATATTTGCTGGACTATTAGTATTGATTGCAATTGTTTGGCTAGTTGCATTGGTATTAGCTGATTTAGTAAAAGAGAGGGCTGCTTGGTTACTATATAAATAGAGATTATCTAAACCTACTTCAACAGGAATAACTTTACTGTCGCCAGTAGTCACTTCCGTTAAGGTGATGTTACCTTGGTAAATTTGTGAAATATCAAAATCAGTAATATCAGCTGTGAAAGAGATGGATGCATCGCCTGCACCAGATTCAAGATCAAAACTTAACCAATCAACATCGGTTGATATCGCCCATTCATTGTTTTCACTCGTAAGCCCTAATACTTGATTATCGAGCGAAGTATCGCCTAATGTCCCTCTAAAGCTAATAATGTCTTTATCTGTAATTAACTGCCAAACAAGTAATGAAATATCAATATCGTGATGAACGAGTTGTGATTTATTTACATCACCCGTTGAAAGGCGTAATTGGGTTTTATATTCTTGGGCAATAATGTTATCGACATTAACGACATCTATATAAAGTGTTGCAGATGTTGCGGTCACATTTTCTGTTCGATAATTTAGCCATGAAGCAGGTTGACTGTCAGGAGCAAAACCAACTAATAGTCCATTACCTTGAAAAGTGATATCTACTCGATAACTGTCATCAGAGACTTGTAGAAATTCATTGCTAAAACTAATTGAGCTAGCGTTAGCAGAAATAGCATATTTATCGGCTTTGTCTTTTGAGTTTCCACCACAACCAAAAAAGGTGATTGAAATAAGACAAAGTAAAATTATACGATTGAAGTTGGTTAAATGTTCCTTCATACAGTTCCCTGTTATTTTTGACGGCTTATCGGGTAGCATAAATACTCGCAGTAACGTAATTCTATTTTGCGTGATTATCTAACTAAAGTAAAAACTTATCACAATTTTATACTAATATTCCTATTCTTTGTTTTTTTACTCGTTATTAAATGGCTATATAGGTAAAATAGCGGCAATAAATATTTTTTTTAGTCTTTTTTAAGGTTATTTTGAACAAAGCTATTTTACATAAAAGTATCGACTTACTATCGAGACGAGAGCATTCAGAACAAGAGTTGCAAAATAAGTTATTGCAACGAGAGTTTGAATTAGCAGAAATAGCGAGTGTATTAACTTATTTAAGTGAAAAAGGTTATTTAAGTGATGAACGATTTACCGAGAGCATATACCGTTTAAGAGTAAATAAAGGTTACGGTGAGCGTTATATTCAAAACGAGTTAAGCCAAAAAGGTGTCAGCCGTTCAATAATTAGCTTAATTGCTGAAAATCAAGAAATTGACTGGTATCATCTAGCCAAGAATACATATTTAAAACGCTTTGGCGAACGAGAAATCGTAGACCAAAGAGATAAAGCGAAACGCATACGTTTTATGCAATATAGAGGTTTTTCTACCGATCAAATAATGTCGGTAGTTATTGATTAAAAATTAATTTTTCAAAGAGTTGGATATTCCCATGATTAATACCACTGCCGAATTACGTCAGGCATTTCTAGATTTTTATGCGTCAAAGCAGCATCAAATCGTACCAAGCAGTTCACTTGTGCCAGGTAACGACGCAACCTTGCTATTTACTAACGCTGGTATGGTGCCATTTAAAGATGTTTTTCTTGGAGCTGAAAAAAGAAGTTATACCCGAGCAACTTCTTCACAGCGTTGTGTTCGTGCGGGTGGTAAACACAATGACCTAGAAAATGTTGGTTATACTGCTCGCCACCATACTTTTTTTGAAATGTTAGGTAACTTTAGTTTTGGTGATTACTTTAAAGAAGAAGCGATTACTTATGCATGGGAGTTTTTAACCACGGTTTTAAAACTGCCAAAAGAAAAATTGTTAGTCACTGTTTATGAAAGTGATGATGAAGCTTTCGCTTTTTGGGCTAACAACATTGGCGTTCCTGAAGATAAAATCATTCGTATTGGTGATAAGTCAGCAGATAAAAAGTTTGATTCTGATAATTTTTGGTCGATGGGCGATACAGGACCATGTGGACCATGCTCTGAAATATTTTATGATCACGGTGAAGACATTTTTGGTGGACCTCCAGGCTCTCCAGATGAAGATGGTGATCGTTTTATTGAAATTTGGAACCTAGTTTTCATGCAATATAATCGTCATGGTGACGGCACAATGGAAAACTTGCCTAAGCCATCAGTAGATACTGGTATGGGCTTGGAACGTATTGCTGCAATTATGCAAGGAGTGCATAGCAATTACGATATAGATATTTTTCAAGGCTTAATTGCAGACACTGCTGTTTTGTTAGATTTTGAAGATGTAGAAAATAAATCGTTACGAGTGATTGCTGATCATATACGTTCATGTAGTTTCATGGTGGTTGATGGGGTAATGCCGTCATCAGAAGGACGTGGTTATGTTTTACGTAGAATTATTCGTCGCGCTATTCGTCACGGGCACAAACTTGAAGCTCAAGGCTTTTTCTTCCATAAATTAGTCGCCTCATTAGTGAAGCAAATGGGGGATGCTTATCCAGAGTTAACTCAGAAACAAGCGATAATTGAAAAAATTCTACGTATTGAAGAAGAGCAGTTTGGCCGAACGCTAGATCGTGGCATGACCTTACTTGAAGAAATGTTAGTAAACCTTAAAGGTGAGGTTATTGCCGGGGATGACGTTTTTAAATTATATGATACCTATGGTTTTCCTGCCGATTTAACAGCTGATATTGCTCGTGAACGTGAAATAAGTATTGACCATGCTGGTTTTGAGCAAGCGATGAAACAGCAAAGAGAACGAGCGCAACAAGCTAATAAGTTTGGTACTGATTATAATGAGCAACTTAAATCAGATAAACACAGCTCATTTAAAGGTTATACCAATCACTCTTATTCAGCGACGGTTATTGAGTTATTTAATCAAGAAGGATCGGTAGTCACTTTAGAAGCGGGTGAGCAAGGTGTGGTTGTTTTAGATAATACACCTTTTTATGCTGAATCTGGAGGTCAAGTAGGTGATTCAGGTTTACTTTTTCTAGATGGCGGTGTTTTTGAAGTTAGCGATACCGTAAAAGTAGGCAATGCTTTTGCTCACCGAGGTGTGGCAAGAACAACGGTACAATTAAATGCTCGTGTAAAAGCTGAAATAGACGTAACACGCAGAGCTTCGATTATTAAAAATCATACCGCAACTCACCTTTTACATGCGGCCTTACGTAAAATACTTGGTGAACATGTTACTCAAAAGGGCTCGTTGTGTGACGCTGAAAAATTACGTTTTGATTTTGCCCATTTTGAAGGGGTTACTGCTAAAGAGTTACGCACAGTTGAACGTATGGTGAATGAAGAAATTCGCACTAACTTAACACGTGATACTCAGCTGATGCCAATTGATGAGGCAAAAGAAAAAGGAGCGATGGCGCTCTTTGGCGAAAAGTATGACGACGAAGTAAGAGTGGTTACTTTAGGTGACTTTTCAACTGAGCTATGTGGTGGTGTTCATGTTGATCGCACTGGCGATATAGGTATGATTAAAATAGTCTCTGAATCAGGTATCGCGGCAGGTGTTCGTCGTATTGAAGCTGTTTCAGGTGCTGGTGCATTAACTTATACCGAACAGCAAACAAGTTCATTACAAACTATCGCGAATATTGTGAAATCAGATGTAAGTAGTGCCGCGGATAAAGTTGAACAATTGGTTGGTAAAAATAAACAGCTAGAACGTGAAGTTTTAGTGTTAAAACAGCAACTAGCTGCGCAAGCTGGCTCTGATTTAGTAGGGCAAGCCAAAGAAATTAACGGGGTTAAAACCTTAATTGTAGAACTTGACGGTGTTGAGTCGAAAGCATTAAGAGGCATGGTTGATGAGCTTAAAGTGAAACTTGGCTCCGGCATTATAATGCTTGCTACCGCTAATGATGGAAAGGTTGGTTTAATTGCTGGCGTAACTAAAGACTTAACCGGAAAAGTAAAAGCAGGGGAATTAGTTAATTTAGTCGCACAACAAGTTGGCGGTAAAGGCGGTGGTCGCCCTGATATGGCACAAGCAGGAGGGAGCCAACCTGAAAATATTGCACAGGCATTAACGAGTGCAGAGTCATGGTTAGTTGAAAAATTAACTTAATTATTTTTTGGGTAGAAAAACAGAAGAAAAGGGGCTTTTATAGCTCCTTTTTTGTTTTAATCCTAAATATTAAAGAAGTTATCGCGAACGTTAATATATAGTTAATAGATATTTCTAAGGTTGTTAATGTAACAATTAATTGCAAAAAAGACTTTTTTTTAACTGTAACAAAGAACGAAGCTTGCTAAAATATAAGCAATTGGTATTCAGTAGGTTAAATTTCTAGCCTATTTCTTTTATTTTCAGTCAACTCGTTTGGTGAAATATCAGGGTAAGTAATTATTTTTTCCGCAAATAATTAAAATTTTAGTGCTAAATATCAATTGTTAGACTAAATTTATTACTAGCTTATATACATTTAGTAGATCCCGTATTCAATCATAAAGGAAAGTAGAATGTTAATATTAACGCGTCGAGTTGGAGAAACGTTGATGATCGGTGATGAAGTCACTGTGACTGTTTTAGGTGTTAAAGGAAATCAAGTTCGCATTGGTGTAAATGCACCAAAAGAAGTTTCTGTTCACCGTGAAGAGATATACATGCGTATACAGGCAGAAAAAAATGATGGTGAAGCAACTGGTAATAAGTTTTAACCATAGTTTTTCTTGAGTTTTAATAAAACAGTCGGCAACCGCCGACTTTTTTATTGTCAGTATATAATTAATTTGGTCGTTATTTTCCAAATTTATGAATGAATTGTAGTCGTGTTGATTGTTTTCTCGGCAAACGAAAATAAAAGCTAAAAAATTGTTTGACTTATTTTTTCAATCCATTAGTATTCGCATCCATTGGAGAGGTGGCCGAGTGGCCGAAGGCGCTCCCCTGCTAAGGGAGTATCTGGTTTATAGCCGGATCGAGGGTTCGAATCCCTCCCTCTCCGCCATTAATTTTATTAATGGCCTCTTGTAAACTAGGAGAATAACTTAGTTTAATATCGAATGAAGTAACGATATAAAAAATAACTTTATTGCGGACGCGTAGCTCAGCTGGATAGAGTACCTGGCTACGAACCAGGCGGTCGCAGGTTCGACTCCTGCCGCGTCCGCCACTTTTCTTTCTAGTGGTAAAATAAGAAAGAGCAGCTAGTATTAAAGCTGGTTAAAAATAAATATGACCGCGGACGCGTAGCTCAGCTGGATAGAGTACCTGGCTACGAACCAGGCGGTCGCAGGTTCGACTCCTGCCGCGTCCGCCACATTAGCTTAGGCTGAAAAAAACCAACCTTCGGGTTGGTTTTTTTTCGCCTGAAATTTGTTAAATTAAAAAAACTGATCGTTTCTAAAGATAACCCCTTCTCGATATCAACGGGCAAGGCTTTCTATTTTCTATGTATAGAGCTACTAAGCTAATCCCTTTCGGTTGCCGTTTACTCCTAGAACAAACCATCACATCGGCTTAGGTTGAAATAAGCCAATTTACAGTAGTCTGTTTACCCTATAGGTTATTAAGTGATAGGGGCTTATTATTTCACTTATTTAATCTTGTATATATAAGCTCATCCTTTTTAATCTTTACTATACTATTTCAACCAAATTTGACTGATAACAATAGAGCTTCGCCTTCACTTGTACCTCCCATATATACAGTAATTATTCATCGGTATTGTATACAATATTTGTTTTTCTCTTATGGGTACTGAATTTACTGAAGCTTTTATTGTATACAATATTTTTGTTTTATTCGTTTTTATGAATTTTTGTTGGAAAAACTGAATAAAAACTCTAAAAAGATAATTTTGCAGCTTGATTTAATTTTTTTTTTCTGAAACAGCAAAATTAAATTTGCTTTTACACTATTGGAGTGATTATTCTAATTATATTATTTAAGTGATTGAGGTAAAAATGACAGACTTATCATCAGTATTTATTGAAGCGGGTACCTTAATGGTTGCCGGCATGCTTTTTGTTTTTACTTTTTTAGGCTTTTTAGTCCTTTTTATTAATACGGTTTTAACTAAATTAGCGGTTAAGTATCCTGATCCCGTTATTCAATCAAAAGCCCCCCGTTTAGCCAGTAAAAAAAATAAGGTTAGTGACGGTTTATCGCCAAGAGTTGTTGCAGCAATAGGCTCAGCAGTATCGAAATATCGTCAACAACATATTAAAAATAAGTAGGAGCATAAACATGTCAAAACCACTAGGTATAACAGAAGTCGTTTTGCGCGACGGCCATCAATCCCTATTAGCAACGCGACTTCGTTTAGACGATATGTTACCTATTGCTCCTGTATTAGATGAAATTGGTTATTGGTCTATTGAGTCATGGGGCGGTGCAACGTTTGATTCATGCATTCGTTATCTTGGAGAAGATCCTTGGCATCGTATACGGGCACTTAAAAAGGCCATGCCAAAAACCAAGCAACAAATGCTCTTTCGTGGGCAAAATATTTTAGGTTACCGTCATTATGCTGATGATGTGGTAGAGAAATTTGTTGAGCGTGCTCATATCAATGGAATTGATGTATTTCGTATTTTTGACGCGATGAATGATGTTCGTAATTTACAAACGTCGATTAAAGCCGCAGTTAAAGTTGGCGCACATGCTCAAGGTACATTGAGTTATACCGAAAGCCCAGTGCATACACTGGAAGGCTGGTTAACCATGGCTAAACAACTTGAAGATATGGGGGCGCACTCATTATGTATTAAAGATATGTCAGGTTTGTTGAAACCCTATGACGCACAAGAGTTGGTTAGTCGCTTGAAAGAAACGGTATCATTGCCAATCGCACTGCATTGTCATGCAACTACAGGCTTGAGTATCGCTACTCAAATGAAAGCTATTGATAACGATATTGATGTTATTGATACTTCTATTTCTTCAATGAGTATGACTTACGGGCACTCACCAACAGAAACGATCGCTTCTATTGTAGATGGAACAGATCGAGATACGGGTTTGAATGTTGAAAAAATGGCAGAAGTGGCTACTTATTTTCGGGAAGTTAGACAGAAGTATGAAAAATTTGAAGGCAGTTTAAAAGGTATTGATGCTCGAATATTAACGGCTCAAGTACCCGGTGGCATGCTAACAAATATGGAAGGTCAGTTAAAAGAGCAAGGCGCAAGTGATAAGTTTGATGAAGTATTAACTGAGATCCCTAAGGTCCGCAAAGATTTAGGTTATATTCCTTTGGTAACGCCTACTTCACAAATAGTTGGTACACAGGCGGTATTGAATGTACTTACTGGTGAACGTTATAAATCAATTACTAAAGAAACGGCGGGTGTATTAAAAGGAGAATATGGTGCAACCGCTGCTGACGTTAATGCTGAAATACAAGCGAGAGTACTTGATGGTGCTCAAGCTATTACATGCAGACCAGCTGATTTGTTAGACCCCGAAGTTGATATGCTTTCAACTGAGTTACAACAATTAGCCAAAGAAAAAAATATTACCCTAGCTGATGATGTTATAGACGATGTTTTAACTTATGCATTGTTTCCTCAAATTGGCTTGAAATTTTTAGAAAATCGAAACAATCCTGATGCTTTTGAGCCTATTCCAACAAAAGAAGCAGCTACCACGGTAACGTCTAGCCAACAAACATCAAATGCTGTTGAAAACTATGCCGTGAGTGTTGATGGTAAGGTATATGATGTGACTGTTGCTCCAGGTGGTTCAATCGATAGCATCAAACCAACCGCTGCAGGTGATGATGCATTAAAACAATCGGCAAGTGTTAGCGCGGAAGAAACTTTAAATGCACCGCTAGCTGGAAATATTTTTAAAGTTCTAGTGAGTGAAGGAGATACGGTTGAAGCGGGAGATGTGGTGATCATCATGGAAGCGATGAAAATGGAAACAGAAATACGCGCAGTAACAGGTGGTGTAATTGCGACTATTTATACCAAAGAAGGCGATTCAGTTGCCGTTGGCGAAGCTTTATTGAGTTTGGGGTAGTCATCAATGGATTCCTTAAATAAATTATGGATGTCAACTGGCTTAGCTAATTTTGAGTCAGGACAAGTGATCATGATGATAGTAGGGTGTTTGCTCCTCTATCTTGCCATCGCACGAAATTTTGAACCTTTGCTACTTCTACCTATGGGCTTTGGTGCAATACTGACTAACATTCCTGGTGCAGGTTTCTCAGAGGTTGGTGGCTTTCTTTATTATATTTACCATGGTGGCATAGAAACAGGCATTTTCCCCTTAATTATTTTTATGGGGGTAGGTGCAATGACTGATTTTGGCGCTTTAATTGCCAACCCTAAAACTTTGTTTTTAGGAGCTGCAGCGCAAACTGGTATTTTTGCTACCCTTTTTGGTGCGATTGCGTTAAATGTTGTACCAGGTATTGAGTTTACCCTAAAAGATGCTTCAGCCATTGCCATTATTGGTGGCGCTGATGGACCAACCGCAATATTTTTAGCTACTAAGTTAGCCCCTGAGCTGCTTGGAGCCATTGCTGTTGCTGCATATTCCTATATGGCTTTAGTGCCAATTATTCAACCGCCAATTATGCGAGCACTGACCTCAGATGACGAACGTAAAATTGAAATGGCACAATTACGTCATGTCACTAAAGTTGAAAAGGTTGTATTCCCGTTAGCTGTATTGCTTATGACGATTTTCTTTTTACCAGCAGCTACACCATTAGTTGGTATGTTTTGTCTAGGTAATTTGATGCGTGAATGTGGAGTGGTTGACCGTTTAAGCTCTACCGCACAAAATGAATTGATTAATATAACGACTATATTTTTAGGGTTAGGTGTTGGCTCAAAATTAAGTGCTGAGGCATTTTTGAATGTAGAAACGCTAGGTATTTTAGCGCTGGGAGCTGTTGCTTTTTCTATAGGTACTGCTTCGGGTGTATTGATGGCTAAATTGATGAATAAGTTTTCGAAAGAGCCTATTAATCCTTTAATTGGCGCAGCAGGAGTATCAGCAGTGCCTATGGCTGCTCGTGTAGCCAACAAGGTTGGTTTGGAAGCTAATCCACATAACTTCTTATTAATGCATGCTATGGGGCCAAATGTTGCAGGTGTACTTGGCTCTGCGGTTGCTGCGGGGATACTATTAGCCTTAGTTGGCTAGTTTATGTCTGTAACACCCAATTTCATACTATTAACGAGAAGCATTGCTTCTCGTTTTTTTTGTTTAATTTCTAATACTCAAAGATGAAAGTTAGCGAAGTGTTCATAACTATGCATACTTAATGTTATCAGCTCACTCTCAATTTATTAGGAAATTATAAGTAGTGTTGAAATATATTCTTTTACTTTTATGTTTTCCGTTATGTGTTGCTGCAAGTGAAACATGCCCTACGCCTCTTATTCTAGGTTATTCAGGTAACTGGCCACCCTATATTCAAACAACTAATGAAAATGATGTTACGGGGGCTGATTTTGATATTCTTAAAGAAGTATTAGCACAAATGAATTGCGAGTTTGCTACAAGAAACATTCCTATTAGTCGACTATTAAAAGAACTAGAGCAAGGCACTATTGATATTGCGAGTGGTGCTAGTAGAACTGCTGCTAGAGAGCGGCTATTTTATTATTCTATTCCTTATAGACTAGAAGTGGTCAAGCTTTTATATGAAGAAGCTAACGCCGATTTAGGACAATATAATGATGTTCAACAAATACTAGCAGCAGGTTATTTAATTGTTTTAAATAAGAATGCTTGGTATGGCAAGGAGCTCGCTGCAATAAAAGCAAGTAAATTAAAAGAAAAACTTGTGCATGTAGAAAAGCAAGGCACACGTTTAAAGCTATTTATTAAACGTCGTGTTGAAGGATTTATTACTGATGAGTTAATTAGTTGTATGACGTTAACTTCACAACAGCGTAACAAATACAAATTTCACCCATTGATTATTAATCAAGATGCTGTTTATTTTATTTTCAGCAAAAAAACTCTTACCCCAAATTTTATTGTGGAATTTAATCGGCAATTGCAGCGGTTAAAAAGTAGTAAAAAATTATATAATATTTATCGAAAGCATATTGCTGATGAATGTTTTCATACAACCTCACTTAATAACCTTTTGAGTTTAAACGAGCAGACTTATAAGGTTGAAAAGTGACTCTGTAATATTTACACAACTTTACTTTTTGTCGACATTTGTTGACATTAAAAGCAGTAAAATGTCTTGCTGATAAAAATAAATCATTAAGGGTGTTATATGTTGAAGAATCTTATTTTATTTGTTGTTATGATTTTTATGACTGCTTGTGGTGGCTCAAGTGACTCTGATAAGACAGAACTTCCAGTGGTTGTTGTTAACCATGCACCAACAGGCACAGTAACGATAAATGGTAATACACAAGTTGATGATATTTTATCTATTACAGAAAACTTAGCAGATAGTAATGGCTTAGGTACATTGAATTATCAATGGTTTCGCACAAATAATAACGTTGCAGAAGTTATAAATAATGAAATGTCTATTAATTACACGTTAACGGATGATGATGTTGGTTATGCTATTTCAGCTACCGTTAATTACACTGATGGTGGTGGGTTTTCTGAGTCGGTTAGCAGTGCTTTAACAGCCGTTGTCGTTGTGGCAAATAATCTTAATAAACCAAATATTTTATTAATCATTGCTGATGACCAAGGGCTTGATGCTTCAGCTCAATATGACTTTTCATCTGATGTACCTAATACCCCAACAATTGACGCACTTGCGATGCAAGGCATTGTTTTTGATAATGCTTGGGCGACACCAGCTTGTACAACAACACGGGGTACATTAATCACCGGACAACATGGTATTAATAGTGGCATTAGTTATGTGCCAGCAGTGTTAGATACAAATGCCACTACCTTACAGCGTTATTTGAAATCTTTACCAAATAGTAGTGATTACCAAACGGCTGTAGTGGGCAAGTGGCATTTAGGCGGTAGTAATCCTGAATTATCTCACCCACTTGATAGCGATGTTGATTACTATGCCGGTACGATTAAAGGTACTTTGGATAGTTATTATGACTGGCCTTTAACTATTAATGGCCAAAGTAGTAATAGCACTGAGTATCACACTACAAAGATAACCAATTTGGCAATTGATTGGCTGGCTCAGCAGAATCAAGCCGATACACCTTGGTTTATGTGGCTTGCTTATGTAGCACCACATTCACCTTTTCATTTACCACCAGAAAATCTACATCAACGTGACCATTTATCAGGAACTGATGCTGATATTAACGCAAATAAAAGAGAATATTATCTAGCAGCAATTGAAGCGATGGATCATGAAATAGGGCGATTACTAGAGTCATTACCTGAAGATGAACTAGCAAATACACTTATTATATATATCGGAGACAATGGAACGCCATCCGCGGTAATTGATGCCAGTGTGTATGAAAGAACGCATAGTAAAGGTTCACTTTATGAGGGAGGGATTCGTATTCCTATGGTGGTTGCAGGTAAAGGGGTTACTCGTAGTAATGTGCATGAGAGTGCTTTAGTTAATACCACAGATTTTTATGCCACTATCAGCCAATTTACTGGAAATACAATCAGTATATTAAATGATAGCTATAGCTTTTTGCCTCTGCTTTCCCAAGAAGACACAGGCTTAAGAAATTATAACTATGCTGAGTTTGAAAGTAGTGATGTTACAGGTTGGACGGTGCGTGATCAGGAACATAAACTTATTGAGTATAGTAACGGTAGCCAAGAGCTTTACTTACTTTCAAATTTAAATAATGGTGACCAAGTTAACATTGTTGCTGAAAATGATAATTTGCTTGAAAACGGGGGCAATAGCGATACCTCAAGTATTGTTAATACCTTAACAACACAAGCTGAGTTGATCAGGAATGAAGGTACTGACTCCCCGATGGATATTACCAATAGTATATTAACTACACGAAGTGCGAATTGTGCGGACTATGTGGAAAGTTATCAATCAACGGTACTTGATGTAAATAATAATCAAATATTTAATGGTGAGTTGGCTATAACTGTTGCCGATGGAAAGTGCATTTTTCAAACTAATAATATTCCTAATCATGACTTTAATGATGGCGGGCAAGCCTTTCCTAATAACGTTAGCGCGCAAAATATTCGCTTTGAAGTTTCATCGAGCCCAAGTCATGCGGATAGCATCACTAATATTAGCTTGGCAGTAGATAATGCAATTTTATTAAATGGTGTAAAAGTAGATTTACTTGCGGCGGCTTGTTTTGATGTTGGTGATGGAAAAGTAGGTTGTAACGATATTAATCAAGCATGGCGCTATGATCCAATATTTAGTGCCAATGGCTTTAGAGTGGATAGCCATAACGCTCATTCTCAGCCCGACGGTAGTTATCATTATCACGGTAAACCCCATGCACTTTATCATGATGATAGCGCGAGTGCTGTTTCACCCGTGGTAGGTTTTGCTGCGGATGGTTATCCTATTTTTGGCCCTTATTTTGATGACAATGGCACGATCAGAAAAGCATTATCCAGTTATCAACTGCATAGTGGCAATCGACCTATTGGCAACGGTAGTCCAGAAGGAGCTTATGATGGAACTTATCGAGATGACTATCAATATGTAATGCAATATGGCGATTTAGATGAATGTAATGGGATGACGGTTGACGGCGTTTACGGTTACTACATCACAGATGGTTTTCCTTATATTTTAACCTGTTTTAAAGGCATGCCTGACTCATCGTTTAATAAATAAAAATGACGAGTAAATAGCTCAGCTTTTTCGTTTAACTAATTGTAGCTGAGCATTTAAGCTTCCTTTTTCAAGACCTTGGGTTAATTATTTTTTAAACAGCCACTTGAGCAACTTCTTCAGTGTACTCGTCATGATGAGTACAATGAATAGGTTTGATCAAAATTACTTTCTTAAACTTATGAAGATTTAGTGTTGTTATTTTTTTTACTTTATTATCAGTCTCTAGCTAAGTCATTTATTGTAAGTAGTTATTTTTTATAGCATGTATTTTTAGTCAATTTTCTGACATATCTTTTTGCCATCGCTATTTTTTATATGAGTTTATTCAGTACACCCTACTTCTAATACACTATGTGATAGTTTAATTTATTGGCAGTAATTTTGCTTACTGAGGAGGAAACAATATTTAAAAGATAAAGGATGATATTTTGTTAAAAAAATCAGTAGGATTAGCATTATTGTTAACGTTACCTCTTTGTGCTCAAGAAGGAGACATTGAAGAGTATATCGGTCAAGTAACCAATATTCATATGAGTAAATCAAATGAAGTGAAAGTGGGGATTAAATTATCGGAAGATGAAACGATTGAATGTTTTGGCGACGACCTGCCTTTATATTTTGAAACAGGTTATGGTTATTCAGAAAGTTGGTTAGACTTTTTATTATTGGTGAATAGAACGAGAGATACGGTTCGTATAGGCTATAGCCCAAATATCAACAGTAACTGTGAAATAGAGTACTTAGCTATTATGGAAAAAGATGGGATTTTAGGTGATGATGATAACACAAGCTCTGGTGATCCTTCGCTTACTCGTACGGGGGATTATGGCAATATTGCTTTAATCAACACTAATGGACTTAATAGTATTAATTATTCTGCCAGTCACTCTTATGGCAGTGATAATGCAGCATCAGCATTTGATGGTCATATACTTAACGAACAAATTAATAATCATAGCGAAGTGCCGGTTCAGCGTGGTATTTGGTTGATGAAAAAAGATGTGGACAATAAAGATGATGAATATTGGTTACAGGTAGAATTTAATCAGCAAGTTGAAATTTCTAGTTTTAGAATTGTTTTGAATAAACAATCGCTTGGCTTAAAGCGTTTACCAAAAGAAGTAACCATTCAAATTTCGGATGACGGTATTGATTTTGTTGATCACGACGCGTTTAAATTAAATAACATGCCGGATCAGCGAGCGTTGTTAACCAGCAAAGCATCCTTGCGATATTTCAGATTATTAATTAACACTAACTACGGTGATAAGTTTATTGAAATTGATGAACTGGAATTGTTTGCAGATTAAACCAAAGCTTTATTTGCTGAAAGGTTTGATCTCATTGGCGATCAATACTGTGTTAACACGGTATTGATCGGGTTAATTGAAATAGAAGAGAGACAAATGATTGTTTACTTTTTCTGTGTTAATTAAAGTGTCATTGCATTTATTATAGTAAAAACTTCATCCCCTCAGTGGAAATATTAAATCCTGCGGTAATGACTTTTTTACTTTCTTTGCTGTTTGCATTAAGTAAAGGGTTACTGTGGTTAAAGTGGATGAAATGCACTTTAGCTTTATCTTTTGCAGAAAGTACTTGAAAACGTTGCATGCTTTCTTGAACAAAAGGGTGGGGCACTTCAGACATATCTCTATTCGGAATTTCCCGTTGATCATAAAAAGTTGCATCTACGAAGGCGTAATCCACTAATTTTATTAAATCAACTATGCTGGTTTGCCACTTACCCCATTTATCAATATCTGGAATAAACAAAGCGGTTTTACTACCACCTTGTATAAAGTAACCAACGGTTTCAGTATATTCGTCACGGTGAGGTACTAAAATAGGCTTGATGCTAAATTGAGATGTGAGTTGAGTGTTTTTATTATGCTGTAGCGCATTTAATTTAATGTTATTAAGTGAAACTAACTGGCTCCATGGACCATTATTCGTTAAATATTTTTGCATGCGAGGCATTGCATATACAGGTACTTCTTTACTACCAGCAGCTTCTCTACCAAAAAACATTAAACCGGTGTAATGACCGATGTGACCATGAGTGAGAAAAACGCCATTAAGTTTATAATGTTCATCGGGTGCTATGGCATGCAAATGATATAATTGCTCTGCCATATTCGGCGTAGCTTCAAAAAGGAATTTTTCTTTACTTTGGTGATCGATCACCGCCAAAGCTGTTGCACCTCTTTTTTGAGAGGGGTGTTGCCAACCATTCATGCAATGCGGTTTATAACAGTTTACTTGTGGGTACCCTGCATCTTGTGCGACACCAAGAATAACTAATTCGATGTTAGCGCTGACGGTACAACAAAAAAGCAATGCTGAGATGAATATCATTTTGATCAAAATTATTTCCTTATAGATAAAAAGTAGTTTCACCATAACTACTTTTTTATTCTATGCAATGAAATTAAACTGATAAAAATGAATAGGTAACTATTTAAAAAAATTATTCAAAATAAATAGCTACCAATATGAGTAGCTATTTAGCTAAATTGATAGGGTATAAATTACTCTTGGGAGAAATAATAATTATACTCTTGTGTTAACTCATTCAATGCTTTGTCTTGGCTCAAATCAGTTAAGGCTTGCTCAATAGTTATATCAACCCATTCCTTTGCTTCTTTACTGAGCTTACTATCAGGCCCAGCCCAGAAAAAGCCGGCATCAGTAAAGTTTTTTGTATAGCTATACTCAGTTAATAATCGCTGATTAACTAAAACCCGATAATGAATTCTTATATCTTTATTTCTAACTACAGGGATAACACCTAATGTACTTGCTGCAAGCATCATGGAAGTAAACTCAGCCGCTTGCCCACCATTTGTTGAAACACTTTCTATATAAGTAAATAGTTTAATTGGGCTACCTGGTAACTCTTTACTGATATTTTTTAATAAAGAGGTACTTTTTAATGCTTCAAAAACATCATCTTGTAAAGTGCTAACGTATACCATTGGAGGTAAAGAATATTCGTTGTTTACTTCTGTTTCTGCGAAAACGTTAGCTGTAATGAAAAGACTAAAGCTAATGGAAATATATTTTAAAATAGACATATTTAAACTTCCTTTTATTGATAGCAAGCTATTGAAGTAGTTGATTTTAAGGCAAGCTCCATTGAGCTCGATTTATTGTTTATTGGAGCGTATTGAAAGTTAACCGTGTTTTTATTTAAAAACTGTCGAATAACCTTAGCTTTAGTAGCAAAATTAACATTTTGAGGAATAACGCCATCTTTGATAAGACTAGCAATATTGAGTGTGCTGTTAGTGATGCCTAAAAGCTCACTTTGTTCTGAAACTAATGCGCCACCACTTGAGCCAGGTTGTATTGCTGCGCTAAATTGAAATTGTCCTTGCGCCCCTGCTAAGGCTTTTAACGAAGTTACATTGCCGAATGTAATGTTTGGAGCCGTTTCAAGTAAACCTTTTAATGGGTAGCTGACAGTAGTGACTTTTTCACCTAATTGAATTTCATCATTTTTTGGTAACTTTAAATAGTCACTGGTTTCTTTTGCTGTTTTGATCACCGCAAGGTCGAGTAATGTACTCTTTTTACTTAACTTAGCTGTAAGAAACTCTTCACCGACTTTAATTTTAGCAACTAAACAATTATTCAGTACATGAGCCGCTGTAAGTACATCACCTTGAGGGTTAATGTAAAAACCTGTTCCAGTGCTCACGGGTTTTTCACCAATGAGTTTAGTAGCATCAAAATTCGATAACGTTAGGTTTGATGGAAACTTTTCAATAGTGGGCTTTTTAACATTAGCAAACTTCACTAACATACCAAGCATCGCTTTATATGAAGCGTTATAAAATCCAGCATCCATTACAGCGTAGTTGAATGAGTCCTTTTCAATAATTTGTCCTTCGTAAGCAATATTTTGCTGTGCATCAAACACTTGATAATCTAGTGTTATTTGCATATTACCAGCAACTAACTTCCAAGCAGGTTTTAGCTTAAAAACTAAGCTTGCTTGTTGATCTGACTCTTTATCAAACCACTTAAAATCACTAAAGTAATTGCGAAAGATTGTTTCTGTTGATTCTTTTAACGCTTTACCCGGTTTCTGAATTGTTCCACCAGCGACGAATTCAGACTTTAAGAAGTTACTTGGAATGTAAACAGAAACTGAAGTGGTTAATGGTAAAGTCACACTTTTACTGAGTTTGTATTTGTTCGTGGTAACTGTGTTGGTTTTAACGCGACTTGTACTATTACAAGCGGTTAATAGTGTTGTGATGAGTAATATACTCATGAACAACTTTATAATATGCATTTTACTTCCTTAATGGGGGGGTAATGTAGAGAGGCAATACTTAGTTGTTGAATTTTTATAAGGCTAAGTTGCATCAGTGGTCTAAATTTGCACGGACATTAACTAAATTTTTACATGATTTAAAGAAGTATTTTTATTTTATTCGCGATAAAATCCGTATAATTATGAACAACCATTATTTATCGAGATTAATCATGTCAGAAAAAAATGCGACGCTAGCCACTTTTATAGCCGATGTTAAACCCAATCAACTCTTTTGGGCTTTACAAGATAAAAGCAGTGAAGATTGGGTAGTGCTCGATTCTGTTAACTTTGAAAACTCAGAAACCATGCCGTTATGGTCGAGTGCCGAATTAGCGCAGCAGCATTGTTGTGATGAGTGGCAAGGATATGTACCTGCAGAAATAACTCTTGCAGATTGGTTAGAGTTTTGGCTAGAAGACTTAAGTGAAGACGGTGTTATGCTGGGTATTAACTGGGCAGGTGATGAAGATTGTCTTGAAGTGGAATTGGCTGAGTTCTCCCAAGCGCTTGCACAAATTGAAACGTTATAATTGAAGTTTACCCCACTGCAGAGGATCGTTAATATTCCCTGCAGTGCATTTAACTTATGATGTTTATAAGGTTACATTTATGGTTGCAACTTATGCTGCTGCCAGTTGTTATTTTCATTTTTTTCAAAACAAATTCTATCGTGTAAACGACTTGCGCGTCCTTGCCAAAATTCTATGTTATGAGGCTTTATACGCCATCCTCCCCAAAACTCAGGGTAGGGAATTTCTTCCGTACCAAATTCATCTTTAAAATGAGAAAACTGTTCATTAAGTTCGTTATCATAACTCAGTTTTTGGCTTTGTTTAGATGCCCAGGCGCCGATTTGGCTACCTCGGTCTCTGCTATGGAAGTATTGTTTTGATTGTGCTTCGCTAACTTTCTCAACACTACCTTCTATACGCACTTGTCGTTGTAATACATTCCAGTGAAAAAGTAAGGAAACTTTGTTGTTTTGCTCAAGTTCATGGCTTTTTCTACTGTTGTAATTGGTATAAAAAACAAAGCCTTCTTGATCAAATGATTTTAATAACACCATGCGAGAGCTGGGTTGGCCGTCAGGACTACAAGTGCTGATAGACATAGACTCTGGCAATAATATGCCAGACTTATTTGCATCGTTAAACCACTGGTCAAATAAAGTAATTGGGTCGGTAGAGGCTGAAATATCGGGTAAAGGTAGGGCAACACCTTGGCCAAAGGTGAATAAACAGCGCAGTTTTTCCAAGAAGGTCATTAAACAACTCTTTGTTATTATTTATAATCTGATAAGAATGAAGCTATTCTACCAGTTTTGCCATTTTAGTTAAGCGTAATCTACCAATCTTCACTATCATCTAATAAATCTTTTAAACGTTTTTTTTCAAGCAAGTCATCAATGCGTTTTCTCACTTCTGCATCGTGTTCATTTGCTTGTTTAATATCGTCAAATTTGTCATTTTCATCGCTTTTATTGCCGATAATTAAATCGTCATTCGAGTTTTTTGCTTCTTCATATGTCATTTTTTTACCTTACAATAAATAACACACCTTCTTATTTGAAACATAGGCAAAAAAATATAATTTTTCAAATGAATTTGCTTTTTGATAAACTAAATTTTTATATTACTAGAATTATTAATGACTCAATTAAGCAGCCACGGAAATCAGCAATTTGATCAGCAAAATATTTGTTCTTGGGTTGCCGCCGAGCAAAAATATTTAACCGCGATTAACCAGCGACGTTTAGTCGTGCTATCTGGCAAGTTGAATTGGTCTCATAGTATTGTGCAGGCATTAATAACTTACTTTGCTAGGCAATCTACAGTACCGATAAGTTGGCAAGCCTATGGACAAGGATTTCTCGCTCAAGATCAAGCGAACACAAGCAACTATCGTCACCAGCTAGGTACGGAAAATAATTGTATTTTTTTTGCTGATACTGACTTTCATCCAGATGCCTTTGCGGCTTTATCAGGAACGCTTGTTGCTGGCGGTATCATGTTTTGGTTATGTGAGGATTTAGCTTGTGCTAAAAGTGACTTGTTTTTAAAACGTATGAGTCAAAAATGTTTATTAGATGAACATATTTATATTATTACCCCTGAAGATGAGTTACCAGAACAGGCTAGCTTATCGTCTGAAGTTGTTCTTCCTCTTCGGTGTTCTAATAGTCAATGCATAACCCCAGAGCAAAATGATGCGGTGAAGGCAATCATCAAGGTTGCACAAGGACGACGAAATAGGCCTCTAGTGCTAACTGCTGATCGAGGCAGAGGAAAATCATCGGCTTTAGCAATTGCTGTTGCTCAGCTTTTAGAAAGTTCACCAGCGTTAGCGCAGAATATTATTATTACAGCACCTCATCAGCAAGCGGTTGCTATTTTCTTCAAGCAACTGTCTAAATCGTGTATTAATGGGGAATACTTTCCAGAGAAAAATACATTTTCTTTTGCTCAGCATAATGTTCGTTTTGTTCCTGTGGATGTTTTATTGAAAATGAAAAGTGCAGCTACCTTATTGTTGATTGATGAAGCGGCGGGCATTCCGGTTTATTTATTATCTCAAATAGTAGCGAATTATCATCGGATAGTCTTTTCTTCTACTTTGCATGGTTACGAAGGCTCAGGGCGTGGTTTTACAGTAAAGTTTTTACCGCAATTGAAAAAGCAATGCCCTGAGTATAAACAATATCATCTTAAACAACCGATCCGCTGGGCACTAAATGACTGGTTAGAAGCCTTCACTTTTGATGCATTTTTATTGGCTGCTCAAAGCAACATCAATGAAACACAGATTGCACTGCTATCTTCATCGTCAAAACTTGTTACTAGGCGTGTTTCACAGCGGGAGTTATTTGCGGATGAAACATTATTATCTCAAGTATTTTCGGTATTAGTTACCGCGCATTATCAAACCTCCCCTAGTGATGTAAAACTGTTATTAATTAATCATCAAGTACGTTTGTTTGTATCATTTATTGATGAGCTTGTCGTGGCTGTAGCATTAACCATAATTGAAGGTGGGGCATCGATAGCAGAACAAGGTTTAGTTGCCCAATCAAAACGACGACTAAAAGATCAGTTTTTACCTCAGTCTTTATTTTTGCATAACGGTATTGAACAGGCTTTTAGTTATCAGTATTTACGAGTGATGCGTATTGCAGTTCATCCATTTTGTCAGAAAAAAGGGATTGGTTCATCATTATTAGCTGATGTTAAGCAGTATGCTGTGGATAGTGGTTTTGATATGTTAGGCACAAGTTTTGGGGCAAATGTTGAGTTACTTTCTTTTTGGTTTAAAGCTGATTTTAGTTTGTGTCGTTTAGGTTTTAGTTGTGATAAAGCGAGCGGCGAGCATTCAGCGTTATTGTTGCAACCATTAACAGAAAAAGGAACTGAATTAACTAGAGTAGTTACTACTGAATTTTATCGCAGTTTTAGCTATCTATTAACTCAACAATATCAAATGCTATCAACGAATGTTGTATGTGAAATACTTAACCAATGGCCGAATGTGTTAATTACTAAGCTAACTAGTCATGATGTAAAAAACATCAATGACTTTAGTCATAAGGCACGTTTATTTGATAGTTGTGTATATAGCTTGCATCTTTGGTTGATTAATATGCTCAGTAAAAATATGAATAATGAGAATGTTGAGTCTGTTAATGCTAAAACCTCAGGTGTTTTAATTGCCCGTATTTTACAAAAACATTCGGTTGAACAACTTTGTCAGCACTATGGTTTTACCGGTAAAAAAGCACTCAATCATTTCATTATCGAGTCAGTTAAGCAGTTAAATAAAAGTAGTTAATAATAGAATGACGCATTTTTATCGGTAAGCTTGTTGATACCAATATTTCTTCATTGAAATATAGTGACAGCTTTTCGGCTGACTTAAATCGAATTCATCATGCAGTAAAATACGCTCTAAATAATAGTGGATCACCTTTGCTAAATTGTTGTCAGGAAATTCAGAGTAGGTTTCAATTAATAGGTACAACCAATTTTCATATTGATTAATTTCGTTGGACTTAATAATATTTTTTAACATGGTTTAATATTCCATAGTTAAACTGTTATTTAGTAACGTTTGCCAAATAATGTTTTTAGCTGTGCTATTTAGGCATTTACACTCACTGCCATGTAATACTCCACTGGAGATTAACTGCGCAAGCAATTTTTCTGGTAATTCAACTTGTGCCATGGTGTTATTGTCAATTAAGCTTTGATTATTCATTATTTTGTTCCTTAGTTTTACTTTCATATAAAGATAGAATATAAAACCATCAAATGCAAATGATAATTATTATCGTTTGTGGTTGGTCGTAAACGAGTCATTATTTTCAGAAGGAGTATTGTTTGAATACATCAGTTATTGAAGTAGAAAATTTAACTAAAGTTTATAAAGGCATCACAGCTGTTGATCAGATAAATTTTTCTATTAAGCAGGGGCATTGCTTTGGTTTACTTGGGCCGAATGGTGCAGGAAAAACTACGACTATTGAAATAATGGAAGGTATTATCTCAGCCACTTCTGGTCACGTTAAATATTATGGTCAAATGGCGAGTAGTGATATTTCGCAACAAATTGGTATTCAGTTTCAACATACAGCGTTGCAAGATTTTTTAACCGTTAAAGAAACCTTAGACTTATTTACTTCATTTTATCAACATACATTAACCCATAAAGAATTAATTGAATTATGCGACTTGTCGGATTTTCTTGATCGTGATAATCGATTATTGTCGGGCGGGCAACGTCAGCGTTTATTATTAGCATTAGCAATGATCAATGACCCAGACATTATTTTTCTTGATGAGCCTACCACGGGGTTAGATCCCCAAGCGAGGCGAAATTTCTGGCAACTGATCCAAAATGTGAAGAAAAAGGGTAAAACCGTCATTTTAACTACGCATTATATGGACGAAGCGGAGCAGCTTTGTGATGAAGTCGTGATCATGGATAAAGGTAAAATAATTGAGCAAGGCAGCCCTCATCAATTATTAAAAAAATATTTCACTGATATTTTTATTTATTTACCTCTTGCACAAGTACCGAATGAATTAGTACTTGAAAAGCATTGGCAGGTGGTTGGTGAGCGAGTTGAAATAACAACTAATCAAGTAGAATCAACGTTGCTCCTTTTAATTGAACAACAGGTATCGCTTGATGGTTTACACGTTAAGTCAGCTAATCTTGATGATTTGTTTTTAAAACTAACAGGTCATGCTTTAGGAGCAGAAATTGGAGAGAATAAATGAATTTAACGCGTTTTCTAGCCGTGGTTAAAGCTCGTAATATTGAATTTTTTCGTGACAAGTCTTCACTTGGGTGGAACTTAGCTTTTCCAATATTATTATTGATTGGTTTATCTTTTATTTTCTCTGGTGATGGTCGAGCAGCATATAAAGTTGGCGTTGTTGATTCAGTGCAAGTTCATTTAGCTCAAGAGCAATCGATTGGATCTGAACTAAACAAAACTGAGTCTACTCAAGCCAAGTCGGCTTTTCTTGAAACGAGATATATTGAGTTTATTAATTACTCAAAACTTGAGTTAGCTAAAACCAAGTTATCTCAACACAGCATCGACTTAATTGTAAATTTTTCAAAGAAAACCTATTGGGTCAACCAAGACTCATCAAAGAGTTATTTAGTTGAGAAAATTTTTCTGGCACAACATCACGACTTTAGTCAGCAACAAGCTCAAGGAAAAAAAATCCGTTATGTTGATTGGGTGCTGCCTGGAATATTAGGCATGAATATGATGTTCAGCTGCTTATTTGGTGTTGGTTACGTCATTGTGCGTTATCGTAAAAATGCGGTATTAAAACGTTTAAAAGCAACACCATTGTCTGCATTTGAATTTGTTAGCGCTCAACTGCTCTCTCGTGTCTTTATTGTGATGTTTATGTCATCGGTGGTTTATATTGGTTGTAACTTCTTTTTCGACTTTTATATGTTAGGTAGTTATTTTGATCTTTTCATTATTGGTTTATTAGGTGCTTTTAGCTTGATCACTTTAGGTTTATTAGTGGCGAGCCGTAGTAAAAGTGAAGAGCTTATTGGTGGTTTACTTAACCTAACTTCTTGGCCAATGATGATGCTTTCAGGTGTATGGTTTAGTCTTGAAGGTGCGCCTGATAGTTTAAAGATTGCTGCAGATATTTTACCCTTAACTCATTTAGTGGCTGGGGCTAGAATGATTATTACCGAAGGTGCAACCTTAGTTGATATCAGTTATCACGTAACAGTTTTATTGGTAATGTCGACAGTGTTCCTATCATTAGGTGCATACTTCTTTAGTTGGAATACCGAGCGTTAATGGCAACTGAATCAGCTTGATCCAATTAATCTATTATCAGAGAGTTTCATATACACTCTCTGATAATAGATAAATATAAAAGTGTTAGTTAATTCGTACTACTATAGCAGTGCCATTTTCTTGTGGCTTTGTTGGGATCGTTAACACGGATATGATCGTAATCTATATCTTGAATTCCCACTTCAATCGCTTCACTAAAGCTATCAGCCACTTCTTCTATCATTCTCCCTTGCAGCTCTAAAGCGTCGAAATCAGCTTGGTGAATTGCCATTAACTTATTAAGTTTATTAACCACTATATTTTGTTGTTTTAAGTAGCTTTTATTTATATGCAAACTTGTCCCTGTTTCTTGAATAGCTTGCTTAGTCAGTTGTTCTATTTGATTCGAGTATTGCTTAATATCCTGTTCGATCGCTTTGATGGGACTTTCTAATCCATGCATTTTCTTTTCAGCTTTTTTCAGTGCTAAATAGGCTGTTACTTGTTGATCTGTCATTGGATATTGTGTAATTAACTGACAATCTTTCAATAATGATATGGTATAACCAGAGGTTGTTGTGGTGCTTTGATTAGCAGTTGCTGCGATAGTAATGCTACTAAATAAGCAGGCTGCAATTAATGTAGCACGGTATTTTTTGAAATTTTTCATTTTAGGCTCTCTTTCGTTAGCAACGTTAATATTGGTGATACCTATAAAGTCGAGAACGAAGAGAAAAAAGTTTGAATGTTGATTAAATTTTTTTTGATACTAACGGAGAGTTCATATAAAGCACTATTGTGTTAGAGTAAAAAAACAAAAATAATATCTAAAAAAATAAAGGTAATTCTATGAAAAAGCTATCGCTTTTAGCGCTTTTAATTTCAACTATGACAATGCAAGTAAGTGCTAGTGACTCGCTTAAACAGTCGATTGCTCAAGACTATGATAAAAATTTGTCAGAGCTGTTTGTCTATTTTCATAAAAACCCTGAGCTGAGTAATATTGAACACAACACTTCTGCTCGGCTTGCTCAAGAATTAACTGCATTAGGTTATGAAGTCACCACAAAAGTCGGTGGCACTGGTATTGTGGCCATGTTAAAGAATGGCGAGGGGCCGCTAGTGATGATGCGTGCTGATATGGATGCTTTACCAGTTGAAGAAAAATCAGGTTTACCTTATGCCTCGACCGTTAAACAAATAAGCCCTATTACTGGCAAAGAAGTTTCAGTGATGCATGCTTGTGGTCATGACGTACACATTACCAGCTTAGTAGGTACAGCCCGTCAAATGGCGGCAATGAAAGATAAGTGGTCGGGTACCTTAATGCTTATCGGTCAACCTGCGGAAGAAGTGGGGCCTGGTGCTGCTGGTATGATGAAAGATAATCTTTGGCAACGTTTTGGCACACCAGATTATGCATTAGCTTTTCATGTAGAAGCCTCTGGTAAAGCAGGTATTGTCAATGTACTCGAAGGCTCACCTTATGCTGGTGTTGATTCAGTTGATATTATTGTTCATGGAGTAGGTGCACATGGAGCATCACCACATCGAGGTAAAGATCCGGTTTATATTGCCAGTCAAATAGTAGTTGCTTTGCAGTCATTAGTCGCTAGAGAATTATCACCACGAGAGCCAGGTGTAGTGACGGTTGGCTCGTTTCATTCAGGTACAAAGCATAATATTATTTCTGATAAAGCTCACCTACAATTAACGGTAAGAAATACCAATGAAGCTACCAAGAAAAAATTACTTGATGGAATTAAACGAATTGCAGTAAATATGGGTA
>Ga0209292_1001790_pt1 | contig 25806 bp, 23 predicted proteins | sample GOMGulsemesocosm_2_FD_184634 | JGI IMG/M metagenome (GOLD analysis project Ga0209292, IMG submission 184634) | Methane-oxidizing microbial communities from mesocosms in the Gulf of Mexico - GOM9C Gulf of Mexico (SPAdes) (version 2) | ecosystem: Environmental > Aquatic > Marine > Cold seeps... | reverse complement strand
TCATTTAGTATCAATGAGTTATTGTTTTGTAAAATCCCCCTCAATCCCCCTTTTCCAAAGGGGGAGGCCAAAAGCAGAATACTTTCACAGTCTCTAAAGCCTCACTTCCTTAAGTAATTTACTTGATTGTATGGAAATCGCAGCTTAATTCAAGAAGTAAAAGCATAATCTTGGAGAGCAGTGATTTGCTAATAACTCAGTATATTTCTTATTTTAATATCATTACAAGATACCTCGTTTTAATCTAGGAATTTCAGTGAATCCCCAAGTATCAAAAATAATGTTTAATAAATTAACTCATTATATTGTTCTAATTTTATATTTCAGTCTTCAATCTAATGTTGTTGCAGAAGAAGATCATGATCATAGCTATATGAGTGAAATGATTGAGCATGAGAAACATCCGGAAGAAAATCATAAGCATGAAGAGCATTCGGAAGATGAAGAGCCTGAATTAATATTTTCCAACGCAGAGCTAGAAGAGTTTTCCATTAAAGTAGCTCAGGCAAAATCAGGAAGCATTGATAAAACTTTAGACTTAACGGGGGAGGTTATTGTAGCTCCCGAACGGCTCTATCACGTTATACCTAGAGTGTCTGGAGCAGTTAGGAAAGTGTTTAAACACTTAGGTGAAAAGGTTGAAAAAGGTGAATTATTAGCCACCTTATCCAGTCGTGATTTAGCAGATGCTAAAGCTCAATATTTAGCAGCAGATAGCTTGTTTCGGTTAGCAAATGAAAACCTGAAACGTGAACAAAAGTTATATAAAAGTCAGGTCTCATCAAAACGAATTTATTTAGCGGCTAAACAAACCCAAGCTGAAATGTCGATTAACCGGAAAGCGGCACAACAAAGGCTAAAGGCAATTGGGTTCACAAAAGCCTTGTCACATAATGGCGACCAAGATCTAACCTTATATGAATTGCGAGCACCTTCTGATGGCATCATTATTGAAAAGCATGCGGCTTTAGGTGAGGTTTTAGATACAGAAACACGTAGTTTTACTATTGCAGATTTATCTAAGGTTTGGGTCAATCTCACGGTTTATCAAAAAGATTTGCCCTTTATTCAGCAGGGGCAGTCAGTCACAATAAGTACGCGTTTTGGTTTGATGGATAAAGCAACCACCTCAAATAGTCATATTCGCTGGTTGAGTCCAGTGCTAGATGAAAGGACAAGAAGTGCAACAGCTCGTGTGGTTATTGATAATCAACATGGGCAATGGCGCCCTGGTTTATTTGTCAGTGGAAAAGTGAGTATTGAGCAAACCAAAGCAGCGATAGTTATTCCCTTATCAGCATTACAAATGATAGAAGGTCAAACAACTGTTTTTGTTCAGCACCAAAAAAATGAGTTTGAACCGCAAGTCGTACAAACAGGACGTAGAGATCATCAACAAGTGGAAGTTTTACAAGGACTAAAACTTGGTCAGACATATGTCAGTGAAAATGCCTTTGTACTAAAAGCACAATCACAAAAAAGTAGTTTTGGCCATGGACATAGCCATTAAAGGCAAGGAATTATAATGATTAATCAAATAATTAATTTATCCCTGCGTAGCCGTTTATTAATGCTAGTGCTTGCCGTGCTGGTTATGGCGACCGGCTATCGTAGTTACCAAGCTTTACCTGTCGATGCTTTTCCTGATGTATCCCCCAATCTGGTTCAAGTGTTTACTATTACTGAGGGTCTAGCACCTGAAGAAATTGAAATGTATGTCACCTATCCTGTTGAAGCGGCAATGACAGGCTTACCTAGTGTGCAGAAAATTCGTTCAGTTTCTAACTTTGGTTTATCCGTGGTTAATATTTACTTTCAAGATGAAGTGGATATTTATTTTGCCAGACAATTGGTTGGTGAACGGTTACAGGAGGCCAGAGAACAAATCCCTGCTAGTTTTGGTGAACCTGAAATGGGGCCAATTTCAACAGGCATGGGCTTAGTACTGTTCTATTATTTAAAAGATGACACAGGGAAATATTCATTAGAAGAACTCCGCACCATGCAAGATTGGATTGTAAAATTTAATTTACAAACAGTGAAAGGGGTAACGGAAGTTTTAGGGATTGGCGGATTTGAAAAACAGTTTCAAATAGTGGTACAGCCAGATGCTTTATTACGTTACAAAGTATCTTTAAATGAATTGATTGAACGAGTACGAGCCAATAATCTAAATGTTGGCGCGCAATATTTAGAACAAAATGGTGAGCAATTTATTATTCGTTCAGTTGGTTTAGTCAAAGGTATTGATGATATTGAAAATGTGGTGATTAAAACAGTCGATGGACGGCCTGTTTATTTATCAGAACTTGCAGAAATTAAAATTGGCGGAGCTATTAGACGCGGATTACAAACCAGAAATGGCGAAGGGGAAGTTGTAGCGGGTATGGCCGTTAAACTATACGGCACAAATGCATCAACAGTGATTGAAAGGGTCGAACAAAAAATACAAGGCATTAATAAAACTTTGCCCAAAGATGTCAGTATCGTATCGTATTATCAACAGAAAGATATTGTTGAATCGGCTGTTAGCACAGTGAACAATGCACTCGTACAAGGTGTTATTTTAGTTGCCTTGGTTTTGCTGGTTTTTATGGGCGGTTTTCGTCCCAGTCTTGTTGTGGCTTTATCCATTCCTTTTTCAGTGATGTTTGCCTTTATCGCCATGGGACTTTTGGGTATGTCAGCCAACTTAATGTCTTTAGGGGGCTTGGCAATTGCAATTGGCATGATGGTTGATGGCACTATCGTTATGGTAGAAAATGTCGATCGACTATTACGCGAATCTGATCCACAACAATCAAAATCTCAATTGGTAGGTAAAGCCTGTCGAGAAGTGGGGAAACCCATTTTATTTGCCATTGCCATTATTATTATCGTTTTTTTACCTTTATTTACCTTAGAAGGGGTCGAAGGTAAAACCTTTAGACCACTTGCTTATACCGTGGCTTTAGCCATGCTAGGCTCTTTGATTTACACACTTTTCCTCGCACCGATGCTGTCAGATACATTGATGCAGCGAAAAGTGTCAGATAAAACAGGGCTGGATGAGCGTATTCTCAATGCTTTGATAAAGCCTTATCGTCCTATGGTTGAGTACTTTATTAATAATCGAAACATGGCTGTCGCTATGGCAGGAGGGTTATTGTTTATTGGCGCGCTGATTTTTCCTTTTTTAGGCTCTGAATTTACCCCCAAGTTACAAGAAGGGACGATTGTTGTCCGTTTAACCATGGCGCCCTCTATTTCTATTAATGAAAGTAAACGTAATACCTTAATTGTAGAAAAACGCTTACTAAAAATCCCAGAAGTCATAGAAGTCACTAGCCGAATTGGTCGAGGTGAAGTCGGCGCACATGCAGACCCTATCAACTCAGCTGAAATGTACATTATTCTTAAAGATAAAGATGATTGGCGAGAAGCAGGAGGTCAAGCTTTTATTGAAAAAGAAATTCGTAAAACAGTGGCAAATTTACCCGGTATAACCGCAAACTTAACCCAACCGATTGAAATGACGGTTGATGAATTATTAGAAGGGGTTAGAGCTGAATTAGCGGTTAAATTATTTGGCGATGATTTACAGCAACTTAAAATTAAAGCAGATGAAATTGCGACTGTTATTAAGCAAGTTGAAGGTGCGGCAGATGTGCAAGTTGATCAAGTATCAGGTACACCTCAATTAGTTATAACGCCAGATAGACATGCCATTGCTCGTTATGGATTGAACCTAGTCGATGTTCAAGATGTGATTAGCAGTGCCATCGGTGGAGTTATAGCAGGACAGGTTTTTGAAGGGGTAAAACGCTATGATATTTTGGTGCGATATCGAAAAAAAGATAGAGATTCACTAGAAGCATTGCGCAATTTATTAATTAGCGGGCCTGATGGACTTAAAGTACCTTTAGCTCAAGTGGCGACCATTGAAGAAATTGTCGGCCCAAGACAAATTACCCGAGAAAATAATCAACGGTTTATTAGTATTCAAGCTAATGTAATTGAACGCGATATTGTCTCCTTTGTAGAAGAAGCTCAACAAGTTATTGATAGCGAAATAGAACTTTCATCAGGTTATTTTACCAAATGGGGAGGACAATTCCGCTTACAACAAGAAGCCAATAAACGCTTGTCAGTGGTAATACCAGTGACCTTGCTGATTATTTCATTATTACTTTATAGTAGTTTTGGCTCAGTAAAAAATGCCGCATTAATTCTATTAAATATTCCCTTGGCATTAGTCGGAGGCGTTATTGCTTTATGGATCAGTGGACAAAACTTATCAGTCCCCGCATCCGTAGGTTTTATCGCCTTGTTTGGTATAGCCTTAGAAAATGGCATGGTATTAATGACCTATCTAAACCAATTAGTAAAAGACGGTATGACAATTGATGAAGCCTCAATTAAAGGCGCGTGTTTAAGAGTAAGACCTGTATTAATGACAGCAGTCACCACAGCATTAGGATTGATTCCTCTTTTGTTAGCGTCAGGCACAGGGTCAGAAGTGCAAAAACCATTGGCAACAGTAGTGGTAGGTGGTTTAGTTACATCAACATTACTAACCTTATTAGTCATCCCTGCCCTATATAAATGGTTCACAAAAAAGTAGGAGGGACCTCTGGTCGCGATTGTTCTTGATCTTGTTTCGGTCGCGGCCAAAGGCCCCTCCTACCGTAAAAATTGTTGTAATAGTGTGTAGAACTTTGTGGTGTCTGATAGGGTTATATGGTTTGTATTGTTAATCGTTTCTACTGTGACTTGTGATGCGGGGAAATGATTGATTAATCTTTGTGAATTCTCTAGGGGTATGATTTTGTCATTTTCTGCAAGAATGATTAAGGTGTTAGCCTTTATTGTGTTGACTCGGCTTACTGAGTCAAACTTATCCTCCAGAATAAAAGTAATGGGGAATATTGGGTAACGAAACTTGGCGATATTTTCAATGCTATCGTAAGGTGTTATTAATACCAATTTTGTAATATCTCTTTTAGAAGCCACATAACTGGCAACGCCTGTTCCTAAGCTTCGGCCTATAACCGAGACAGCATTATGTTTGGTTTTGATTTTATCGTAAATATGTAAAGCATCTGAATACAAGCCTTGTTCTTCGGGCATGCCGCTACTGCCGCCATAACCTCTGTAATTAACTAAATAAACCGTATGATTGGGGAAAGTCTCAATGTAACTGGGCGCTCTGTTTGCAATGATTTGGGCGTTACCGCCAAAAAGGATGATACTGTTTTTTTGCCCTTGATTAAGGGCTAAAACTTTAATTGATTCCTTATCATTATAAAAAGTTTGTTCTTGATAGGAATGATCTATTTTTACCGAGGGGTGATACAACAAATCACGTTGAAAAATGTAAAGTCCTAAGCTAAGTAATAAATAGATAAGGATAAGTGATTTACTGGTGAAGAGAACTATTTTCATTGGTTTTTCAATAACTTTTTTTCTTGCCTTTCTTGAATCATATCCCATAAAACAGGGGCTATAAATAAGGTTAAGATGGTGGCTACTGCAAGACCTGATACAAAGGTTGATGCCATTGCGCCCCAGACAATAGAATCTTCAGGAAAACCCAATGCCATGGGTAATAGCCCAAGTGTTGTGGTTAGGGTTGTTAAAACAATAGGACGTAGACGGACTTTTATTGCTTTGTTGATAGCTTCAATTCTTGTCGCGCCTGCTTTATAGCTTTTATTCATAAAATCAACCAGAATAAGTGAATCATTAACCACTACACCGGCTACACCAATAATGGCGATAAAACTATTAACGGTAAATAAAGATTGAGTAACGAGCTTACCGAAAACCACTCCAATTAAAGCAAAGGCAATAGCTGAGAGGATAATAACGGGTTGTAGATAAGATTGAAACTGAGCTGATAAAATAATATACATCAGCATAATGGCAATAATAAAGGCATAGGTAAGTGAGGAATATGAGCGTTGAGTGTCTTCATGTTCACCACCAAAAATAAGGCTGGCACCTGGGTATTGAGCTTCAATTTCTTTATAAAAGCCTTTGACTAAAGCAATAACGGCAGGGGATGATGTGCTTGCCTCTGGTTTTAGGTTGGCTGTAAGGCTTACGGCGCGCTGTCCTTGGTAGCGGTGTAATTCACCCGCTTGAAAATAAGTACGTAACTGCGTTACATCCCCCAAGCGAACAGGGCCGCTGGCATGTTCAATTACAGGTATTGTTAATGCTTGTCTTGGTGTTTGTATTGCTTGAGGTGAAATAAGGACTTTGAGGTCTATCTCTTCATCATTGAGTCTATATTTTCCGATATATCGACCATCTAATACGCTACCAGCTAATTGGGTAACTTGAGTATTACTTAAGCCATATTCTTTAACTTTTTCATGATTGATATCAAAACGATAAAGTTGTTTTGCTATACCACGATTATCATTTAATTCAATTAAATTAGAATTGATTGTTTTAGTTGTTTGTAAAAAATTGAAGACTTTATCGGCTAAGCCAGTAATTGAATTAAATTGAGTGCCTACAATACGGATATTAATATCTTTGCCTGTTGGGGGGCCATCTTTTTGGGCGTTAACAATGATTGAAAAGCCGTCTTTCTCAAAGTGATCTTTTAAACGTGTACGCATTGTTTCCAAATGCCTTAAAGGATTATTAAATTGCTGATCATCTTTATTTGGCATGGTGACCATTACGGTACCAAAGTTATTGCCATAAATAGGTTCATAATCTTCATTAGGATAAAAACCGGCAAACCCTGATGCCGATTCAGCAAAGCCAGGGCCATCCTCCATAATAAAATGAGAAATTTCTCTGACTTTATCGTCTACTCGCTCAATTGAAAGTTCTGGTGGGCCAATTACATTTGCATAATAAAGTGTGTAGTCATCAGGAAAAAACTTGATGTTTATCAGGGGAAGCCTGCCTGTTGCAGAAACCGTTAATATCCCAATTGAAATAAACAGTAAAAGAAATATACTCAGTACGCTGATAACACGATGTTTTAAGGTAATGGATAATACTTTATTGAGAATAGTGCGACAAAAAAGTAATATCGCGTTATCTTGATCTAATTGCTTAGATAATTCTTTCGAATACCTTGGGCCAAAATCTAAATAGTGAATAGGTAAAATTAGTAGGCATTCTATTAGTGAGGCTATTAAAGCAAAGGTAACGGCAATAGGGATTTGTGCAAAAAACTCCCCTGTTGTTCCGCTCATAATTAACATGGGTAAAAAAGCGGCGACTGTCGTTAAGGTCGAGGATATAACGGGTAAGCCTACTTCTGCTGTTCCTGTGACGATGGCTTGGTATATTTCTGAGCCTTCCTGAATATGGCGGTATATGTTTTCACAAACCACAATGGCATCATCAACAATAATGCCTGTCACCAGTACAAAAGCAAATAAACTGATTTCATTTAGACTATTACCTGTTATATACATCAATAACATGGTGATCATAAATGAAAAGGGAATGCCTATCGTAACTAAAGCGGCATTACGAAACCCCATAAAATACCAGAGGATAATTGAGACAAGGAACATTCCCAGCAACATATTTAAACCTAAGGTACTAAAGCCATCTTTGATTTTACTGGTTGAATCCTGAGTTAGGGTTATTTCAAGGTTTTCTTGTTTAAATAAACTATTAAAGGATTCCAGTTTTTTTATAATGGCCTCTTTAATATCAATAGCATTTCCCGCTTGGGTTTTTATTACTTTTAATGAAATAACATCTTTGCCATTGACTGTAGAAATAACAAGAGGGTCACGATAATCTAAGTCAGCACGGGTAATTACGTCTTTTAATCGAATAAAACTGCCATCACTGTCTTTTCTAATAATGGTTTTGACAATTTGCATTCTGTTATGAAATTTTTCATCGACTTTTACCAAAAAGTTACTATTCTTACCTTTAAAATTTCCAGCAGGTATGGATATATTGGCATCTTGCAAAGCATCAACTGTTTCATTAAAGCTAATGCCATATTGACGAAGTTTTTGGGGATCCAAATAAACATGAAACTCTCTAATATATTCCCCTGAAAGGTCTATTTCCTTTATAAAGGGTATTTTTTGTAGGCTTGATTTAATCTGCTCAGCAATAAGCGCTAAAGCTCGGTTACTATGGTCGCCTGCAATATTAATGGCAATGACAGGAAGAACATCATCAACCGTTTGGCTATCAATTTGTGGCGGGTCAACATCGTCAGGTAGCTCTGCCAACATGTTGATAAGTTTTAAACGGACTTCGTTATACAGAAAAGGGTAGTCAGTATCGTCAATAAACTTTAGTCTTATATGCGATCGCTCAGCATATGATGTGGCTTTAATCCATTCGATATTTTCAACGGTTTCAATTTGTTCTTCAATCTTGCGAGTGACCAATGTTTCGACTTCGATCGGTGAAGCGCCAGGATAGTAAGTTGAAACAATAACTTCACCTAAATTAATATTTGGATAGCGTTCAGCAGGTAATTGAAACATGGCAAAAAAACCAATTACCGTCAGTAAGATAAACATCAGGTTATAAAAAACCTTTTGTTTTAAAGAGAATTGTACGATTCCTTTCATGTTTTATACCAAATTTAGGGATGGATAATCTTAAATTGATCGCCAGCTTTTAACGAGGGGGATTGAATGCGTACTTGGTTATTCTCTATGTGACCAAGAAATTCAACGCGTAGTGATTTTCCTTCTTTATTTTTAAGCCAGCTTTCTTCAAAACGATTATCTAAAGCTTTTGCATCAATTAAGAATATATTTTCAGGTTCTGGAAGTTGTAGGCTTAAATTAACTCTTAGTCCGCCACGTTGCACGGGAAGGTTCTTTTCTAACAGTAAATCAACTTGAATTTTTCTTGATTTATCATCAAAAGCAGGTGAAATACGTTCTATAGAGGCGGGCACATGTTGTTTATATTCTGGCAACCAGACTGTTAGTTTTTTGTGTATGCTTTTTAAAGCATGTAATTCATCTACAGACAGGGCAAAGGGGACTAATAGTTTTGTGTAGTTTCCTACTTTTACCACAGGGCTACCAATATCTAGCCATTGGCCTGGATCAACATAACGTTCTTCAACAAGCCATCCAGCAGGTGAGTTTATACAATGGCGTTTTAGGGTTTCTTGCTGGTATTGTTTCAGAAGGTGTTTGCTTTTTTCTATGCGTTTAGCCGTGGCGAGTTGCCGTTGCATATCATCTAATTGATTAACAGAAATGTTTTTCTTACGTTCTAATTCGCTATATCTATCAACTTGTTTTTTAAAGTAAACAATATCTATTTTTGCTAGTTCTATATCGTTTTTTGTTGCGCTAATATCAATTTTACTAAAAGTATCATCAAGACAAGAAACATTGCCATGATTTGCAATAACATCACCTACATCAACAAAAACCTTTTTTACTTTTCCTGCAACTTCAGTGGATAAAACCATATCATCCCTTGCTCTGCTAAAGCCGGTAAGCTTTACTTGCTGATAAGAAGCTTGAAGTGTTGTCCAGCTGTCTTCAGCATAGCTAAAGGGAGATATGAAAAATATGCATAGTAATGCATTAATTTTTGTTTTTGACATTGTAAAATATTGGGTTTGTAGCTGATAACTTATCTGTGTTTTATACAGGTTAAGATAACTTAATAGTAATAATTATAGTATGAATTGTATCTATAATAAGGAAAGGAATAGTATGGGGGAATGTGGCTTCGTTCATCTATTTGACTACGAGGAGGCCAGATGTGAATATTATCGACAGTTAAAAGAGGGAGAGTGAGTGTTTTTTTTCCAATTTTCTGTTTTATTTTGCCAGCTAAAATGCCTGTGACTGTAATTTCTGTTCCTTCTTTATATATAGCAGGGTCTAAAAATAGTGGGCTAGAAATTGCAAACCTTCCTTCAGTCTTTTTCTCTATTAATGGTCTGCCATAACGACTGATTGGATAAAACAGTAGCTGAATCAGACTCGAATCCTTCTCATTGGATACATTGATAACAGTACCTCCCCAACGAAAGGCTTTATTTTGATAGGCAGGTATATTGGTTTTAACTGTGCTTAAGTTAATATTTGAATATGAGCTATCCTGCATTATAGTAGGTAAGCCAGAGCAGCCAGTCAAGAACAGTAGGAATGTTACTAATAGCCATTTCATGAGACTTTACTCTATTGAGGGTATGTTGCTGTAGACAGCTGAAATGATTTTAAGTTCTAAAGACAAAGAAGGGAATGTTTTTAAGAAAAGGGGCTTGGCTTGCTTATTGGCTAGAAGCCCCTATCTTGCTATTTTACATAGACATTGAAGTGCCGCATTTACCTTCGCCGCATTTAGCTTCTGTATTTTTATCTGAAGAGTTTTGTTTTGGCATTGGTTTATTACCTGCACAGTTTCCTTCAGCTGTTTTTTCTTCTGAACCTTTTTGCATTGCGCCGCCACATTTGCCTTCGCCGCAAGCTCCATCTTTCATTTTATCTGAGCCGCTTTCTGCTGTTTGCATATATCCAGTTGCAAGGTCTGTCATTGCAAAAGGGTTGGTATCTGTATTTAAAGAAGGTTCAGCTTGTACCGCAGTTGATGCTAAGCCAGAAACAAGAGTGCTTCCGATGGCAATAGCTAAAGGTGCTTTATTTGATTTTTTCATGATTTTTCCTTTTCTTAAGCAAAATAAGTTATTTTTGAAAGCTAGGTTTGTTTAACCCTACATTATATCAGTCGGAGATAATGCTATAAGCTTACAGAATAAAATAAGACTTTACTAACTTTCTTTGTTAGAAAATTTAGAGTAAATAAGAAAAGATGTTGCAGGAGGGTAGAAATTAAAGACCTTTCATCAGAAAGATGAAAGGTCTGGACATCTTATTCGTAGAAGTTGTTATCGTATCTTTTTACAGCTTGTAATGCACTAGCATTACCTTCAAGTGTAGTCCCTGCACCAGCTAATGTTAGATGCTTAGTTTCATCAGATTTTAGTACTAAAACCAAAGTAATAGCAATAATTGACATGACAACTAAAACTTTTGTAGAGTTGCTTTTTTCTTCTTGTTCAGCCATTTTATAATCCTCGTTATAGTGTTGTTTTATTTTTATAGTCCCTTTCCTCAAAGGGGTGCAGCTGATATTTGATTAAGCTGCTTATCGATATTTGTTTTTATTTTTTCGACGTGTCTATTTGAACATTAAGGTAAATTAATGTCAAAACAATTATGCTTTTTTCTTAAATTAATTGTTTCTTTTTTGTGTACAATGGGTGGTTTGTGGTTGTTAAGCCTTGTTTTTATAGGAAAAAATGCTATTTTTAATAGTAAGATAAAGTAAGGGAGAAAGAGCAAATGTTTGAAATTGCAGAGTTAGGACATGCCGTAAAGAAGTCGATTTATAACGATAAAGTCCCAGAATTAAGAACACAGTTATTAATTGCCCAAGAAAAAATCAAGAAAAGTGACTTTTCTGTCATTATTTTGATTTCTGGGGTAGATGGCGGAGGTAAAGGAGATGTGATTAATTTGCTTAATGAATGGATGGACCCACGTTATATGAGGACAATTGCTTTTGGCTCAGCTTCTGATGAGGAAAGAGAGCGTCCAAAATTTTGGCGTTATTGGCGAACATTGCCCGCTAAAGGAGCTGTAGGGGTTTATGTGGGGTCATGGTATAGCAATCCTTTATCAGACCGTGTTTATGGAAATATAGATGATAGTCAGTTGCAGCTGGAGTTGGTGCAGATTAGACAATTAGAGCAAGAGTTAATTGATAATGGCACTTTGATTATTAAATGCTGGTTACATTTAAAAAAGAGTGAGCAAAAAAATAGATTAAAAACCTTGGAGAAAAACCCAGAGACAAAATGGCAGGTAACAGGTAAAGATAAAAAACATCTGGAAATGTATGACGATTTTGTAAAAGTAGCTGAAAATGTATTGGCTGAAACCAGTACTGGCGACTCGCCTTGGTTAATTGTTGATGGTTCTGACCTTCGTTATAGCAGTTTGACTGTTGGGCAGCATATCTTAAGTCGAATTGAACAGCATATTCATCATAGGGAACATTCAAAACAGAATCAGCCTCTGTCTAATCAACCAAAAGTAAATTTGTTTCAGCAGAATTTATTAGACTCACTTGATTTATCTCTAAAACTGGATAAAAAGGAATACAACGCTAAATTATCAAATTACCAAGGTAGGTTAAATAAATTGTCTCGTCAGGCGCATCAAATGAAACGCTCGAGTATCTTGGTGTTTGAGGGCTGGGATGCAGGAGGAAAAGGAGGCACGATTAGGCGATTGACTCATGCAATAGATGCAAGAAACTATCAGGTTATTCCTGTAGCAGCACCTACGGATGAGGAAAAGTTACATCATTATTTATGGCGATTTTGGCGTCATATTCCCAGAGCAGGCCAAACGACTATTTATGATAGAAGTTGGTATGGCAGAGTATTGGTTGAACGCGTTGAAGGTTTTGCTAAGGTTCATGAATGGCAGAAATCATATTCTGAAATAGTAAATTTTGAAGAGGCAATGTCTAATCACGGGACTTTATTAATAAAATTCTGGCTACATATAGATAAGGATGAGCAATTAAAACGCTTTAAAGCACGCGAGCAGATTAGCTATAAGAAACACAAAATTACTGAGGAAGATTATCGTAACCGCGAAAAATGGGATGAATACAATATTGCGGTTAATGAAATGGTTACCCGTACCAGCACTCAACAGAACCCTTGGGTTATGGTGGAAGCGAATGATAAAAAATATGCTCGTATTAAGGTTATAAAAGCTTATTGTGATCAGTTAGAGAAAATGCTGGATACTAAAAAATAGTCGAAGTATCACCTCTATATAATATAGAGAGGTGAAGTATAATGCGCACAGTTATTGATTAAATGAGAAAAATTAGCGTGTTAAAAGTAATAGTTATTGGTTGTTTGATGATGTTTGTTTCTACAAGTACATTTGCCCATGAGGGGGCTCACGGCAATGAGGAGTGTCTTATTTCCGTGGGAGATGTAGAGCTTAGGTTAAACGGTTATCAGTTTAAAGGTAAAAATCCAGATAAACATTATTGCCGACATTTTCCTCGTTTGGGGCAAACAATCCTTAAGCTTGATTCAACTTCAACAGATTTGACTGATATGGGCTTGGAAATAGAATTATTAAAGCGAAATTCGTGGATGGGGTTACTAACAAATTCAGACGATGCTTATTCTGTGGTTAAACAATTACCTATCCAATATTTTGCCAAGCAGGTCGTTTCAATTGAAAGTGATATTCAAACTAGGGATATTTATGCCATAAAGCTACGTTTACATGCGGCAGATGGCACAACTACTGAGCAACAGTTTGGCTTTTTTGTAGGCGTACCCTTTGCATTAGTCTTAGTTGTTATTTCTGTTTTGTTATTATTATTTATAAGCTTCATTTTTTTAAAACAGTTAAGAAAACATTAGTTTTTAAGAAAGTAGTATCCTGATTCTTTTGTAGGGTGGATGAGCGATAGCGTTATCCACCATTTTCAAAGACATGCAAAGTTAAAGTTCATCCCCTCCTAACATACAGATATAAGAAACATGATTAAGCAACAAAAAATCCTTCCCTCTGATATTCGTTATGCCTGCGGTGATACTTATTTTGCAAGAGGGAAACAATATTATAAGGATGGAAAAGTATTTGAGTTTTCTATAGAAGATGAGAACCCTTTATATATTGTTTTTAAAACTGTAATAGAGGGGAGTGGAAGCAATTTTTATGAACAGTCAGTTCGTTTGGATTGGCGAAAAGATTATTCTGCTGTTTCGGTTGATGGTGATTGTAGCTGCCCGGTGGCGTTTAATTGTAAGCATATAGCAGCAGCTTGTTTAGAGTATATGAATAGATCTTCTCAAGCATTGGAATCAAGTGATGCTAAACCTTCTTGTTTTGAATGGTTAAGTACTTTTGAGGAACCAGTCATTTCTAATGACAAAAAAGAAGAGTTTATTGCTTATATATTGAAGCCTACTCCAACAACATATGGTTTTACTTTAGATTTTTTTATTACTAAAGAAAATAAAAAGGGAGGGCTTAATAAGGGACGAAAAACCACATTAAATAATTTACGGTATAGCTATAGTTATACAAGTTACATACAGCCAGTTGATGAGGAAATAGCTCAATTATTATCATCTTTAAAAAGCAATTATCAAAGTGAATTTGAAATTTCTGGCAGTACGGGGTCTATAGCCTTATTTAAAATTCTACAAACAGGTCGGTTGTTTTGGCAAACACATCAATCACCAGCAATAAAAGCTGGGGAGGAGAGAACTTTTGAGTTTTTATGGAAAAAAGAAAATAAAGACTATAGCTTAAATGCAAATATTAGCCCCGAAGCTAGGTTAGTTCTGACGGAGCCTCCTTTATATTTTGATGAGCAACAATACTTGTTAGGGGGGCTTAAAAACTTAGGTATTCCGCAGGAACAGTTAGAAAAAATACTTTCAGTCCCAGCTGTTCCAGAAAAATATGTTGATGAGTTTAGTCAGCGCTTAACCATAGATTTTCCCTCTATTCCCATTCCTGCGCCTAAAAAAATTGAATTAACAGAATTGAATGATTTTGCTCCTGTACCAAAGCTTACTTTATTTGGGGCTCAAATTAGCGCAACTCAGTATGCCCATTTTATTCAGTTAAATTTTAATTATGATGACAAAACTATTTCGGCATATAAGCCCGAATCTTTTAGTACAGTTCAAAATGAGCAAGGTCTTTTTAGAATTAAACGAGACCTTGAAGCTGAAAGTATAAGTTTTAATAAAATAATTGATTTGGGATTTACATCAACGGAGTTAAATAATTACAAGGAATTAATGTTTTTTAGTCCTGCCGATGGATCGGTTATTAATAGTGCAAGTCGCTGGGCTGACTTTATCCAAAATACCAAACTTCAGTTGGAAGAGTTGGGGTGGCTAATTGAGATTAATGATGATTTTAAGCTTAATTTTCAAACTGCCGAAGATTGGGAAACAGATATTGAAGAAAGTGATAATGACTGGTTTGAAATGAACTTTAAGGTCAATGTAAATGGTGAGTCCATCGCATTATTACCTTTGATTATGCCTGTTATAGAAAACTACGATCTCAATGATCTTCCAAAAGTTTTGAGTATTCCTTTTGGTGATCATAATTATGTCAGTATTCCATCAAGTCAACTAAAGCCATTTCTTGATATTGTTTATGAGTTATTTGATCGATCCGAATTGAATCAAAATGGCTCCTTAACCTTGTCTAGTTTTAATGCCACTACTTTGGCTGAATTAGATTCGGGTAACTATGGTCTTTTTAGTATTAAGGGTGGGAAAAAGTTACTAGAAATAGGGAAGAAACTAAAGGGTTTTAAAGGTATCGCTGATGTTGCTGTACCAACAGGGCTGAATGCCTCATTAAGAGATTATCAGCAACAAGGTTTTAATTGGTTGCAGTTTTTACGAGAGTACAATTTTGCAGGTATTTTGGCAGATGATATGGGCTTGGGAAAGACAGTTCAAACGCTTGCTCATTTATTGCTAGAAAAAGAAGCAGGGCGAATGACACAACCTTGTTTGATTATTGCCCCGACTAGCCTGATGGGCAATTGGCGCAGAGAAGCTACACGCTTTACCCCTGATTTAAAAGTGCTCACTTTACAAGGGGCTGATCGAAAACAATACTTTAACCAAATCAAACAGGCTGATTTGGTTTTAACTACTTATCCTTTATTACCGCGAGATAAAGATACATTGCTTGCTGTGGATTATCATTATCTTGTGTTGGATGAAGCTCAAGTTATTAAGAACCCTAAATCGCAGGCAGCACGGACAGTTAGAGAAATTAAAACCTCACACAGGCTCTGTTTAACAGGGACTCCAATGGAAAATCATTTGGGGGAATTATGGGCTCAATTTGATTTTCTTATGCCTGGTTTTCTTGGGGATAGTGCATTCTTTAAGAAAATTTACCGAACACCTATTGAAGTGCATGGTGACCCGCAACAGAGAGAACGGTTATCAAAACGATTACAACCATTCATGTTGCGTAGGACTAAACAAGAGGTTGCTACTGAATTACCTCCTAAAACCGAAATTATCCGCTCAGTACCTTTATATGATAAACAGGCAGCACTTTATGAGTCTATTCGTATCACTATGGAGAAAAAAGTACGTGATGCAATTGCAAATAAGGGATTGGCGCGGAGTCATATTACAATTTTAGATGCTTTATTAAAATTAAGACAAACCTGCTGTGATCCCCGAACATTATCATTAAAAGAAGCTCAAAAAGTTAATGAATCAGCCAAGCTGGATTTATTAATGGAAATGTTGCCCGAACAATTGGAAGAAGGGCGACGTATTTTAGTGTTTTCTCAATTTACTAAAATGATTAGCTTAATAGAGAAAGAGCTTACTGCTAGGAAAATTGAATATAGCAAACTGACAGGACAAACCAAAAAACGTGACGAAGCAATAGAGCGATTTAAAAGTGGCGAGGCTGATGTGTTTTTAATTAGCTTAAAAGCGGGTGGTGTAGGATTAAACCTTACAGAAGCCGATACTGTGATTATGTACGATCCTTGGTGGAACCCAGCGGCAGAAACACAAGCAGCAGATAGAGCGCATCGTATTGGACAAGATAAACCAGTATTTGTGTATAAACTGATGACAGAAAATACGGTAGAAGAAAAAATTCTGGCAATGCAGGAAAAGAAAAAGGCATTAGCAGAGAGTATTTATAATGGCGGAAAGAAAGAACAATCATTAAAACTGACGTCAGATGATTTAACTGAATTATTTAAACCGTTAAGTTGATCAAAAGGAATGCATTTCTCAATCATTATTCCCACACTTAATGAAGCTGATAATATTCAAACCTGTTTATCACAACTACAAAATATTAGACAGCAGAGTGAAATAATTATTGTTGATGGCGGAAGCTTAGACAATACAATTCAATTAGCAACACCTTTAGCAGATAAAGTTATCAGTTCAGATAAAGGGCGAGCTAAACAAATGAATGCTGGGGCAGAGCATGCTACAGGCAAAATATTAGTGTTTTTACATGCAGACACCTTCCTCCCCAAAAATGCTTTTGATTTAATTAAGTCGGCGGATAATAACTGGGGGCGTTTCGATATAAAATTGAGCGGCAAGCCTTTTATGTTAAAAGTAGTATCATCCTTTATGAACTGGCGGTCACGATTAACGGGCATTGCAACGGGTGATCAGGTGATTTTTGTTAGTCGGACTTTGTTTGATAGAGTTGCTGGTTATCCTGATATTGCATTAATGGAAGATATTAGTTTTTGTGCCAACTTAAAACAAATAAGTCGTCCAAATTGTATCAATGCAAAAGTGATTAGTTCAGGCCGACGATGGGAAAAGTTTGGCGTGACTAAAACAATTTTATTAATGTGGAGTCTCAGATTGCGTTATTTTTTTGCTGAAAGCCCTGAAGTGCTCGTTAAACTTTATTCAGCAGGAAAATTTTGGAATAATTGATGAATTTAGTGTAGAAAATACTGTCCATTACTTATTAATAATATTATGATTTATTTAAGAGGTTTGTTGTGGAGTCACTCATTCGTTTATCTGTTGCGCTAGGTATTTTTACTTTGATGATTTGTTGGGAATATTTTAGTCCAAGAAGGCAGCAAAAAACATCACGTATAAAGCGCTGGCCGATTAATATAGGCTTAGCTGTTTTTAATATGTTAATAATGCGCTTTACTGTTGGCGGTATTGCTTATTTAAGTGCTGTTAATGCGAGTGAGCAGTCGTGGGGATTGTTAAATCAATTTCCAATATCTAGCTGGTTGAGTATTGGTGTTACGATTCTTTTGTTGGATCTTGCAATTTATTGCCAGCATGTTATTTCACATAAGTGGACGTTACTTTGGCGATTACACCAAATTCATCATACAGATATAGAGATTGATGCAAGCACGGCGGTGCGGTTTCATCCTTTGGAAATTATGATTTCCATGGCTTATAAGGTTGCACTTATTTACATTATTGGTGCGAACCCTCTAGCTGTTATTGCTTTTGAAATTATACTCAATGCTACAGCAACTTTTAATCACAGTAATATCAACTTGCCACTTAAAGCGGATAAGATGTTGCGCTGGGTTTTAATTACACCTGATGTGCATCGAATCCACCATTCTACTGTTCGGTCAGAAACAGACAGTAACTATGGTTTTTCCATTTCTCTTTGGGACAGAATGTTTAAAACCTATACGGCTGAGCCAGAGAAAACACAAACGACTTTGGATATAGGGATACCCGAATATAGAAATCAGCAAGAGTTAGGTTTTTTTCGACTATTGTTGATTCCGTTTAAGAAGTTGGGTGAAAAATAATTATTTTTTGTACGATGTTTAATTTTCGTATTTAGCATTTTATTTAACTGTCTTCCTAAGAGCGAGGAAATAGAGTGTTTGGGGTGATTAATAACTTGTTTCATTTGTATTGGTTCGGCGTTGTTGTGTTTTCCAATCACGATGATCAAGCATAATCTGTAAAACCTCCTCAGGATCATCTGTGATGGTGATTAAATCTAAATCTTCTTTAGAAATAGTCTCATATTCAACTAAAGTTGTTTTCATCCAATCTTCCAGTCCTTGCCAAAAATGAGTGCCAAATAAGATGATGGGTAGAGGGTAGATTTTGTCAGTTTGTCTTAAGGTAAGTGCTTCAAAAAATTCATCTAAAGTACCAAACCCTCCTGGCATGCAAACATAGCCCATTGAGTACTTAACAAACATGACTTTACGGACAAAGAAGTAGCGAAAGTCTATTGAAATATCTTGATAGGGGTTGGGTGACTGCTCTTTAGGGAGTGATATGTTTAGGCCAATGGAAGTTTGCTTTTGTAGGTGAGCACCTTTATTGGCTGCTTCCATAATACCTGGGCCACCACCGCTAATAATAGCAAAATCATTTTTAGCCAATAATTCAGCTAATTCTACTGTTTTTTGATAATAGGGATGTTCTGGTGCCAAGCGTGCTGAGCCAAAAATGGATATAGCATCGCATAGCCCTGCTAGTCGATCAAACCCTTCTGTAAATTCACTGATAATTCTGAAAATACGCCATGACTGTGCTTCTTGAAGGTCTTCAATATTATTATTTTTACAATTCATGGGGAATCTCTTTTTATGAAAAAAAGCCTATATTTAGCAGGTGTATTTTCGAATTGGTTATAAAGTATAAATGATTTTTCCTGCTTGTAGGGTATGTGTCACACGACCTTTTAAGGTTTGTCCCCAAAAGGGTGTGTTACGTCCTTCACTTTTCCAGCTATCTTGATTAACCGTCCAGCTGAGGTTTGGGTCAAAAATACATATATCAGCAGCAAAGCCTAAGGTAAGTGCGCCACTTTCTATTGCTAACGTATTTGCAGGGTTCTGCGTAAGTGCTGCAATCCCTTGATATAAGGTGATTGCATTATCTTCAACTAGGCGTAAAGCTAAAGGCAATAGTGTTTCTAAGGATGATATGCCGGGTTCTGTTTCAGGAAATGCTCCTAGCTTTGCATCTAGGTCATGGGGTTGATGATCAGAACAGATAATATCAATAGTGCCATTTGCAAGGCTTTCCCTTAAGCTTTGTTTGTCTTTTTTGGTGCGAAATGGTGGTAAAACATGAAAAGAGCTATTGAATGGTTCAATATCATCTTCGGTCAAATGTAGTTGATGGATGGCTACATCCGCAGTCACTTTCAGTCCATATTTTTTCGCCTGTTGAATCTTAATAGCAGAACGTTTGCAGCTGATTTGGCTAAAGTGTAAGCGACAGCCTGTGAGTTCAGCTAATTCTAGACATTGAGCGACGGCTATAGATTCAGATGCTTCTGGAATACTAGGTAATCCATAACGCGTAGCAAAAGCACCTTCGTGAGCACAACCATTATTGCTTAGAGATGGAATGTCAGGGTGATACATAACAAGCAAATCATGACTACTTGCATATTCCATGGCACGTCGTAAAACTAATAAGCTGCTTAATGGCGCAGTGGCATTACTAACAGCAATACAGCCCGCATGTTTTAGAGCTGCCATTGAGCTGAGTTCAGCCCCCGCTAATTTATGTGTTAAAGCGCCAATAGGAAAAACCTGAGGGTAATTGGCTTTTTCAGATTTATCTGCAATTAATTCTGTTACCGCTTGGGTATCGATAACAGGGCTGGTATCAGGTGGTAAGCATAAAGAGGTGATACCCGCGCTAGCGGCAGCAGCTGTCTCGCTTAATATTGTTCCTTTATAAGACTGTCCCGGATCGCGAAGTCGAGCACTTAGATCAATAAAACCGGGACAAACAATATTGTCAGTCGCATCTATTGTTAAGTCAGCAGTAAAGTCAGAAACTTGTTCATTTACAGAAAGTATTTTTCCATCAGCAATATAAACGGAGCCTGTTTGATCTATTTTATTTGCAGGATCAATAATATGGCCATTAGAGATTAAGATTTTTTTCATTATGCCTCTCCATTATTTTGTAGGGTTAGAGACATAATTGCCATTCGTACGATAATGCCATTACTGACCTGCTGAAGAATTACAGATTGTGGACCGTCAGCAATGCTTGATTCTATTTCAACGCCTCTGTTGATAGGGCCAGGGTGCATAACAATAGCATTAGCCTTTGCTAGTTTTAAACGTTCTTCTGTTAGCCCAAAGCATTTGAAGTATTCTCTTTCACTGGGTAACAGTGCAGATGTCATACGTTCTTTTTGTAAGCGCAGCATTATGATCACATCAACATCTGCTAGACCTTCTTCAATACAGTTAAAAGCGGTAACGCCTAAACTTTCAACATGTGAAGGGAGTAGTGTTTTGGGTGCAATAACTCTGACTTCTTTGGTTCCTAGTGTATTGAGTGCCTGAATTTGTGAGCGAGCTACTCGAGAATGTAAAATATCGCCAATAATGGCAACTTTAAGTTGGTCAAAGTCATGTTTGTATTGACGGATAGTAAACATATCCAGCATAGCTTGTGTCGGGTGGGCATGTTGGCCATCACCTGCATTAATGACACTAATATGAGGGGCGGTATTTTGTGCAATAAAGTGCCCAGCACCACTAATAGCATGTCTGACAACAAACATATCAACATGCATAGCTTCTAAATTACGGATGGTATCTAGTAAGCTTTCCCCTTTTGAGGTTGCAGACGTGGCAATATTTATACTGAGTACATCGGCTGATAAACGTGTTGCGGCAAGCTCAAAGGTTGTACGTGTTCGGGTACTGTTCTCAAAAAACAAGTTTACAATGGTTTTTCCTCGAAGTAGAGGTACCTTTTTTACTTGTTTTTCTGACATGCTAGAAAATGATTCAGCAGTATCAAGTATTTCAGTCAGTATTTCTTTGCTAAGCCCGTCAACGCTTAGAAAGTGTTTTAGTTTACCTTCAGTATTGAGTTGCAGATTTTTCATAACTAAGCAGCCGTTTGTTCAGTAGAAAAAGATTGAATATGAATACCTAAAGGGCTTGGCCCTGTTAATTTTATTCTTTGACCTGCTGGAAGCGTGATAGAACAGCCGGCACAGTCAGGTTGTAATGGAATTTGTCTGCCATCTCTTTCAATCAGTACCCCTAATATAACTTTATTTGGCCTACCAAAATCAAAAATTTCATTTAGAGCTGCTCTTACTGTTCTGCCAGTGTAAAAAACATCGTCAATAAGAATAATATCCCTGCCTTCCATATCTATAGGTAATTGGCTAGGTTTTACTTTTGGATGCATGCTCATTTGAGAAAAGTCATCACGATAAAACGAAATATCCATTAAAGCTAAAGGTGCTTGGATATTTAGGCGTTGATGTAATTGTTCCGCTACCCAAACACCACCGCTATGAATACCTATCATCAATGGATCTTTAAGTTCTTTTTTTATAATAAGGCTTTTAAGAGCTGTTTCCAGATTAGTAAGTAGTGAAGGTATTTCAAGGTTGTTATTTGTCATGAGGTTTTTAAATTTAGCCAACTTTGTAAAATAAGTTGGGCTGCAAGTTGATCTTGAACGTCCCAAAGTTTGCCTGCGCTTACTTTTAGGTCATCATATAACATTTGCTTTGCTTCAAAAGTAGAGAAGGCTTCGTCAATTTTATATACCGGTATATTGTAGCGGCCTTCTAATTGACGACAGAACTTATGCATTCTGGGGGTGATTATATTATCAGAGCCATCAGATTGTTTAGAAATGCCAACAACAAGGCCGGCAGGGTTCCACTCTGTAACAAGCTGAGAGATTAGTTCCCAGTTAGGTTGTTGGTTGATCGAGCGAATTGTTTTTAAAGGGCTTGCAAGGGCTGTTGTTGTTTGCCCTACCGCGGTACCAATTTTTTTATTACCAAAATCAAACCCAAGATAAGTGTCGTCATTTAATTTGCTTGCTAGTGGGTCTTTTTTGAGCATTTTAACCATGCCCTGCGACAGCAGAAAGTTTATTGATATCTATACCTAATTGATTCGCAGCGGCTACCCAACGTTGTTTAACCGGGGTGTCAAATAAAATATCATGTTGGAAGGGGGTATTTAACCAAGAATTGCTGAGAATTTCTTTTTCTAGCTGACCTTCTCCCCAGCCTGCGTAACCCAAGGCTACTAAATAGTGTTCGGGGCCTTCATTTTTAGCAATAGCCTCTAAAATATCTCGCGAGCTAGTAAGCATAATATTATCAGATACAGGGATGGATGATTCCCATTCTGTAGACTGTTTACTATGAATGATAAAGCCTCTTTCTTGCTGTACAGGGCCACCTAAAAAAACAGGCGTTTGTTGTACTTCTTGAGATGAGGTTTCAATTCCCATTTGTTCAAAAATATTGGCTAAAGTCATCCCTGTTGGGCGATTAATGACGATTGCTAATGCTCCATCTTTATTGTGCTGACATAAATAGCTGACAGTATGAGAAAAGTTAGAATCTGCCAGTGCGGGCATGGCGATTAAAAGTTGATTGTCTAAGTATTGAGTGGTTGTCATAAATAAGTTTATCGAGTGGTTATGCCTGTTTCATCAGAAAATCTCCACACTCTAGTAATGACTAGAACATCAAGTTCTTGAAGTATTTCTTTGGGTAAAGTAGCAAACGGCGCGCTAAGTCGAATGATGCGCTTGGCTGCATCATCAAGTGCTTTAATCCCAGAGGACTTAGTAATACGAATACTATAAATAGATCCATTGGGGTAAATGCCAACATCCGTTGTTAAGGTGCCAGAAAAGCCTTTTTTCCTAGCAACTTCTGGATAATTAAGGTTTCCCACTTTTTCAATTTTTTGTTCCCAGTCAGAAACATATTGGGCAGCCATGTATTTATGTGTGCTAACAGAGTTAACAAATTTAATTTTTGCTAGTTCTGATGATTGCTGGCTATGGCGAATTTTTGCACCCAGTTGAGCAATTTGCTGGCGTAAGGCATCTGCCGATAATTTCGGGCGCTCAATTGCAGGAATGGGCGTTGGTGCTTGTTTTTTTGTAGCAACTATTTTTTGTTTAGCCTTTTTCTGAGTAACAAGTTTTTGTTTTATTTTTGGCTTGCTAGCAATTTGAGTTTTTTGCTGACTTGGCGGTTTATTGTTGCTATTACCTTGGCTGGGTAGTTTTTGTTTTTGAGGTGTCGGCTTAAGCTTTTTCTCTCCAGCACCTACTTGATTGTCTTGTGCTAGAAAATTAGCTTTTTTAGGTGCTTTTTTGACAGGAGTGCTGGCTAATGTAATCTCAATTTGCTTATTTACTTTTGGTGGCTGGGGGATTGTAAAGCTAATCCCCAATAAAATAAAAGCATGAATAACTGCAGCCACAAATAAAGCCAGTAACAAAGTGTCACTTGTTGAGGCAGTAGGCTGAGATAATAAAGGTGAAGATGAGGTCATGGCTAAATTTTACGACTTGCCCAAAGTGATTTCAATATGATCCATTAATTGACCGCTAATATTAAGACCAAATTGCCTATCTAATTCTTGAACGCAAGTTGGGCTAGTTACATTAATTTCTGTTAAATAATCCCCAATAACATCAATACCCACAAAAACTAATCCTTTCTTTTTTAAGGTGGGGCCAACTTGTTGGGCGATCCATAAATCCCTTTCAGTTAGTTCTCTTCCTTCTGCGCGACCACCAGCAGCAAGGTTGCCTCGTGTTTCACCTTTTGTTGGAATGCGAGCTAAAGCGTAAGGGATAGGTTCACCATTGACTAAAAGAATGCGTTTGTCACCGTCTTTAATCTCTGGAATATAACGTTGAGCCATAATATAGCGAGTTGAATACTCTGTCATTACTTCAAGAACAACGTTTAGGTTGGGGTCGTTTTCACGGATATGAAAAATAGATGTCCCCCCCATACCATCTAGAGGCTTTAAAATCATTTCTTTATGTTGCTTTAGAAAAGATTTGAACCGAGCAGGGTCGCGAGCGACAATGCTATCAGCACAGCATTGAGGGAACCAGGATGTGTATAATTTTTCGTTAGCATCTCTAAGTGATTGAGGTTTATTAACAACATAACAGCCTAAAGCTTCTGCCTGTTCTAAAATATGGGTTGCATAAACATATTCTTGATCAAAGGGAGGGTCTTTACGAATAATGATGGTGTCTAATTCATTTAAAGGAACATCTTGTTCGGTAATAAATTGATACCAACATGTTTCATCTCTTTGAACCTTAAGTGTTCGGGTTCGAGCAAAAGGTTGGCCGCAACTTAAATATAAATCATTTAGTTCTATATAATGGAGTTCCCATCCACGCGCTTGAGCCTCTAATAACATGGCAAAGCTGGTGTCTTTGTTGATGTTAATGTGGTCGATGGAGTCCATCACCATACCAAGTTTAATTGTCATTGAATTGCTCGGAAAAGATTATGAATGTGATGATTCTAACAAATTTATTTTAACAATGTTATTTACCTTTAAAAGATTTTTTGGTATAAAGGTGGGCTAACTTTCAAAAATAGGCTCGGCTGAGGTAATCATGTCAAAAATATGTCAAGTAACAGGTAAACGACCTGTTTCTGGAAATAACGTATCACACGCGAATAACAGAACAAAAAGACGTTTTAATCCTAACCTTCATCACCATAGATTTTGGGTGGAAAGCGAAAACAAATGGGTTCGCCTAAGAGTTTCTGCTAAAGGTATGCGTATCATCGATAAAAAAGGTATTGATGTTGTACTTGCGGATATCCGTAAATCAGGTCAAAAAGTTTAAGGGGATTAATAAATGCGCGATAAAATTAAATTAGTATCTAGTGAAGGTAACGGTCACTTTTATACAACAACAAAAAATAAAAGAACAATGCCTGAGAAAATGGAGATCAAAAAATATGATCCTGTTGCTCGTAAGCATGTAATGTACAAAGAAGCTAAAATCAAATAAAGATTTTAACTTTACTGAGCTCAGCTTGGGCTCAGTAAAGAAAGCTTGTTCTATATCTACCCCCTTCAGTTATTTCTTTAAAGTATCTAAAACAGCTTTTAGTTTTTCAGTTTGCTTGTATAGCATGCGATACCTTTTCTCTAAATTTTCTTTTTCTTCCTTAAGTGATTGAACCGTTAGTTTTAACTGTTTGTTCTCTTCTTGTAGCGAAATCTCATTTGTTGAGGTTTCAGAAGTTTCTAATTCAAGGTTTGGCTGCGGTGTGCTCTCTTCTGTTGAGTCGCCAGGCTTAATTACTGTTCCTGTTGGTGGTTTGTCAGGGATGTTATCAATGCCAAACGTTGCTGCAGATTCTAAGTCTTTCTCAGGTATATTTTCTATTCCGCCTTCAACAATTGTTGCAGAAAATTTATTGCGGAGAAGTAAGAAGGCAGCTGCTTCGCTGGTTT
>Ga0209292_1001789_pt1 | contig 25809 bp, 19 predicted proteins | sample GOMGulsemesocosm_2_FD_184634 | JGI IMG/M metagenome (GOLD analysis project Ga0209292, IMG submission 184634) | Methane-oxidizing microbial communities from mesocosms in the Gulf of Mexico - GOM9C Gulf of Mexico (SPAdes) (version 2) | ecosystem: Environmental > Aquatic > Marine > Cold seeps... | reverse complement strand
ACTCTCTATGGTAGGCAAGCCAAGCATCCAACCGGTATTTTCCCCCCACCAATACATAGGGTTCATGTTTGGTAATCCAGGGCCGGTATGAAATTTAAAAGGTGCGCCCAAAGCAAAAGCAAGTGTGCCGCCTAGCAGACAACTTAGAGGGACGGCTAACCAACGTTTACGCCAATGTTCAAGTAAGGCGTACAAGATGATAGTGCAAAAAATAACGATGAAGGCGATGTGGCTCATGCCTATGCCTTCAGCCCAAGCGAAGAGTTTCTTCACTTGTGAAATGGTTCCAACAAACCCTAGGTATAATAATAAACCGCCACAAACCCCTTTACTGGTAAGATTTGCCAGCATGCTTCCGCCTTTACTAATAGCCAGAATCAAGCCAAATATACCAATGAGTAGGCCAAACGCCATCGGGTGACCACCTGCGGCAACCACAATAGGAATAAGTGGAATTAATGGGCCATGGGTACCTGCTAGGTTGGCAGTGGGCAATAAAAAGCCTGAAAAAAGCATAATGAAAAGAGAAACAATAAGTAATTCATAACGCACATTTTCTAATATAAAACCTTCATCAAGGCCTAGAGAGCCAGCGAAAGTAGCAGCTATTGCGCCCACCATCACTATTTTTCCGATTGTCGCCGCCATTGCAGGAATGGTATCTTCGATCTCAAATCGATAATCTCTAAAAGGTAAGTTGGGGCGCCAGCGTTTAGGGGCCATGATTTGCAATTCGTGTTCTAAATATGCTTCACGCGTATTAAAAGCTGAACTAGGTTTATGTTTTTGTTGGTAACTAAGCTCTTCAGCACTTAGTTTAGCTGGATTTTCTTGATATTCATCTTTTTGCTCACGAGTGGGGTCAGATGTATTGTCCATAACTGTTCCTTTTGAGAGTATGATTTCATTGACGTTGTGCATATTTTATCTCAAGGTCGTATGGGTAGCTAACGACAAAAGGCGCGTAGTACTTAGCAATTAGTCTAGAGTTTTATACATTAACGTCTAAAAAATGATCTTTTACTCTATTCTTTGATCTGATACATCATTTCACATCTATTTCACTTACTGCTCTTTAAGCTAGCGCTAATATAATTTAATGGAGCGATATGCATGTTTAAGAAAATAGTCATTATCTCAGTTACCTTAATTGCCCTCATAGCGGGTTCATTATTTGGAGCTAAAAATTGGGTCAAAAGTTTATTGCCTGAAAAAGCACATTTTGTTGCGATAAAGAAAACGCAAGTAAATGACTTACTCTACGTCACACAAAATGTTCCAGCGTACCGAGGTAAAATATTAGCCGTGGTAACCAGTGTTGATAAAATGGGAGAAGATAAAGAGACAGGTTATGAACATACTGAACTTGCACGTGCCTATTGGGTATTTATCGCTAATGGTTTTGAGGTTGATATTGCCAGTCCCAAAGGGGGTAAGCCGCCAGTAGTCATCGATGGAGAGGACATGGGCCGTTATGATTATGCCTTCTTAAATGATGAGACTATTCAACAAAAAGTGGCAAACTCCATTGCTTTAGAAGAAATAAATGCAAATGATTATGAAGCTGTATATTTTGTTGGCGGTAAAGGCACTATGTTTGACTTTCCAGATAATCCATATGTACAAAACATAGCTAAAACACTGTACCAAAATAACAAGGTAGTTAGTGCTGTATGCCATGGCCCTTCAGCACTCGTTAATGTTGAGTTAGATAATGGTGACATGTTACTTTCAAACAAGAAGGTAAGCGGTTTTACCAACGACGAAGAGTTATTCTTAATTCCAGACGCAAAACAAATCTTCCCTTTTCTACTTGAAGATAAATTAATTGCACAAGGTGCTCAATTTCAATCCGGTGCAACGTACTTAGAAAAGGTCACCCAAGATGGTAAGTTAATAACTGGTCAGAACCCTTGGTCTGTATGGGCGTTAGCTGAAAAAGTGGTGGCAGAGATTGGCTACCAACCTAAAGAAAGAGCGCGTACCCCTGAAGAGCACGCTATTGAACTTTTGATGACATATGACTCACTTGGATATGATGCCGCCGTAACTGAATTAAAGAAAAAGCCACAGGCTTATCAGCGTATTCTCATTGTGATGCACAGTATTCTAGCCTTTATGCAGTTCGATATGAGTAAAGGTTTTGATCTTTTAGGTCTGGCAAACCAGCTGAAACAGCTGAATTGAAACTTATAGATAAAGCCATATCAAAATAAATAGCGTAAATAACTTGTCTCGGTGGAAAAACTGCTGCTTTTCACCCTTGATTAACTCGTCTAGTATGGCGCTTGTTGCTCTTTTTATTTCTTTATCATAGCGATATCAAACAGATTCGAACATTGTTACTTTAAAATCGAACATAGCTTGAGGGGCTACTTTTCGTTTTTGTTTTAACTGTCTGATAAATAATCATAAAATATAAATGTTAATTTGGCATAAAACTTTCAATGATAGTGCCAGTACTAAATTATCATTATATTAAATCGGTTTAATATAGCCACTTATTGACAAGGATATTTATGAAAAACATCTTCTTAGTTGCAATATTGCTAGCTACTCTTACAACAGAGGTTGTTGCAGAACAACAAAGCGCTATTGTTGGGGCTTCGACAAACTTACTCACTCTACTAACTGAAAAGCAATGGATTCATGGAGCCGAGAATTGTGAGACTAATCAAGATCCCGCTATTGACGTTTTTCAATACGATGAATCAAGCTTTATACTACGCCAAAGTAAGTGTTTAAGTTATGAGGCACCTTTTATTTATGTCTTAGTGGGAGATGACAAAACACTTGTAATTGATACTGGGGCTACAGAAGACTCGCAAGAATTTCCACTGTATAAAACAGTGTTATCTTTACACCAAAAACATACAGGTAAAAGGCAAGCTGATGAACGTGAGATACTGGTCATACATTCTCATAGTCATAGCGATCATTATAGCGGTGATACTCAATTTGCAGGGCAAGAAAATGTTACTGTAGTGGCAGCGAATAGTAATGGAATTCAGGATTTTTTTGCTTTTAAACAGTGGCCTAAACAACAGGCTACACTTGAACTTGGTGGGCGCAGTATCACTATTATCCCAACACCTGGTCACCAAGAAGACGCTATTGCACTTTATGATGAACACACTAGGTGGCTACTTACCGGTGATACTTTTTATCCAGGGTATGTTTATGTTAAAAACTGGACTGAATACAAAAATAGTATTACTCGGTTAGCTGTTTTTACCAATAGTCATAGTGTTAGCGCAATTTTAGGTGCTCATATTGAAATGAAAGCTACTGCTGGCGAGTTTTATGAAATAGGCACTATACACCAACCAAATGAGGCTTCTTTAGTATTAAAAGTAAGTGATTTGCTTATCTTGGATGAAAAACTAAAAAATACTGATGGCCCAGAAAAAATATCGATGAACAGTCTAATCGTAGAGCCTTTAGGTTTCTTACCAAAACTTATCAGTAGTATTGTGGGATGGTTTATTTAATAAATAAATTTAATGACAAGGGACTTGTCACATTTTGTTCTCGAGGTCTTTGCTAATTGATAATAAATTTGTAAATAGAGAAGGAAATGAGCGATTAAACTTCTATTAAATTTCTATCATGAGAAATAATAGATTTATTATAAGACTATGTTTACTGGCTTTGCTTTAATCTCCTCAAATAATTCGCATCTTTAATGTGATTTATTTATAACAACAATTAAAGGACAAATTCATGCACAAATTTTTATTACCCTTATTAATTACTACCACATTAGCTTCACCGGCACTTTTTGCTGCAGACTTTTCTCAAAGCATTAAAAAGGCAATGTCATCAGACGTTCGCACTGACAGAGAAAAAGACCGAGATAGAAATAGAAAGCCTGTTGAAACCTTGAAGTTTTTTGGCATAAAAGATGATATGAAGGTCTTGGAATTGATTCCAGGCGGTGGTTGGTATACTAAACTACTTGCACCAGCACTTCGTGATAATGGCCAGTTTTATGTAAGTCTTGGCACCAAAGGATTAAAAGAATCGCCGCAGACAAAAAAACTTTTTGATAAAATAAAGTTAGTTGGTAGTGAAGGTTATGAGTTAGATAACCTTGATTTTAAGGTTAACGATCTCGATGCTGTGTTAACATTTCGTAATTACCATAACTTCAATGAAGAAGAGCGTAGCAGCATTAACAAAGCGTCTTATGCTGCATTAAAACCAGGTGGAGTCTACGGGGTTGTAGATCATACTCGAAGACATATGCAGAAAAAAAGTGATGAAAATGGCCGTCGTTTTGATCCCGTTCTTGCCATTAAAGAAATTCAACAAGCGGGCTTTGTTTTAGTGGATTATTCTAACTTGCATTACAAGTCAGATGACGAGTTGCGTTTTGAAGTTGGACGAAAAACTGTCAGTGGTAACTCAGATCGTTTCACTCTTTTATTTAAAAAACCAGAGTAAGTTTTTGCTTGCGAGCTAAAATAATACATTGAGGCTAGACAGTACATTTAACTTGTTGTCCTGACAATAATGCCTCTCATAAAGAGTGAATTTACTTCACTCTTTATCCTCTATTCATATGTGATAAGTCCCTAACCCTATTAGCTTATTTTGTTTCTCATCAAGGTTTTTGTGATGATTTTATGATTATTCAGTAGTAGAGTTTGATATTATAAGTGTAATTGATATATCAATAGGGAGATGGAAACAAGTGAAAAACAAGGTAACGAATAGAGGAGTTATTGCAAAAGGAAAACTTTGTAATTATTGCCACTATCGTCGTCAAGCCAAAGATATAAGTCCTGAGTGGGAATGCCCCCAATGCCAGCGGGTTTATCATAAAGTCCCTTTGAACCATGAACAAATACCTAAAAATAAATATGTGGGTAGCTTTGATGTTGAGCCTTCAGTTCTATCACGTATCCCATTAGAATTCTCTCTATCATTGTGTATTGCTTTGTTCGACTTAACTTACGGTTGGTTAACAAATTGGCAAAGGTTAACACCGCAGATAAATCCTACAGAACATGTCATTGTTATCCTTTGTTGCTTAGCCGTTATTTGGTTTGGCGGTCCCTTTACAGCCTTATGTTATAAACACTTGCCTATAAGAACAGGAATTATGGAGCATTTGGCTAAGAAAAATAAACATGAAGAAGCGTTAATTATTAAACATATGCCCCGTTTGGTTGTGTTATTAGCTTGGGCATTTTTTCTCTGGTTTATTTTTAAAGTCAGTTGGCTGTATTCCTAACTGGGGTTAAAGTAATTTAAAGTGAATTGTGCACAAATGCTTTGATTAATTGGTAATCCTATTTATTTGAATTTATATAGCGTTTTTCAGAGAATTTTTCGGCTAAAAAGCTTTGTAAACCTGATAATTGTTTGTCTGAAAACCATTTTTTATGTGCTTGGTAGTAATCGTTACTCTGGTAAAGTTTGGCTAATATTTTATTAATATCGCTAATTATACGCTGACCTAATTCACTCTTTGAACAATTAAAATGTGCGATAAGGTAAGGAGGCGCTCCGGCAATGGTATATTGCTCTATCAGCTGCTTTTGTGTGGTATTAGGGGTTATGTCTACTGGCAAGGCAAGTAAGAAATCAACTCGTTCTTTATATAACATCGACGCCAATGCGACTACTCTTTGATTACCACCACGATAGTAGATGTTTACGGGGGGGATTTGCTTTATCTGTAGGTCTAAAAAGTTACCAAAAGATACATCTTGTGCAATCCCAATAGTCTGTGTGGGTAATGTGTTAAAAACACTCTTTAGGTCTTTTATTTCCCCATTGTCATTAAATATTTGGCTAGGCAAAGTAGATTTTTTATTATAACGGTATAGTTTATGTGTCAGATAAAAACTCTGCGGATCTGAAAAAATTGAATATTGTCGGCGTTTTTCTGTGTCGGCTCTATTGGCTACACAAGCGTTATCCTTAGTGCTTAGCACTCTATTCATTCTAGTTGCCGTTACTCGCTCTATTTGAACATTATATTGTGATAACTGTTGAATGATTACGTTTTCAATATAGGAAGCTGTGGACGTTGCAGCAGAGTTTTTAGCTAAGAGATTTCTATTTTCAACCTTATCCTCTACTAACCAGATGATTTTTTGTTTGCTTACCTGTTCTTTTATGTGATCACTTACCGCGACAGGGCTAAAAACGGCGGTAAAAAAAAGAGTAAGGCTAATAAATGATACGATCATTGATGGTAGATAAAATGGAATCAAGGGAATAGGTCTTCAAAGTGTCACTTCAGCTTAGTTTAACTGAAATAAGGAATGGCTTCAGGTGAAAGTTAGCATTATTTTGATAAGGCCTCTCACTTTATTTTACTTATTTAAAGTAAAATAAAGTGAGAGGCCTTTTTGTTTTTACCTTAAACAGATTAGCTTAGCTTTAATTCGGAATCAGCTAAGGCTTAAGGCTACTTTATTTAAGCATTCGCTCTTGCAGCTTCAACGGTATTTTTTAATAGGCAAGCAATAGTCATTGGTCCTACACCACCGGGTACTGGTGTTATTGCACCACAAATACTTTCAACGGCAGTAAAATCGACATCACCAACGAGTTTACCCTTGCCATTTTCATCTTCAATACGGTTAATACCTACATCGATAACAGTTGCGCCTTGTTTCACCCAACTTGCTTGGACAAAGTTAGCTCGGCCAACGGCGGCAATTAATATATCTGCCTGTTGACAAACTTCGGCTAAGTTTTTTGTACGGGAATGAGCAATAGTTACGGTACAGTTTTCTTGTAAAAGTAGTAATGCTACAGGTTTACCAACAATATTAGAACGACCAATAACCACAGCATGTTGCCCTGATAAATCATCACCTAAATGCTTTTTGGCTAGAATAATACAACCTTGTGGTGTACATGGAACGAGTGCTCCATCTTCGCCGTTGAGTAAACGACCAGAGTTCATAGCATGAAAGCCATCAACATCTTTGTGCGGAGCAATAGCAGCAATGATCACACTTTCATCAATATGTTTCGGCAATGGTAACTGCACTAAAATACCGTGCACGGTATTATCATTATTTAACTGTTCAAGTTGCTCAAGTAATTGTGCCTGAGTAGTGTGCACAGATAATTTAATTTCATTTGAAATCATACCCACTTCACGTGTTTGTTTTACTTTATTACGAACATAGACTTGGCTCGCAGGATCTTCCCCCACCAAAACAACAGTTAAGCCTGGTGTAATATTTTTATCGGCTTTAAGTTGTGCTACTTCAATAGTTAGTGCTTTTCGTAAATCGGCTGCGGCTTGTTTACCATCAATAATCATAGGTTATTCACTATTTAAAAAGTTAGAGTTACTGACGTTAATGAATCAATGATTATAAAGCGGCAGTTTTATAAAGGGGTATGCTATTGAATTTTGAAAATTATGCAAATAATTATATGGATTATAGGTAAATTAAGCTGTTTTTTTGTGATGATGAGGCCAGATAAAAATAAAAGGCTGAGTTGGCATGTTTAACATTAGCAATTGTGTAAAAGATCTGGGTGAAATATATACAATTCGATACTTAAGTTATACTGAACTATGCCGATACTTTTACATAAGCTTTGAAAAATTAAGGTAGCTATTATGAGTTCATCAATTAATCCGAATACACCATTTAACCAAGATGTTCGATCTTTAGCAAAATCACCGGATAAAAAAGAAAATGGCCCTATGGGACAGCAAGTATCGGAACTTGCACATGAGAAAAAAGTGACAGATGCACCTGAGCCTATTGCTGTCAGCCAAAAAAAACAGCTAAATGCTGCCATCCTAGAATCCTCATTGAAGTTTAGTAATTCAATTGGTGATCAACCATTGTCACTACTATTAAAAACTGCATTGCAGGGGATAAATGAAGCACTTCAAGCGGGAGGCGCTGAGAATAATGTGGAAGATGTTTATGAGTCCGGCATTGATTTCACACCTGAAGCGACGGCAGAGCGTATTGTTGCTTTTAGCACCCAGTTTTTGAGCTCTTATCGAGAACAGCACCCTGAAATGAGTGAAGAGGAGTCGTTAACTGCCTTTGTTGATATTATTAGAGGAGGTATCGAACAAGGGTTCGGTGAAGCTAAAGATATACTTGGTGGTTTAAACATGCTCAGTGGTGAAATTGCCACAAATATTGATAAAACCTATGAATTAGTTCAAGAAGGTCTGCAGTCTTTCATTGATTCTTTTAGTACAACACAAGAAGAGTAGTTTTGTGACTTTCTTTAGTAAAGATAATTGGGCTTAACAGAGGTAAATTAGCCTCACGCTAAGCTCATTTAATCACAAGTATATTAATCTTCGACACCTTCAATGTCACCACGCATTACCGGATAACCTAAATTCATCCAGCCAAAAACACCTTCCCATAAAACAGCGGTACGGGTATAACCACGGTCTCTTAATTTTTTTATGGTGTAATCAGCGGCTGCACGTGGACAAGAGCAATAAGCAATAATTTGAACATCTTTTGGAATGCCAGCCACAGTTTCATCAAGGTCTGCATAATAAGGGAAAGGAATAGATCCCTCGATATGGGCCGTTTGCCACACTGAAGTTACCCGAGTATCCAGCAGCACCATTTTGTTTTTAGCTACGAGTGCAGCGTTTAAATCTTTTGATGAAACATACATGCCGTCTTGTAAAGAAAAGTTAGGATCATCACCGTTTTTATTTATCACGTACTGCTCGGGGCTAGGTAGCGCCTTAAGTATGGTCCTTTCTTCTTTCCAACCGAGTGCCTTACTGCGCAAAAATGCAGTAATGTTGTTGATGTCTTGCGCCGATAACTTATCCTTAAAGGGCTTCATTGGTGTATCTTGCCGCCCATTTTGAATCGCATGACGAATAAACTCATCGGTGTTATGGGCAAGAGCAGATTGATTGCCTAGGGCAGGAGCTGTTACTCCTTCGCCTTTAACACCATGACAGCTGGTGCAGTTTTCTAAATAGACTTCTTCGCCGCGTTTAATATCACCATGAACAGGGTTTGTAGAAAGCTTTAAGCGCTCAACACCGGCTTGTTCAAATAGCCAATAAGTTAAGTCCCATGTTTCATCGAGAGTCATAGGTCCACCAACTTCATCAAGGTAACCTCCCATTGCAGTACCTTTTCTCCCATAAGACATGGGCCTTAAAATAGCGTGAGGAACACCCGATTCAAATAAGCTTTTGCTGCGTAGTGAAGGTGCATGATCATTTACATGGCCTTGCCTGTCTTCACCATGACATAACGAACAATATTTTTGGTAGTTTTTCGAAGCTACCTCGGCTTGAGCTACAGTGAGCTTTCTTGGAGGAGGTAGTGTGCCTAATTCATGATCTTGCGCTAATAGTTCAACAGGTAAAATAACAGCTATTAAACAACTAACCAGTAACGTTTTTTGAAAGAATGAATACATCATAGTTATATTTTTGTATTTTTTATGACAATAATTAGTTAATAGATTAGCTAGCCTAGGGATAAGAAGCAATGCTTACCTTCGTGGTGAAAAGTTTAGTAACAAATTCTTCTTAAAGTGGCTCATGACTATAGCCAAGTAATATAGGAGGTCTCTCTAAATACGTCTCTTCAAGTAGCCTGATTATTAACGCTACATAGGGTAATTAATTAGTGCAATTGGTTACGTTGAAGTATCTTCATAACGCAGATGTTATTAATTATCGATTGTTGTGAAATTAATGTTGTTTCAAGGTTAGTTATAACGGTTCATATTGCAGTGCTATAAAATAGAATAACTACACATTACATTGTTTTATATATAAAAAATATGTACCCTAAAACAACTGATATCAACTTATCTTGTGATGAAAAGGAAGTCATGAAACAAATTAAAATACTAATATCAATTGCGCTTTTTATATTCTTTATTGGTGGTGCTGGGTATTTTTGGCTAACCGCTAATGCAGGCCCCTCTCTAAAAGCCGCTGAGAATGCTCTGGCCGATAAACACTTAATTGCTTTTGCCCATCTAGATAATAAAAAAATAAATACTATCGTTAATTCAATAGGCGGAGAGCTAAAATCAGACGTTTTGGCAGATACCAGCCGCTTACTGAAAGAGTTATATTTTGACACAGCTAATTTTAAAGAGAATGTTTATCAAGTCATGTATGGCTTGTCATTCAATCAAACTGATTTGGTCGCAACAAACAGCCTTTTATTACATGGTTTGTTCTCTTGGCAGCTTCTGGAAAGTACCCTAAAAAAACATTTCACTATTGAGGTGTTGGCTAATAATAAGTTTAAACTCCAACCGAAAATTAACCTTTCAGGTGATGCTTATACCTGCCCTGATGAAACAACTCAAAAGAAGCCCACTAGCTTTTATGTTGCTGTCAGTAGTGATTGGCTGATATTTAGTGATAATTTAAAGCAAGTGGATACTTTGCTAAGTCGAATGGCAAATAAAGCTGAAGCTGACATTGATTTAAAGCTCTGGCGCGAATACCGAAGTGGTAAGCTAGCCAGTTTTGCTTTATATAATCCTGAGCATGTTGGCAAGTCACTTGGTGGAATGAATGGCTATATAGCAAGAGGTGTTCATAAAAAGAATACTGAAATTAGGGCTGTCTTTGCTAGTCTCGATTTAAGTTACCTTACCCCCGGCGTTCACTTAAATGGTCAAGTTATAGCGAACCAAGATTGGGCTAAAAAATATGCGCTAGAAGGGCAAAGTAAAATTGCTGAAACCAAACTAGCCGCGAGCGATTACTCACAGGTACTGGTTAATTTATTGAATACTCTTCAAGTTGCCGACGATAAAGATGCTTTAGTTATTGATTTAGTGGTGACTCAAAATGATATTGAAAAAATTCCGGAAGCGATGAGTGAGGTTTTATCATCTGTATTTAGTTTTGGCTCGACGAATGGAGACGCTAAAGAAAAAATTGCTGATGAAAGTATTAATGAAACCCCTTGGGATTATGCTAATAATAAAAAACTGACATTGCTACCTGCCTTTAAAGTTGGAACCTTCTCTGGTATTCCTGCGGTAACTAATGGACCCTTTGCTATTAATATGGACAGGGTTAGTATTGGTAAGGAGTCAGGATTAATTGAGTTAGATTTAAAAGCATTAATGTCGATTGAAAAAATTGATGGCTTTTGGTCAGAATCAAAAGCAAATTTATCGTTAACAATTGATTCTATAGTCGGCGCTAATCAGCAGGAGCTATTAAAAGATGAACGTTGTGATAAAAAGCTGCCTAGGTTTGCTACAAAAAATCAACAGGCTGCTGAAGGTTTTCATGGTAATAACGATCATGCCTATGTAAGTAAAACCATTCGCCTAACTCCTGAGGCAAAATTTAATCAAATCAAAGAAATTAAAGGAAGTTTACGCCTCCATGCACCAGTAGAAGTCAGCCTTATAAATGTTGATTTTCAAAAAGGCAAAGGCTTTAAAGGTGATAACGTAGAGTTTCTGATAACGAAAGCACAGCAGCAAACGGCCACCTACAAGCGCAAAGGTAAGACTGAAAATATTCTCGAAGTGAGAGCGTTAAATCATAAAGGGCAGGTGCTCGACTTCTCTTCTTCTTTTGGTAATGACGATAGTATGGCTGCTACTTATAGAGGTGATATCGCTAAATTACAGCTGGTTATTGTCGATAAATGGTTGGATAAAAAAATTGATTTTACCGTAAAAAGTGAAAACTTATTAAAAGGAAAGCCTGCTCAACAATATAAAATCAGTAGTTTGCCGAGTAGTGCCAGTAAAAAGCATATTAATAAATTTTCATCGGTTAATTTCGCAGAGCTAACGCCTGATAAAATCAAGAAGGTAACCTATTCAAGTAATGACTTTGTTGGCGCTGTTGATATTAAGCCGATTAAACTATTTGTCAGCCATGATTATCAATCAAAATGGAGTTTTCAGCCTAAATTACATATCGTCATGCCGTTAGTTGAGCCCTTAGCTTTTAACTTACAAGCGGTTACGGTAGAAGTAGAACAAGAAGCGCCATTTAAAACGTTTGTAAATGCTGGCGTTGGTTATAATATTAACGATGGTAAAACTATTGGCGACTATAACGGCCATGTAGAACTGGGAAAATTTGAATACCTTATTAATCAAGTTGATTTAAAATTATCACTGGAAAATGGCCAAAAATTAACAGCACTTAAAGGTACACTCAGCTACCATTTACCTAAAAAAGTACAACATATCAATGTCACTTTTCCTGAGTTAGGGCAAGTGGTTAATGTTAGCGGTGTTGAATTAAAGTTAATAGCTATAGAAGCAGGGTTTATGTCCTTCTACACCTTTGAAGTAAGTGGTGATGAGTTAATTAACATGGTTGCTATTACCGAGCAGGGGAGCTTTTATCCTAACCAACAGAGCTTTGTCGATGGAAAATGGCAATTAAAATATAGATTAAAGCCAAATATTCGTGCTTTAAAGGTTTTACTCGCCACAGAGAGAGAGCAAGTTATCATGCCTTTTGAAATTGATATTAACTATGACTAGGCTGCGAAACTAAGTTGACCACTAGAGCATTTCCAATAATAAAGCCGACGCACTGTCGGCTTTATTATTTTTAAGGCGCTGTGGGTTTACTTATTACCTTTTTTATCGCAAGAGTTGACTATATTAACTCTCCTGACTAAGACTCGCGGCAACCGACTCTGTTGTACTCATTACTAACTTAACGGTTAAGAACACCTCTTTATTTGGATATCCGTCGGCAATAAGCTGATGTTGTAGTTGAAAGTTTCGAATCGCATCTCTACTTTTTGGTCCCCATATACCATCGGGTTCACCTGTTTCAAAGCCTAATAAATTAAGTTGGCTTTGTAGGGCTTTCATTTCAGTGACGCTATAAGGTTTTTCTTTAGCCAGTTCACTTTGAAAAAACTGAATGCCCTTTGCGCCAACTAATTTATTGGCTAATACACCTACCGATAGTGCGTAACTTTTTGAAAGGTTCCATGTCATAATCACATTAAAATTAGGGTAGAGTAAAAAGGCTGGCCCTTGATGGCCTGATGGTAAATAAAGCTCAGCTTGAACATCATAGGTGGGTAATGGTCTATTATTAGTTTTTGTGACGCTGAGTTGCTGGAAATAATTAAGTGGATAATATTGATCAAAAGCCACTTTATCGAAAGAGAAATCATCGGGTAATTTAACTTCTCTGCCCCAACGCTCTTTAGTCTGCCAGCCTATTTTATTTAAGTAATTAGCCGCTGTTGTTAATGCGTCTACCTCACTTTCCCAGACATCAACTTTTCCATCATTATCACCATCTACAGCATATTTTAAGTAGGCGGTAGGCATAAATTGCATATGACCCATGGCACCAGCCCAAGACCCCTGTAATTGTTTAACAGATACCTGCTTTGTTTCAATCAAAGTGAATAAGTTTAATAATTCGAGAGTGAAAAATTCACTGCGACGCTGATCACAGGCCAGTGTTGCTAAAGAGTTTAGTACTGACATTTTACCTTTGTGTTTGCCAAAAACAGTCTCTAAGCCCCAAAAAGACACTAAGTATTGACGAGGAATGCCATATTTATTTTCTAATGAATCAAATAGAGCTTTATGTTCTTTCAGCTTTTCTTTGCCGACACGGATATGGTAATCAGTCACCCTGGCCTTCATGTATTGTTGGAAAGTTTGGGTGAATTCAGGTTGTTTTTTATCTAACGTAATAACCCGCTCAATAGGAGAGATATTATCAATAACCGTTTTAGTGATGTAAGAAGAAAAACCTGCGTCTTGAGCGCGTTTAGCTAAATTAACTTTACACTGGAGAAAGTCTTCATCAGCAATTGTTATGTTAGCCGTTGTGGCATTGGCAAAGACAGGGAGTAATGAGCAGGCGATGAAGACTTTTCGATAATGTAAAATACTGCAGACTTGTTTAACAATGCGAGTTGAAAATAGCATAAATGGACATTCCTTCGAGAAAATTTAAACGAGAAAAATAACTATAATAAGTACTAGTATCAGTGTATCAGGCGAAATATATATTGCAGTAAATTACTTCGTTAACTGTGGTAAGGAAATGTAACTTACTTGAGCTTCATTATGATCTTAAGCTTAATGTCACTAAAACTATGCCATGGTCGGTACTTTCGCCATCCCGTTCAAAAATAGGATTTATTAAATGTCGATCGTAAGTATGATAGCTGCTTACCTGATAAAGACTATCGTGATAACTGGCATCAAATTCACAAGATAATAAAATGTAATCAAGTACTGAGCTACCAGCGCCAAAATAATGAGTTGGTTTACGCACGGCAACTTCTTTGTCAGTTTCATTGCCCTCATTACAGTCATTAGCCAAGGATTTTTCAAATAAATCCCAAGCATCATTTAAGCAATATTTTTCAAGATAAGCATCACGATCAATGTTTGATACAAAACGTAAGGTATTGGTCAGTAAGTGACTCAATACACCGTCTGTTAAAGTATTATTAAAGTCGCCCATTAATACCATGGGGTATCCCGTTTCCTCACGCCGCGCTATCAAATCAATCATTAATAACGTTGCTTCACTGCCGCGTTGTATCGTTGAGCCCCAACCACCAGCTACGTTGGCTTTTAGGCTTTCAATAATTGTTTTTTCTGGCGACCAGTTATTATTTCTCTCATCGATTTCAATCATTGAACGTTTTGATTTAAAGTGCACAACATAGCAGTCACAGTTACCTATATGCGGTACATCAACGGTTGCTCTTAGTACTTGTCGACTAAAAGAGAAACCATTATTTAATCCTAAGGTATGGGTAAGCTCAGTGTCTGGTTTTACTGCAGTGATCTCAACAATGGGATAACGAGAGGCGATGGCCACAATAGGGCTTCTATAAATAAAATCATCAATGATTTTTGGTTGATCAACCACGGCAAAATAAGCATAACCTTGCGCTGAAACTAGCTCTTTTAGTGATTCAGGGCTAAAAACCTCCTGAAAGCCAATAATGTCAGGCGTGTATTCACATAAATACTCAGTAATCCACCGCTGTTTTTTACTCCATTGCTCTGCACTATAAATACGTTCAAATTCATAATAGGCATTGGGCGGCTCAAGGTAATTAAATAAATTGAACGTAGCAATTTTAAGTTGTGTATCTGCTATTGAAGGCGGTATTGATACTTCTGTAGGGGGAGTAATCTGGTTGATTGCTTGTTATCTCTGTGGTTGTTGAAGTTAACTGATGTAAGCTATAGGGAATGATTATAACTCATCTAGCTGCTATTCATGACGAGGAATTCACAAATTAAATAACCTCAAGGGAGCAGTGATAACTATTGAGTTAATTAAGCTGTTGATATTTATTTTACTCATATATTGCTAGAATACGCGCGTCGATAGTAGCGGGCACAAAAAGTTATCCTTTTAGACAATGTTAGCCTTTTTTCATTGTGCTTTATTCTGAGGATAACGTTAAGGCGAAGGTAGTAGTGGGTAATGGAAGTTAATTCAAGTCAATTAAACAATAGTTATAACGAGCAAGGTTACTTTGTCATTAGAGATTACTTTAATGCCTCGGAAATAGCATCCCTTAGAAAAGTCATATTGATATTTCATGAGGCTTGGAAAAAAGACAATGCCGAATTTTATCAAGAGGAAGCATTCAACTCTTCGTTGATAACGGGCAGTCAGTACTTAGCGTATGAAGAAAGGGTAAAGCTATTTAATTTTATCAGTTCAAAAAAAATAATGGCTATTGTCGATACTGTCATGCAGGCTAATCCATACTTTATGAATACTCAATTATTTTTCAACCCTGTTAATCCCAAACAAAAAGACTTTTGGCACCGAGACTGTCAGTATGACTATGACGTTGAAGATCAAATCAAAGTCATTCAGGAGACGCAAGTTGTGCATTTAAGGATTCCGTTATTTGATGAACTTGGCATGGAGCTAATCCCTGGAACACATAAACGTTGGGACAATGAAGAAGAGTTTGATGTCAGACAAGAAGAAAAGGGTAGAGTGAGTAGTGAGAGTCTACCCTCGGGAAAAAAAATTAGCCTAGCGGCAGGTGACTTATTGGTCTTTTCTGCAGATATGATCCATCGAGGTCTATACGGATTGGATAGATTAGCGTTGGATATGTTAGTTTTTGATTCGACGGGGGATTATGTTGATTATGTTGATGATGATTGTTTGCCTGATAGTTTAATGCTTAATGAAATTACCGACCCTAGATTGTTTGTTAATACACTAAACCTTAAGTCACAGCGTTGATTTATCACCTATTATAGATATGCATTAGTTAACTACCTACCCTCCGTTTGTGTTCCTATATAAAACTCAATAGAACAATTAAAGTTTTATATAGGTTAAAACACCTTGTTCTAAGAGCTTTTTTACGAGAGTATTATTGCAATAGTATTAGAAAATCGTGTCATGTTAAGTATATAGAACCGCTTTCACTGAAGGGAAAAAATAATAATACGATTAACTTAACAAAAACTATAATTAATTAAGAAAGGGAGTAACTATCAATTAATTAAAACTAAGTTGAATTAAGGACTAGTTGGCTTAAGATTCCTACTGAAGCGATTAAGGTGTAATTCAATGGTAAAAAAAATATATATAGTTTTCGCTTTATTTATTTTCACATTTTCTGTTTTTGCTCAAGAACTTTATGTTTTTAGTGCATTTGAGCTTGAAATGGACCGCATCGCCGATACCCCAGGTGCAGACACATCAGAAATCCTCATTCAAATGGACAATTTATTAAAAAACAGTCCAGATGCCAGCCCAGCAGAAAGAGCTCTATTTTTAACTTATGATTGTGCGCTTAGGGCGGGGTTAGCTTCCACATTGGCTGAAGACCGCCATAATGATTTAAAGACGTTATCAGTACAATACAGCGATAATGCTTCAGTTCGAGCGGCAACTGCTTTATGCGAGGCAAACATTGCGAAGTTTTATAAAGGCAATACAAACTATCAGCAGGCAATTTTTAAGGCTTTTCAATTTGCACAAAAGGCGGAATTAGCGACTTTAAAATATTGGATAAGTTTAAATATTCACAGTTTGTTCGAAAAATACAATGACCACCAAAGCAGTGAAAAAGCCCTGTTAATAGGCTTAAAAGTTGCTCAAGATAATAACGACCAATATCGCATTACAACAGCGAATCAACTCCTTGCCGAAGTATATTTAGCCACAAAACAATACCAACTTGCACTAAAGCATAATGATGCAGCACAACTTGCGATGGATCAAACCACTGACAAGTGGTATCAAGGGGAAATTTATAACAACAGAGCAAGAATATTAACGGGCTTAAAAGATATTGATCAGGCAATTGAATTTCATCAACAAGCTTTAAGCTTAACTAAGCAGGGTAATGGTCATAGGGAAGTACAGTTTATTCATCTTGATATTGCATACCTTTATATTTTACAGCAGAAAAACGCCTTAGCTAAGTCGCTAATTGATAAGGTTAGCCAGTACGGTGTTGAATATGATGATTTATATTTAAAGAACAATGCTTTGATTTTGCAAAGCCTTGTTGAAGTCAATGAAGGCAATATTACTAAATCACAGAAAAACTTTACTCAAGCGCTCACTTACTTCAATGAAAATGACTTTGATAAAATAGTTATTGAAGCCTGGCAAAAACAAGCTGAAATAGCGGATATTAATAACTATTTTCGGTTAAGTAGCAAATCATCACAACAATACTTCAATTTATCAGAGCAAGCGCTTATTAAGGAAAATCAGGCTATTCAAGCTTTACTTATTGATACTTATGAACATACAAGAGCAGATGATGCCTATATAACTGAGCAAAAGTTAGCTAAAGCAAAGACACAAAAAAAGAAAGTTACTGAAAATAGTAAAATGTTATTTATGGCGGTGATGCTGTTAGCCACCTTATTGCTTATTATTGTAGCTAAGCTTGCTTGGCGGTTAAAACGTAAATATAAACTTAAAAAAGAAGAAATTAACAGACAGTTGTATTACGACCCTCTAACACAGTGTTTTAATCGGCGTTATTTTGATGACATTATCACTCATAAATTAATTGAACAAAGTATGTCTAATAAGACAAGTTATTTAGTTGTAGTGGATATAGATCACTTTAAATCATTTAATGATACTTATGGTCATAGTGCTGGTGATAAGGTATTAAAAGAACTTGTTAAAAATTTGCAAAGTGACTCTAGACTTAACGATAGTGTTGTGCGCATGGGAGGTGAAGAGTTTATTTTGACACTACCGCCCAATGATAATTTAAGAGTGGAGGTTGTCATTGAACGAATATTACGTTTAGTGTGTCAATCTCCTGTTGTTATTGAAGATAAACCACGCAATATCAGCATTAGTATCGGTTATGTACCTATTGATAAAGCAACCAATAAAACAGATATTGAAGAGTTGATAAATCTTGCTGATAAAGCTTTATATATTGCTAAAGAATCAGGACGAAATAGGGCGGTAGGTATCAGTAAGTTGCAGTGTCCAGCCAATTACATTGATAAAATATTGATAGCAAATGAAAATAAACTACTTGTTTTAACTGAAATAACCCCGAACGATTAATCTTTTGGTTAGAGTCAACCTTTAACTCAATTGGTTATTAGTTTAATTGTGCTCCTCTTAAGCGAGGAGAGCCAAAGCGAAGATAGACTCAACGCAATGGCATTATTCTCGGAGGTTAATTGAAAGCCTGATTGATGAAACCAGTTATTGTTTCTTATTGATTACAAGGCTTTTATAAGCAACCAAAGCAACTAATAAAAAGGCTAATAAAAATAAACCAAAGGTTGAGCTGGATTGATCTGCTGCAATATCTTTAGGGTTTAAAATAACCTTATCGCCCTCTTCAATTTTATAAACTTGATAAAAATTGCCATTTACTTGCACAGACTGCATGGTCACTTCTTTACCTAATAACGACGGAGAGTCCTTATCGTCACAATAATCCGTTCTAAATTTAATTGATAAATTATAAGTTAATTCAGAGTCAGCCATGCTTAAAGAAGCAGCACCTTTGGGTGGGCAATGTAATTGAAAGATAGTGCCTGTTATTGTCTGAACATTGGTTAACTCAGTGTATGCCTTTGAATGTTGGTAACTCTTTATACCAATAAATAAAAAGAATGCAGCTAAAGCTAATAATATAATTTTTGTGTTTTTCTTCATAAGAATTTACATCGATTGGTCTTATTTAAAAGACAAAATACTTTACTGAAATGGTGAGGTTAAGTTAAACACAGCTATGTGTTATATGTTTTGATTTATATCAGTAATTAAGTGTTTTAGTTTGAGGGGTAAACGAGGTACTGCTATCCATATTCCTATAGCCACCACCAATTATAAAGGTGTTAGTGGTGGCTGAATTTTTTATTTGCTGCTTGCGACACGAATTGATGCTTTGATAATCTTAACTTCTTGGCTAGTTCTTCCACCTCTACTGCCCAAGGCTTCAATTTTGGTTAAGCTATTGTCTTCATCAGCGACCACTTTCCCAAAAACAGTATGTTTACCATCTAAAAAAGGTGTTGGGGTGAAGGTAAGGAAAAACTGACTACCATCAGTCCCGGGTCCTGCATTTGCCATACTTAACATACCAGCTTCACTATGACCTATCTCACCCTCAAATTCGCCATTATATTTATATCCTGGGTTACCTGAACCATTACCCACTGGGTCTCCACCTTGTGCCATAAAACCTGGGATTACACGGTGAAAAGTTAAGTCATCATAAAAGCCAAGTTTAGTTAAGTGAATGGTACTTGAAACATGCATAGGCGCGGAATCAGTGAATAACTTTATCGTCAGGTTACCCTGACTTGTTTGTAACTCCCAAAAATAATCTTTACCTTGCGTAAAGGTGAGCAATGGCGGCTTGGTTAACTGGGTTTTCCATGTGGGATCTGTTTTATCTATTTTTTGTTTGGCAATAAAACGATCTGATTTCTTTAGTGCAGCATCACCGCCACAACAAGCTGCTAGCGTGATTATTAAAAAAAGGCTGATAATTATTTTTATATTATTATTCATTAGAGGGCTTATTGCTTGATTTCAATATATTAAAAGTTCTTAGATTATATATTAAAAGTACTCAAATTCTATAGTAGCGAGGGTTTAATAATCTGTTTTGAGTTATTGAAAATTAACAGCTATTAGGAAAGGCTAAATGGCATTACTTGCTGGTGTAAAGTGTTTGAGCATGATTAGTTAAAGAATATTTGTATTTAGAAGCTTATATCTCTATAAAGCTTGGGTATAACAGCGTAGGATCATACTACTTAAGATACACCTTTTGCTTTGCACATACGTGCACCAACATCGAGTCATTATGCAACTAACAGAAAAAGCATCACTGCCTAACGCTTTACTTATTTCTATTTGTACACCGGAATTTAAAGGTGATGAGGCAACTGAATCACTTGCAGAGCTTGCGCGTTTAGTTACTACTTTAGGTTTTAAAGTGGTAGGTACGCAGTCGCAAAAACAGAGTTCAACTAAAAGAGTTAATGTACTGGGTTTAGGAAAGTTGGCCGAAATAGCTCACCTCACTGGTAATAAAGGGGAGGTTGAAGACGGTGACGAAGTTGAAGATATATCTAATGATGAGCTAACTGAATTATCAGAAATACCTTCAGACAATCTGCCTTTTGCTTGTGCTGACGTGGTGGTTTTTGATTGTGATTTAAGCCCCTCTCAGTTGCGTAATGTCGAGAATCAATTAGGTGTCGAGGTATTTGACCGCACTGGCATTATTATTGAAATATTTAGTCGTCATGCCCGAACCAAAACAGCAAAATTGCAAGTTGAAATTGCTCGGTTAAACTATGTAGCGCCACGACTGCGTGAGACATCATGTGGTGATAGAGAGCGTCAGATGGGTAAAGGCGCTGGCGAAACTACGTTAGAGTTAAACCGCCGTAAAGTACGTGATCAATTAGCTGAGCTAAAACGTGAATTAGTCAGTGTTCAAGATGAAATGAAGGGCAGGCGGACTCAGCGTTCTGAGCTTTTTTGTGTTGCGTTAGTTGGTTATACCAATGCGGGCAAATCATCAATGATGCGAGCGATAACCGGTAGTGATGTTGAAGGTGAAAACAAACTTTTTGCCACCCTTGATACAACGGTTCGTGCCTTGTTTCCTATTACCCAACCACGAATATTAGTGTCAGACACAGTCGGCTTTATTAAAAAGTTACCTCATGACTTAGTCGCTTCTTTTCATTCAACCTTAGCAGAAGCACGTGATGCATCATTACTATTATATGTTGTCGATGCCTCAGATCCTTCGTTTCGTGCGCAACTTGATGTGGTGCATGGGGTGCTGGAAGAAGTGGGTGTTGAGGACAGTAAAAAATTACTAATACTTAATAAATCAGATCAACTTAGCTCTGAGCAGCAACAAGCATTGATACAAGAATTTCCTGAGGCAATGATGACATCAGCTCGTAATCCTGCTGATGTGAGTAAATTACACAAGTATATTGTTGAAGTTGCTCAGGAAGAAATGATTGAAGAAGAGATTATTGTTCCTTATACCGCTAAAGGTATTGTCGGAGAGATCCGGTCGAGCATGAGTGTCACTAAGGAAGATTATGAATATAGTCATATTAAGCTTACTGTTCGCTCAAACGCCATTGACTTAGCACGATTGAAAAAGCGTATGCTCAACTTATAAAGGCATCATGATGACGTTGTAAGCCTTTCATTACCCCTTAGTGTTTTAATGGTGTAGTGAAAGCAGATGACTTTTCTGGTATTCATCAGCTTTTGAATACCAAGACCTATTGCCTGGATTGGTACACGTTCAGCTAATAACATGTGAACCACAAGTTAGTACTTTTTAAAGGAGAATGACGTTTGGCAAAAGTGCCCAAAAAGCTTCATCTAAGCAGTGAGTTAATAACAATAAACAATGAAATTATTCCACTAAAAATATTAGCTGATAAAGAGCGAGCTTCAATTTATGGTTTAACGGGCATGGTGTATACCCCTCATATAGATGCTTATATGCAGCTTAGTGTAAAAAAAGCTGAGATAACCGCTTGTCTAAAATCGCAAGGGCTCATGCCTATATCAGAAGTTGAGCGTATCAGCGCTATCTTGGATATTCAGTACAAAGGCAGCCGAAGTAATACGATTGTTGAATATGATGGAGAAAAATACAAACGTCAATTCTCGCCACTAAAGCTAACTAAATCAGGTAAAAATGTACAAAAATGGGCTAAGTTTTGGCTATTGCAAACAGTTAACGAGAGAGCGGAGCCCTCTTGGGAAAGTCAGGTTCGAGAGATTTGGCCTCGCTATTTTTTAATTAGAAATATTGAATTGTAACTAGGCTAAGTTAAATTATGCTGAGCCTAATTTAACAGGTTTTTACTATCTACTCTTGGGTGAAGTATTGTAAATATCAAATAGAGGTCAAGGATAATATGAAAAAAATAGAACTTTATTCAACTATTACTTGCCCTGAGTGTGGTCACTCCAAGAAGGACAAAATGCCGACCAATGCTTGTCAGTGGTACTACGAATGTGAATCATGTAATGCATTACTCAACCCCTTAAGTGGAGATTGTTGTGTTTATTGCTCATATGGAACGGTTAAATGTCCGCCTATTCAAGAAGGGCAGGGATGTTGTAAACATTAACTTTATTTAATAAGTTAATTAACGCATCTGTTAGTTCTCATTACTTAAAAGCGAACCTTGTTCGCTTTTTTTATATCCTAAACTAAATTATTTGCAGCGTTAAATATCACTATCGCAATAATCCGATAGTGACAAGTTTTGATGTCAATTATGCTAGATGAAATTCAAACAAAATTGTTTAGAGCTGTTCTTTGGAACAAATGCGATGAAAAACAGTGAGTTTTTTGAGCTTTAAATTCGTCCAAAGTAACAGTGAAACAACAACGTCTAGGGACTTTATGAAATATCAAATCACTCCAATACGTAATGACTTTCTAATCAAAGTAAGAGAGTCAAACATTGATGATCAAAACCAAGAGGTGATGCACAGTATTGCTAAAGGGGGAGAGCCTTGCCGAGATGTATTAAGAAGAGCAAATCCTGGGGAAGAATTAATTTTAGCAAGTTATTGTCCCTTTATTAAAGCAGGTCCATTTAAAGAATATGGCGCAGTTTTTGTTCTTAAACACCAATCCGAGGAGGTGGTATATTTTGATAAGTTTCCTTTACCAACAAGAGATTATTTTGGTGAGAACTTTGTATTAAAGGCGTATGATCATGATGAAGCTATATATGATGCACATGTCGTTACGCCTTTAAATGCAAAGCAGGTAATTGATAAATTTTTAGCTCAAAAACAAGTACACTTTATTATCGCTCGATATACGGCTTATGGGTGTTATGCTTTAAGACTTGATAGAGAATAAAGTCACACGATTCACCATAATGAGCATGGGGAAGCATAACTCAATAAAAAGCACTGAATGCGCGAACCTATAATGTACCTACCAACTTGATAACTCGATTAACTATGAGCAATAACAAATACTGGCAAGCGGTAGTTGAACAAGACGCCACTTTTGACTTTCAATTTTACTATGGGGTAAGCACTACCAAGATAGTTTGTTTCCCTTCATGTAAAGCTAAAACGCCGCTTAGAAAGAATGTAGTGTATTTTGACGAGTTGCCAATAGCTTACCTAAATGGTTATCGAGCATGTAAATGGTGTAAACCAGATAGCAGGACTACACAAAACACTCATAAAAAGTCAGATGATGGTACTGTTGAAAACCAGCCGCAGGATTTAGGACTAATAAAGCTTCTACATATCTGTCGGAAAATTGAAGAACATTGCGAAGGTACCTTAACTGCACAGCAGTTAGCCAATTCAGTGAATTTGAGCCAATTCCAATTACAGCGGCTTTTCAAAAAGTATCTTGATGTCACCCCAAAACATTATATTGATCAAATTCAGTTGAATACTCTAAAGGTAAATTTAAGAACATCAGCCAGTGTTACCGAGGCTATCTTTGAGTCTGGTATAGAGTCTACTTCAGTCATTTATGGTCGAATGAACAGTCATTTAGCAATGACACCCAAAAAATATCGTGAAGGTGGTGACGGAGTATCAATTTCTTATGCTATTGGTGCTACTCAACTAGGACTGGTTTTAATGGCTGCTACCAATAAAGGCTTGTCATTTTTACAATTTGGTGACTGTGAGCACCTGTTATTAGCTCAACTCGTTTCAGAATATCCTAGGGCACACATAGAAAGGATGTGCTCAGAAAATGAAAAGCAGTTGAGTCATTGGTTAACTTTACTCAACTTATACATAGAGGGAACTGGAATAGATTTTGATATACCGCTAGATGTTAGAGGAACGGCATTTCAAAAAAAAGTATGGGACTTCCTTCGCCGCATACCTTATGGGAAAGTGATGTCTTATGGTGAAATAGCGAAATCCATAGGGTCGCCTAATGCTTTTAGAGCGGTGGCCAATGCATGTGCCGCTAATAATGTAGCATTGGTTATTCCGTGTCATCGTGTTATACGTGGTGATGGTGGCATTGGCGGATATCGATGGGGTGAAAAGCGTAAACGTATAATTATTGATTTAGAAAGTAATGCTAACTAAATGAACTATCTCCTTTTCGCTAAGGGGAGAGTCATCTACTAGGTCTCCTACAAAATGACCTGTTAACTTAGAAACTATGGAAATAAAATGAAGTTGAATTTTTTATCTTCGCTCGTCTTAATATTATCAACGGGCAGTTGTTTTGTCAGTGCTATTACATTGGCAGAGCAATTTAGCAAAGAAACACTTAATAAACTTGAACAACAACTGGTAGAAAACAAGCAGCGCTATGGCAGTGTTTCTCAATCAATAATGGTGAAAAAGCAAAAGCAGGTTATTTATCAAAAAGCTTATGGGCTGAGTAGTCTTGAGCTATCTACCCCTGTTAATGAAAATAATATGTATCCAATGTATTCATTAGCAAAATTATTTACCAGTATCACTTTGATGAGTTTAGTTGAGCAAGGTGAAATAGACTTAGATAAAAGCATCACTTTTTATTTACCAACATTACCTAAGCGTTGGGCAGAGGTGAGTGTGCGACATTGCTTAAATCATACTTCAGGCATTCCGGAATACTTTTCAATGGAGTATGTACAAACGGGCTTCCCCAATAGTCTTGATGATGTATTTAGTCGCCTTGCCGATAAACCTTTTCAATTTACAACGGGAGATAAAAACTACTATAACAATACTAACTTCTTAGTTATTGGCGCTATTATCGAAAAAGTGACTAAGCACACTTATCTTGATATGGTCGAGAAAACGGTTATGGTGCCGCTTAAATTGAATCAGACCTTTTATGCTCAAGCGAAAGAAGTTATTCCAAACTTGGTCAGTAGTTATTGGGGGAATAAAGGAGGTTATACCGTAGATAAAGGCGTAAATTGGCCTGAGTATTCTTTTACTCATAGTGCCTTGTATTCTAATAAAGCAGATTTACAGCGATTTATTGATGGTGTGGTTGATGGAAAAATAGTATCTAAAGACACTTTGTATAACATGTGGCAGCCAATGAAGCTTAATAATGGCAAAGTAGGGCGGTATGCCTCAGGTTGGGAATACTTCAAAGCAGGTGACTTTATCCGGGTTGGCCATGAAGGAGGTAATCGAGTGAGATTGGATTATCACTTTAACTCCAAAAATAAAAGTGAAAACTATACTAGCATATACTTAACCAATGGCAGTGGCTCCTCTAATGGCATAACTACACATTTAGTAGATGGTTTGATGGCAATTATTTCGCCGAAGGATTTTCCAACCTTAGTACTGCAAGAAAAATTACTTGATGGTGCTTTTAATAAAACTCT
>Ga0209292_1001788_pt1 | contig 25818 bp, 20 predicted proteins | sample GOMGulsemesocosm_2_FD_184634 | JGI IMG/M metagenome (GOLD analysis project Ga0209292, IMG submission 184634) | Methane-oxidizing microbial communities from mesocosms in the Gulf of Mexico - GOM9C Gulf of Mexico (SPAdes) (version 2) | ecosystem: Environmental > Aquatic > Marine > Cold seeps... | reverse complement strand
TTTCCGGTCTGCGCCGTCGTGGTTACACACCGGCCTCTATTCGTAATTTCTGCACGGCAGTGGGTGTCACCAAGAGTGACGGTGTTGTTGATGTCGCGATGCTGACTCACGCTATTCGATCTGATCTAGAAGAAACTGCGCCACGTGCCATGTGTGTGCTGCGTCCGCTGAAGCTGGTTATTGCCAATTATCCGGAAGGGCAGGTTGAAGAGTTGTCTTCGCCCTCGCACCCAAATCACGAAGAAATGGGTACACGTACACTGCCATTTAGCCGTGAGGTTTATATCGAGCAGGATGACTTTATGGAAGACGCTCCCAAGAAGTTCTTCCGTCTGGCGCCAGGTAAAGAGGTGCGTCTGCGTAACGCTTATATCGTACGTTGCGATGAAGTGATTAAAGACGATGCCGGTAATATTGTTGAGCTGCGTTGTACCTACGATGAAGACACGCTGGGCAAAAACCCGGAAGGCCGCAAGGTAAAAGGTGTGGTGCATTGGGTATCTGCTGCACATGCCGTCGATTGCGAAGTGCGCCTGTATGATCAATTGTTCCTGGCCGAGAATCCGGATAGCGAAGACTATTTACAACACTTGAATCCGGAATCGTTGGTGGTACTGGAAAACTGTAAAGCCGAACCAAGTCTGGCTAATACTGCATCTGAACAACGTTTCCAGTTTGAGCGACTTGGGTATTTTTGTACCGATCGTTATGACTCGACGGCTGCAAAGCCAGTCTTTAACCGTACCGTGGCACTGCGTGATACCTGGGCCAAAATTCAGAAGAAGGGTTAGATCGATGTTGCAGATTCATAACTCTCTGACGGGAGCAAAAGAAGAATTCAAGCCGATCGTTGAAGGCAAAGTTAGCATGTACGTGTGTGGTATGACCGTGTATGACTACTGCCATATCGGTCACGCCCGTGTGATGGTGGGCTTTGATGTAATTACCCGTTACTTGCGACAGCAGGGTTACGAAGTGAATTACATTCGCAACATTACCGATGTGGACGACAAAATTTTCAATCGTGCCAATGTAAATGGTGAGCCGTACCATGAGCTGACGGCACGGTTTATCGACGCCATGCATGAAGACGAACGTGCACTGGGGGTTTTGGCACCTAACAGTGAGCCCCGGGCCACGGAACATATCGGCAATATCCTTAATATGGTGCAGACCCTGATAGAGAAGGGTTTTGCCTACGCTGCCAGCAATGGCGATGTGTATTACCGTATTGATAAGTTTGAAAGCTACGGCAAGTTAAGTAACCGCAATATCGAAGAAATGCGTGCCGGTGCCCGTGTCGAGGTCGATGAGAATAAAGAAAACCCGCTGGACTTCGTGCTTTGGAAAGCCGCAAAGGTCGGTGAAGCATCCTGGGAGTCCCCATGGGGGCCGGGTCGGCCGGGTTGGCATATTGAATGTTCAGCAATGAGCACCTGCTGTTTGGGGAATACCTTTGATATTCACGGTGGCGGACCCGATTTAAAATTCCCGCACCATGAAAACGAAATTGCACAATCAGAAGCGGCAACTGGCGAAAAGTACGTCAACACCTGGATGCATGCTGGTGCGGTGCGTGTGGACAATGAAAAGATGTCCAAATCGCTGGGTAACTTCTTTACCATTCGTGAAGTTCTGGAGAAGTACAATCCCGAAGTGGTGCGTTATTTTCTTGTGTCGAGCCACTATCGCAGTGCGATTAATTATTCCGAAGAAAGTCTTAAGCAGGCGCAACAGGCATTAGAGCGTTTTTATAACACGTTACGCAATGCTCAGCCTGCAAGTGGTGCGGCAGCGTATTCAGAGTCGACCACGGAGTTCCGTATCCGTTTTGAAACGGCGATGAACGATGATTTTAATACGCCGGAAGCATTGGCGGTATTGTTTGATCTGGCGCGCGAAATTAATCGCGGCGGTGAATCAACGTCGACACAGGTGGATTTGTTGAAAGAGCTTGGCTCCACGCTGGGGCTTTTGCAGCAAGAACCCGAGGCCTTTTTGCAGGGTGCTAGCGCTGGCGGCACGGATGAAATTAGTGCAGAAGAAGTCGAGCAATTAATTATTGATCGTAAAAATGCCCGTTCTGGTAAAAATTGGAGCAGGGCAGATGAGATCCGTGATCTGTTAATTGAGAAAGGTGTTGTGCTGGATGACGGTCGTGAAGGTACAACTTGGCGCCGTCAAACATCGTAACTGCTTGTCTGTAATGGTGCTTTTAAAAGCAAGTAAATAAACACGCAAAATTACTAAAATTATCCGCTTTCAATGGTTGACGAAGGACCTTCAGCTAAGTAATATGCGGCCCTCTTTCGCAGTAACTGCAAAGTTGTTGAGAAAGCCGTCGGGGTATAGCGCAGTCTGGTAGCGCGCCTGCTTTGGGAGCAGGATGTCGGGAGTTCGAATCTCTCTACCCCGACCATTTTTTTATGCACCTTAATGCCCCATCTCGTTTAGCATTAGGGCGTAATTTGCGCCCGTAGCTCAACCGGATAGAGCATCGGCCTTCTAAGCCGAGGGTTGCAGGTTCGAGTCCTGCCGGGCGTACCAAATTGCTGGTAGCCGGGCATGTCAGTCGAAGTAGTTGTAAAGAAGTAATGGTGGGTGTAGCTCAGTTGGTAGAGCCCCGGATTGTGATTCCGGTGGTCGTGGGTTCAAGCCCCATCATCCACCCCATTCTTTCTTTCAACTGATCGATGACAGCGGAGCAGGGCAGCAAGTCCCTTCAAGTCTCTGCGAGATCTCGCACTAGCTTTAAAAGAAAGACATTTCAGATTATGCGGATGTGGTGAAATTGGTATACACGCTAGATTTAGGTTCTAGTGCCGCGAGGCGTGAGAGTTCGAGTCTCTCCATCCGCACCATTTATTGAGTTATAACTTCCATCTATTAGTCACACCCCGATCCAAAGAGGAACCTCATGCAAGTTTCAGTTGAAAATCTAAGTCCAATCGAACGCCGTTTAACTGTTGGCGTACCTGCTGAACGTATTGAATCGGAAGTTGCCAGCCGTTTACAAAAAGCTGCACAAACTATCCGCATTGATGGTTTCAGACCGGGTAAAGTGCCTATGAAGGTTATCAAACAACGTTATAGCGCCAGCATCCGTGAAGAAGTGGCCAGTGAAGTTATGCGCCAGTCTTTCTACGAAGCGGTTACTCAAGAAAAATTGAATCCAGTTGGCTCACCAAGCATCGAACCAAAAACACTGGAAGAAGGTAAAGACTTCGAATACTCAGCGACATTTGAAATTCTGCCTGAGATCACTTTCTCTGATCTGAGCAAGCTGGAAGTTGAAAAGATTTCAGCCACCGTTGCTGATGCTGATATCGAAGCGCAAATTACACAGTTGCAAGAACAGCAACAGCAAATGAAAGACACCAAGCGTGCGGCTAAAAATGGCGATCAAGTGGTGATCTCTTTTGCCGGCACTATCGACGGTGAAGCATTTGAAGGCGGTAGCTCAGACGAAACACCGCTGGTACTGGGTTCCAACTCTATGATCCCTGGCTTTGAAGATGGCCTTGTGGGTATCAAACCAGGCGAAGAGCGTGTTCTTGATCTGCAATTCCCTGAGTCTTACCATGCTGAAGAGCTTGCCGGTAAAGCGGTACAGTTCACTGTTAAGGCCATTAAATCTTTCAAGCCCGTTCCTGCTGAACTGAACGAAGAGTTCTTTGCTAAATACGGCGTGACTGAGGGCGGCGAAGAAGCATTCCGCACGCAACTGCGTGATAGCATGGAAACAGCTCTAAAGGGCGCTCTAAAGAATAAACTGAAAAGCAATTTGGTAGATCAATTACTGGAAGCTCACGAAATTTCTATTCCATCGGCATTGATTGATCAGGAAATTGATCAAATCCGTAACGAAATGGTTCAGCAGTTTGGTGGTGGTCAGCAAATTGATCCATCTATGTTCCCTGCGGACATGTTTAAAGATCAAGCATCCAAGCGTGTTGCCAGCGGTCTGTTGATCAATCAATACGTTCGTGACAACGAAATCAGTGCTTCTGATGAGCAAGTTCGTACCACGATCGAAGGTTTTGCTTCGACGTACGATGACAGCGCACAGGTTATCGAGCAGGTCTACGGTAACGAACAACAGTTACAGCACTTCAAGTCTGTTGCAATTGAAGAGCAAGTGGTTAGCGGCCTGTTGGACAAGGTAACGGTCAAAGACGTCGAAGGTAACTACCAAGACGTTATGTACCCACCGGCTCCCGAAGCTGAAGAAAAAGCTGACGCATAATCAAGATCGGGGCCTTAAGGCTCCGATTTACTTTTAGGCGCCTATTTTTCGAAAAAGATGTTACATCGAATAGGCGTAAGCTGAATCTTGTTCTAGTATTCAGTAGGGTCTCTTGGTAGGCCTTATTTTGAACAATGGGGATCTAAATGAACAACAACCAAACTCCCGTAAACCACGATTTAGTTAGTCAGCTCGTACCTATGGTTGTCGAGCAAACTGCACGTGGCGAGCGATCCTATGACATCTATTCACGCCTGCTGAAAGAACGCGTTATCTTTCTCGTTGGTCCTGTTGAGGATCATATGGCGAATCTGGTCGTTGCCCAGATGCTGTTTCTTGAGTCTGAAAATCCAGACAAAGATATCCACCTGTACATCAACTCCCCGGGTGGTTCTGTGACTGCGGGCATGTCGATTTACGACACCATGCAATTCATCAAGCCTGATGTCAGTACATTGTGTATTGGTCAAGCGGCCAGCATGGGTGCTTTGTTATTAGCAGGTGGTGCAGCCGGTAAACGTTTCTGCTTGCCGCATTCTCGCGTAATGATCCACCAGCCTTTGGGTGGTTTCCAAGGTCAGGCAACTGATATTGAAATTCATACAAAAGAAATTCTGACCATCCGTGACAAGTTAAATCGTGTGTTGTCCAAACATACAGGTCAGGATCTTGATAAAATTGCCACCGATACCGATCGTGATAATTTTATGGATGGCAACGCTGCTGTTGAATATGGCCTGATTGATCAGGTTATGGAAAATCGTCAGATTAGCGAATAGTTTAATAAAAGCTGTCTTTTCAGTATCATTAGGAAAGACAGCTAAGCTGTTAGTTGTTATTAATTATGTAAACGGGCCGCATTGAAAACGATGCGGCTCTGGATGAGGAATTAAGATGTCCGACGAGAACACCATCGACGGAGATGATAATGGCAAGTTGCTGTATTGCTCTTTTTGCGGCAAAAGCCAGCACGAAGTACGCAAGCTAATTGCCGGTCCTTCTGTATTCATCTGTGATGAATGCGTTGATTTGTGCAACGATATCATTCGCGAAGAGATGGAGGATGCCAATCCTGAGGATAGCGAAGATCGTTTACCATCGCCCAAAGAGATCAAAACCAATCTTGATAATTATGTGATTGGCCAAGATCGCGCAAAAGTTGTGCTGTCAGTAGCGGTTTATAATCACTACAAGCGTCTAAAGTCTGAATCGGACAAAGACGATATCGAGCTGGGTAAAAGTAATATTCTACTGATCGGTCCTACTGGTAGCGGTAAAACACTGCTGGCAGAAACATTAGCGCGTATGCTGAATGTACCGTTCACTATTGCTGATGCAACGACGTTGACTGAAGCCGGTTATGTTGGCGAAGATGTAGAAAACATCATTCAGAAACTGTTACAGAAATGTGATTACGACGTTGATAAGGCCCAGCGTGGCATTGTCTACATTGATGAAATCGACAAGATTTCTCGCAAGTCTGATAACCCCTCTATTACTCGTGATGTATCGGGTGAGGGTGTACAGCAGGCATTGCTGAAATTGATCGAAGGTACGGTAGCTTCTGTTCCTCCTCAAGGTGGACGCAAGCATCCGCAGCAGGAATTTCTACAGGTTGATACCTCCAATATTCTGTTTATCTGTGGTGGCGCCTTTGCCGGTCTTGAGCAGGTCATTCGCGATCGCTCAGAGAAAAGTAGTATTGGTTTCTCTGCAACAGTGAAGAGCAAGGATGATCAGAAATCGATCAGTCAAGTGCTGCTTGATATCGAGCCTGAAGATCTGATCAAATTTGGTTTGATTCCTGAGTTTGTGGGTCGTCTACCCGTTATTGCCACATTAATGGAGCTTGACGAAGAAGCACTGATACGGATTCTTACCGAGCCTAAAAACTCGCTGACCAAACAGTACAAAAAACTGTTTGCGATGGAAGATGTTGAAATCGACTTCCGTGAAGATGCACTACGTGCCATAGCTCATAAAGCTATGAAACGTAAAACAGGTGCCCGTGGATTGCGCTCCATTCTGGAGTCGGTTCTGCTCGACACCATGTATGACATTCCGTCGAAAACTGACGTCAGCAAGGTTGTTATCGATGAATCGATGATTAACGATGGCACTGAGCCGCTGCTGATTTATCAATCACCGGAAGGTAATGTTGCGGTTGGTAAAGATTAGAAATTACCATGTCGCTGACATGACTGTATCAAAAGAGGCCTGCGGGCCTCTTTTTTTTGCGCTGAAATTACATCGCGACGAACTTATCGCACTAACCGTAAAATTATCTGTCACAAGCGTGTCTTTGCGCCTTGTATTTTGTCTGGCGCGTCCCCATGATTAAAGGCATTACTTCATCTGTTGAAAGGTTCAGTCATCCATGACCGTAGAAGAGCAAAATCAAGAATTAGCCCCAATAGCCCCACACGCAATGCCGTTATTGCCACTGCGTGACGTAGTCGTATTCCCCAATATGGTAACGCCGCTATTTGTTGGCCGGGAAAAGTCTATAAAGGCACTGGAATTGGCAATGGAATCGGAAAAGGAAATTTTTCTGGTTGCCCAAAAAAATGCCTCTGAAGATGACCCCAGTGAAGCGGATTTATTTGTAACAGGTACCGTATCTTCCATCTTGCAATTATTAAAATTGCCGGATGGCACTGTGAAGGTTCTGGTAGAGGGTTCCTATCGCGCTAACATGTTGTCCATGGATGAAGCCGAAGGTTACAGCAACGCGTTGGTTGAAAAAATTATTTGCCCAACTTTGCCGGAAGCTGAAGAAAGCATTCTGGTACGCGCTGTGATTGCCCAGTTTGAAAAATACGCAAAAACCAGTAAAAAAGTACCCTCTGAAATTCTCACCTCTGTTACCGGCATCGATGAAGCAGGGCGCCTGGCTGACACCATCGCATCCCACCTGACCCTGACTGTTGAAGAAAAACAGCAAGTCCTGGAAATGAACGACGAGAGCGAACGACTTGAGCACCTTGTAGGGCTCATGGAATCAGAGCTGGATCTATTGAAAGTTGAAAAACGCATCCGCAATCGCGTCAAACAACAGATGGAAAAGAGCCAGCGCGAGTACTATCTGAACGAACAAATGAAAGCCATTCAAAAAGAAATGGGCGATCTTGATGATGTGCCTAATGAAATTGAAGGTTTGGAAAAGCGTGTCAAAGACGCGGGTATGTCAGAAGAAGCCGAGAAGAAAACACAGGCTGAAATCGAAAAACTTAAGTTAATGTCGCCCATGTCTGCTGAAGCAACCGTGGTACGTGGCTATATTGACTGGATGCTCAATATTCCCTGGAAAAAACGTAGCCGTGTGCGTCATGACTTAAGTCGTGCCGAGGAAATCCTTAATACCGATCACTACGGGCTTGAAGAGGTTAAAGATCGCATTCTTGAGTACTTGGCGGTACAAAAGCGCGTACGCAAGCTCAAAGGGCCTGTATTGTGTCTGGTAGGGCCTCCTGGTGTCGGTAAAACCTCGCTGGGCCAATCGATTGCGCGTGCAACTAATCGTAAATACGTACGAATGGCGCTGGGTGGTGTACGTGATGAAGCTGAAATTCGTGGTCATCGACGCACTTACATCGGCTCTATGCCCGGCAAACTGATTCAAAAGCTAGCAAAAGCCGAAGCTAAGAACCCGCTGTTCCTGCTTGATGAAGTCGACAAAATGGGTGCTGATTTCCGCGGTGATCCATCCTCAGCATTGCTTGAGGTGCTAGATCCTGAGCAGAACAATACCTTTAATGATCATTATCTGGAGGTTGATTACGACCTGTCAGAGGTGATGTTTGTGTGTACCTCTAACTCCATGGATATTCCGCCAGCACTGTTGGATCGCATGGAAATTATTCGTATTCCGGGTTACACCGAAGATGAAAAACTTAACATTGCCAAACGCTATCTAGTGCCTAAGCAGTTAAAAAATAACGGCATTAAAGAAACAGAATTGAGCTTTGCCGATGAAGCCCTTATGGATCTAATTCGTTATTACACCCGTGAAGCCGGCGTGCGTGGATTAGAGCGTGAAATCGCCAAAGTATGCCGTAAAGTTGTTAAAAATCACTCGCTTGAAGACAAGCCTTCAGCCGCATCTGTTGTTGTTGATTCCTCGAATCTGGAAGATTATTCGGGTGTTCACAAACATACTTACGGTGTTGCTGAAGAAGAAAACCGTGTTGGACAGGTCACTGGCCTGGCCTGGACTCAGGTTGGTGGAGAGCTGTTAACTATTGAATCTGCCGTTATGCCGGGCAAGGGTCGTGTTATCAAAACGGGCTCGTTGGGTGATGTAATGCAGGAATCTATTCAGGCTGCACTGACGGTGGTACGTAACCGCGCCAAGATGTTGGGCATTGCTGAAGATTTCTATGAGAAAAATGACATGCACATCCATGTGCCTGAAGGCGCAACACCAAAAGACGGTCCTAGTGCCGGTGTTGGTATGTGTACGGCTCTGGTATCCGTGCTGACAGAAATTCCTGTGAAGGCTGATGTCGCCATGACCGGTGAAATTACTCTGCGTGGACAGGTGCTGCCGATTGGCGGGCTTAAGGAAAAATTATTAGCGGCACACCGTGGCGGCATCAAAACGGTCATCATACCCGACGAAAACCAACGTGATTTGAAAGAGATTCCAGACAACATCAAAGCTGATTTAACCATCTGCCCGGTTAAGTGGATTGATGAGGTTTTGGAGATTGCCCTGCAGTATTTACCCAAGCCTGGCAGTGCTGATGCGGACAATAAAGAGTCAATTGAAACAGCAACTAAGAAAAAACCGACAAAAAAACAAATTAGCACACATTAATAGAGGCGGTTGCTTGACAGGCAAATTCACCAGTTGGTATAAATGGTGGCGCCACGAAACATGGATCGGGGAAAAAGTATTGATGGGTTGGCATTTCAGGCATTTGGCAACTAAGCTATGTGTCAACCCAGCAAAGAACATATCGTTCTACAAGGTACGTACAATATAAGTACTCTCACAATAAAAGGGGAACCAGTGTGAATAAATCTGAACTTATCGACTCAATCGCTGCTGAAGCAGACATCTCAAAAGCTTCTGCAGGTCGCGCTCTTGATGCGGCGGTTGATGCTGTTACAAATGAATTGAAAAACGGTGGTCAAGTATCACTGGTAGGCTTTGGTACATTCTCTGTTAAAGACCGTGCAGCACGTACTGGCCGTAACCCTCAAACGGGTGAAGCTATTCAAATTAAAGCGGCTAAAATCCCTAGCTTCAAAGCGGGTAAAGCCCTGAAAGACGCTTGTAACTAATAGCGAATGATGCGGCGTCGAGAGAAAAATAATTATTAAGCTCTCAACAAGGCAACAAGCTCTTTTAGCTGTATAAGAAAAATGCGCATCCAACCCGATGCGCATTTTTTTTGTTATTAAGATAGACCTAACGGATTTGAGATTTTTACATGTCAATACAGAGCATTAAAGATAACTCCCAGGGAATGATCGCAAAAATCATCGTGGGATTAATCGTGCTAACTTTCGCACTGTTTGGTGTCGATGCCATTGTCGGCAACTCGGGTAGCGGTCAAAAGGCGGCCGTTGTTAACGGTGATGAAATCAGTGAACTCGAATTATTGCGAGCCAGTGACTTCTTTAAACGTCGTATGTTGTCTGAAAATGTCGATCCTGATTTGATTGATGATCAGCAGGTTCGTGCCAGAGCTCTTGACGAGTTGATTGAGCGTCAGCTGATGTTACAAGTTGCTGACCAGCAGGATATTCATGTTGCGGATGGCCGCATTGACCAATCTATCCTGCAGAATAAAAACTTCCAAAGTAATGGTGTTTTTGATCGCTCAACCTACGAATTCACCTTACGTAATCTGCAAATGACGCCGCTGGATTATAAAACTCAACTAAGCCGTGACTTGTTAATTCAGCAACCTCAGCTTGGTTTAGCTCTGTCAGCTTTTATGACACGCGCTGAAGTAGCGTTGCTAACCCGCATTGATCGCCAGCAAAGAGATTTCTCCTATCTGACTATTTCTGCTCAGGAGTTAGCCTCCGATGTGGACATCAGTGATTCCGAGCTGCAATCTTTTTATGAAGAAAACCAGTCGGATTACATGACTGAAGAAAGCCTTAATATCGAATACCTGGAATTAAAACAGGCTGATTTCGCGGCTAATATTGAGGTCGATGACAGCGAAATTGAACAGCTTTATCAACAGGAAGTCGCATCGTTAAGCGAACAGCAAGAACGCCGTGCCGCGCATATCCTGGTCAGCACTGAAGAGCGTTCCAGCAGCGAAGCCGAAACGTTGGTTGCCGAACTGCAAGCCAAGCTTGAAGCCGGCGAAGATTTTGCTGCACTTGCCAAGACATATTCTGATGATACTGGGTCGGCGGACACTGGCGGTGATTTAGGTTTTGTTGAAAAGGGTGCCTTTGTACCTAGTTTTGAAAAAGTCTTGTTTGCATTGAATGAAGGCGAAGTTTCGGACGTTGTAGAAACTGAATTTGGTCTGCATTTGATTCGCCTTGAAGAGTTGCGTATTCCTGAGCTGCCATCATTTGAAGAAGAGCGTGAACGCTTGAGCGCAGAGCTACGTTTCCGTAAAGCCGAAGAAGAGTTCGTTGCCGCTGCCGAAGAACTGCAAAACGATAGTTTCAGCGCCGGAGACTTAGTGGAGCCGGCACAAAATCAAGACCTGTTGCTGCAAACCAGTGAATTGTTCAGTCGTGAGCAGGGAATCGGCATTACCCGTCATGACAAGATTCGCCGCATTGCCTTTAGCGATGAGCTGCTTACCGAAGGTAATAACAGTGACCTGATTGAGCTGAGCAAGGATCACGTGGTGGTTATTCGTGCCAAACAGCACAACCCAGCGAAGCCACGCGCCCTGGACGAGGTTGCTGATGCTATCCGGGCTGCTTTGATAACCCGCGCAGCGCAAAAAAATGCGCAAAAGCTGGGTGAGCAAATATTGGTTGAACTACGCGACGGCAAAACCTTACAACAGGCCAGCAACGATTATGGCTACCTGTTGCAAAACAAAAAGGGAGCAACTCGTGTAGAGCAGGGCATTGATGTTGAAATTTTGCGAAAACTATTTGTCATGCCAAAACCTGTTGATGCTCAAACTTCAGCTGACAGCCTGATTACCGAACAGGGTGACTTTGTCGTTTTGGTACTTGAAGCTGTGACGGAGGGTGATGTTGATATTCTTACTGAGCAGGAAGTTACAATGATGAGTCGATTACTTGCACAGCAGAGTAGCAATCAGGATTTATTGGAGTTCCGTGATGCTATCCGTGTCAACGCAGATATTGAGAAGTTCTAGCCTTTCAGTATCGCTAAAATGGGCCGTGTTTTTATAAAGTTCGGGTCATAAAAAAAGCCGCAGTTGCATAACGCAACTGCGGCTTTTTTGTTTGTCATCGAAAGTCATTCTTTATGCGGAATGACTTTAAGGTTTATTCCGTAGGAAGGTCGCCCATCGCAGTGGTGCTGAAACCACCATCAACGTACGTGATTTCACCGGTAATGCCGCGTGCCAAGTCTGACAGCATAAAGGCTGAGGCATCACCCACTTCATCAATAGTGGTGTTGTGACGCAATGGCGTCTGGCTTTGGTTGTAATCAAGCATGGTGCGGAAGCTCTTGATGCCTGATGCTGCCAATGTACGAATGGGGCCTGCTGATACGCCATTAACACGAATGCCCTCTGGGCCAAGGCTACGTGCCATATAACGCACGTTTGCTTCCAGGCTGGCCTTGGCCAAGCCCATTACGTTGTAGTTTGGCATGGTGCGTTCGGCACCCAAGTAGCTCAACGTTAGCAGCGCTGCTTTACGGCCCTGCATCATTTCACGGCCGGCTTTTGCTAATGCCACAAAGCTGTAGGAACTGATGTCGTGAGCAATACGGAAGCCTTCACGGGTTGTTACGTCTACGTAGTTGCCGTCGAGTTCGTGAGCGGGTGCAAATCCAACGGCATGAACGATGCCGTCCAGGCCATCCCAATGCTCAGACAGGCTTTTAAATACGGCATCGATCTCATCGTCGCTGGCAACATCACAGGGGAATATCAGGTTTGAATCCCAACCCGCCGCAAACTTTTCAACACGCGCTTTTAGTTTTTCATTTTGATACGTGAAAGCCAGTTCCGCACCTTCACGGTGACAGGCTGCGGCAATACCCGATGCAATGGATAATTTACTCGCAACACCCACAATAAGAATCTTTTTACCGGCAAGAAAACCCATGTTATGTCCTTTCCTTAAAGTTGAATTGAGGGCTGATCGCCCAAGCAGTTAATGGCCGCAAGTATACCGAATGCGCCTACTAATTACGATTAGCGTGTTTAAACCACCGTTACTGAAATGCTGCGGCAATCAGCGCCTGTGTATAACGGTTTTGCGGTTGGCTGAATAGTTGCTGGGCCGAACCCTGTTCCACCACGTGACCACCCTTCATAACGATAAGTTGATGGCTTAATGCTCTGACAACCGCTAGATCATGGCTGATAAAGAGGTAGCTGATTTTGTATTTAGCCTGTAAATCACGCAGTAGGGTGACAATTTGTGATTGCACGGTACGATCCAGTGCCGAGGTGGGTTCATCAAGAATAATCAAGCGCGGCTTGAGGATCAGCGCGCGAGCAATGGCGATGCGTTGACGCTGACCGCCGGAAAACTCATGGGGATAACGATGCCGAACTTCGGGATCAAGACCCACTTCAGTGAGGGCTGTAATGATGAGCTGCTCATGTTCGGCAGGTTTATCCGCGGCATGGATGGTCAAGCCTTCACCAATGATTTCAGCAATCGACATACGAGGACTCAAACTGCCAAAGGGGTCTTGGAAAACCACCTGAATATGTCGGCGCAGTGGGCGCATTTGTTGTTGATTAAAGCCGTCAATGGCATGGCCGTCAAAACGGATTTCACCGTCGCTTTTGATGAGTCTTAGCATGGCTAAACCCAACGTGGTTTTACCGGAACCACTTTCACCAACCACGCCCAAGGTTTGGCCCTGTCGCAACGTAATGGTGACGTCATTGGCCGCTTTAACGTAATCAGCAACACGGGCAAAGATGCCTTTTTTGATCGGAAACCACACCTTGAGATTCTGCGTTTCAAGCACGACTTCGGCATTATCATCAATCACAACCGGCTCCCCAGTTGGTTCTGCGCCCAACAATTTTTTACTGTAGGGGTGCTGCGGCTGTTGAAAAAGCTGTTGAGTTTCGGCACTTTCAACAATTTCACCGTGGTGCATCACACACACACGGTCACTGTAATGGCGCACGATATTAAGATCGTGGGTAATCAGTAGAATGGCCATGCCCATTTTTTGTCGTAAATCCTGTAACAAGTCCAGAATCTGCGCCTGAATGGTAACGTCCAGCGCGGTAGTCGGCTCATCGGCAATCAATAGATCCGGCTCGTTGGCCAAGGCCATGGCAATCATCACGCGTTGGCGCTGTCCGCCTGACAGTTCATGAGGGTAGGCACTGAGGCGTTCACGAGGTTCAGGTATGCCTACTAGCTCTAGCAGCTCGATAACCCGTTCCGTGGCAGCCGTGCCCTTTAAGCCTCGATGCAGTAATAACACTTCGCGGATTTGTTTTTCAATGTTGTGCAGCGGGTTCAGGGACGTCATCGGCTCCTGAAAAATCATGCTGACCTGATTGCCGCGAATTTGGCGCAAGCGGGCTGGCGGCATGCCCAGTATTTCATCGCCTTTAACCTTAACACTACCGTTGGGGTGAGAGGCAGCGGGGTAGGGCAGAAGTTGCAAAACAGATAGTGCCGTGACTGATTTACCGGAACCTGATTCACCGACCAAGGCAAGAATCTCACCTTTTTTTATCGTAAAGGATACTTTTTTAACGGCGTTAAATACTTCACCATTAGATTTAAAATCAACGCTTAACTCATTGACTTCAAGGATATTAATATCGTTCATGACTCTTTTCTCATGCCGTTTATCATGACAATGTCTTCCTTGGGTCAAAGGCGTCACGCGCCGCTTCACCAATGAACACTAACAGGGTCAACATGATCGATAACACCGCAAAGGCTGAAATACCTAGCCAGGGTGCCTGCAAATTGGCCTTACCCTGTGCCACCAGTTCGCCCAACGAAGGTGAACCGGGCGGCAAACCAAAGCCAAGGAAATCCAAGGCAGTCAGTGTGGTGATGGCGCCAGTAAGAATAAAAGGCAGAAACGTCATGGTGGCGACCATGGCATTAGGCAGAATGTGCCGTGTCATAATGGTCTGGTTGGGTAGGCCCAATGCCCGTGCAGCACGAACATATTCAAGGTTTCGGCCGCGTAAAAATTCGGCACGTACCACATCCACCAGTGCCATCCAGCTGAACAGCAACATAATGGCCAGCAGCCACCAGAAGTTGGGCATCACAATACTGGACAGAATGATCAGCAGATAGAGGCGCGGCATGCTGCCCCAGATTTCGATAAAGCGCTGTCCCAGCAAATCTATTTTGCCGCCGTAGAAACCCTGCACAGCACCGACAGCAACGCCAACAACCGAGCTCACCAGTGTCAGGATCAAGCCAAACAGCACGGAAATACGAAAGCCGTAAATGACCCGTGCCATCACATCACGCGCCTGGTCATCGGTGCCCAGCCAGTTTTCAGCACTGGGTGGCGAAGGTGCCGGTTGTTGCAGCGAGTAATTAATGGTGTCGTAGCTATAGCGAATGATCGGCCAAATCATCCAGCCTTTTTCATTGATCAGGTCTACGACGAATGTATCGCGATAGTCGGCTTCGGTTTCAAATTCACCGCCGAAATCAGTTTCCGGATAGGTGTTGAAAATGGGCATGTAAAAGCTGTTGTCGTAGCGCACTAAGATGGGTTTATCGTTGCTGATAAATTCCGCGCACATGGCCAGTACAAACAGGCCGATAAACAACCATAATGAATAATAACCCCGTTTATGGGCCTTAAAGAGTTGTAGGCGACGCTGATTGATAGGATTCAGTTGCATCTTCCTAGACTTCCCGACTTTCAAAGTCGATGCGCGGATCAACCAGGCTGTAGGTAAGATCGCTGAGCAATTTGATCAGCATGCCAATCAAGGTGAAAATAAACAGCGTGCCAAAGAACACCGGGTAATCACGATTTAATACAGACTCAAAACTGAGCAGGCCAAGGCCGTCCAGCGAGAAAATCACCTCGATTAACAACGCGCCAGTAAAAAACACCTCAATAATGGCACCGGGGAAGCCGGCGATAATAATCAACATGGCGTTGCGGAACACGTGTCCATAGAGCACCTGTTTTTCTTCCAGGCCCTTGGCCCTGGCTGTCACCACATACTGCTTGTTAATTTCATCGAGAAAGGAGTTTTTGGTGAGCATCGTTAGCGTGGCAAAACTGCCGATCACCATGGCAGTAATGGGCAATACCAGATGCCAGAAGTAGTCGCTGATTTTCCCTAATAGCGACAGTTCATCCCAGTTGGGCGAGGTTAAGCCGCGCAACGGAAACCAGTCGAAATAACTACCGCCAGCAAAAAATACGATTAGGAAGATGGCAAACAAAAAGCCGGGGATCGCATAACCGACAATAATCACCGAGCTGGTCCAGACATCAAAGCTGGAGCCGTGTTTGATGGCTTTGCGGATGCCAAGCGGGATAGATATCAGGTAAACGAGCAGGGTGGTCCACAGCCCCAGCGAAATCGACACCGGCATCTTCTCAATAATCAGGTCGGTGACCTTGGCGTCCCGGAAAAAACTGTCGCCAAAATCAAAGCTGGCATAGTTTTTTACCATAATCCAGAAGCGTTCGTAGGCCGGTTTATCAAAGCCGTAGAGCTTTTCGATCTTTTCGACAAGTTCGGGATCAAGGCCTTGGGCACCGCGGTATTTGGTACTTTGGCTGCCGCCAGCACTGATGTTACGAACTTCGGCTTGCGATGAACCGCCAATACGCGAAGTGGCGCCGCTATCGAGGCCCTGCATCCGGGCGAGCATTTGTTCGACGGGGCCGCCCGGCGCAATTTGCACCACGGCAAAGTTGATCAGCATAATCCCGAACAAGGTCGGAATCATCAGCAATAGGCGGCGAAGAATGTAGGCTTGCATTTAGGCGGCTTATTCTTATTTTTGAGTGTCTGTTGAGGACTGATCGCCTTTAAACCACCAGTTATCCAGCCCAAGTGCAAATTTGGGGCTGATGGGTGGTCGCGAGAATTTATCCCAGTAGGCTACACGGTAACTGCGGCTGTGATACTGGGGAATCACATAATGCCCCCAAAGCAATACACGATCAAGGGCGCGGGTACGATGTACCAAGGCTTCACGATCTGGCGCACTGATGACCAGGTCAATCAACTGATCAATGACCGGATTTTTAATGCCGATCCAATTACGACTGCCGGGGCGCTCGGCTTCACTGGAATGCCAAAAATCACGTTGTTCATTACCCGGTGAGCTGGATTGCCGCATGCTGCCAATCATCATGTCAAAGTCAAAACTGTTGAGACGATTGACATACTGTTGTGGATCCACCAGACGAATATCCACCTCAATGCCTAGCCGTTCCAGGTTTTTGCGGAATGGCAACACCATGCGCTGAAACTCCGGTGTTACCAGCATGATTTCAAATAGCATGGCCTGACCGCTTTTATTCACCAAGTGGTTGTTTTGTACCGTCCAGCCAGCCTGCTTCAATAAGCGCTGTGCCTCACGCAAATTAGAGCGAATATTACCATCACCTTTGGTGGTGGGCACGCTGTAGGCTTGTGTGAAAACGTCAGTTGGCAGCTGATTACGAAAAGGCTCAAGAATTGCTAACTCCTCAGGACTCGGCAAACCACTGGAGGCGAGCTCAGAATTAGAAAAATAACTCTCGGTACGAGCGTAGGACCCGTAAAAAATCTGTTTGTTGGTCCACTCAAAATCAAAGGCGTAGGCCAGTGCTTGTCGTACCAGCGGATCGCTGAATTGAGGGCGGCGGATGTTATAAACAAAACCCTGCATGCCGGTGGGATTCTGATGCGTAATTTCTTCTTTGATCATCTGACCACTATCGAATTGCGGGCCGTTGTAGGCGCTGTGCCAGGTCTTTGAGGTGGTTTCGATACGCAGGTCGAATTCGTTGGATTTCAGGGCTTCAAGTGCCACGTTGCTGTCTCGATAATAATCGTAACGGATGGTATCGAAGTTATAACGGCCACGGTTTACCGCAATGTCCTTCGCCCAGTAACCCCTGTTACGTTCATAAACAACAGCACGGCCGGGATCAATAGACTGAATCTGATAGGGCCCGCTACCGACAGGGACTTCCAATGATGATTTATTAAACTCACGATCCAGCCAGTAGTGTTTGGGCAACACCGGCAGTTGGCCCATGATCAGGGGTAATTCCTTGTTCTCACCATTACGGAAGCTGAACTTCACCGTCAGTTTATCCAGCGCTTCGCTTTTTATCACATCATGATAATAGGCGGCGTACAACGGGTGGCCTTGAGTGGTTAATAGCTCGAAGGTGAACAGCACATCGTCGGCGGTGATCGGTTTGTCATCGTGAAAACGCGCCTTGGGATTAATATGAAAAATCACCCAGGAGCGATCAGCAGGCATCTGCATGCGTTCAGCAATCAGACCGTATTGGGTGAATGGTTCGTCATCGGCCTGCGTGGTCAACGAATCGTAAAAATAACTGCGCCCCAATAATGCCAGTCCCGCAGCTGGCACACCCTTAATAATAAAAGGGTTGAGACTATCAAAGCCGCTACCGCTAACGGCAGCTAGGCGCAGTTCACCGCTCTTAATCGCATCTGGGTTTGCGTAGTCAAAATGTTTGAAATCAGCGAAATATTTGGGGCTGCCATGCATCGCCAGCGCGTGAACCGGTGCGTTGGTTGCTCCAGCGTTTAACTGAAAACTACACAGCAACAGCATGGTCATGCACAACACATTAACAGCGGTTAGGAGGGATTTTGATGTATGCCAGCTATTTCGTGCAAAGGGCCATAACGTCATTACTAATGCCATTGAATAGAGCTTCCTTGTTATTAGTCGTTTAAATCCAGCGATTGATCTGCTGTTAGCCACCAATCTCTGAAATTAAATGCATAGGGAGGTGAGACAGTTGGGCGGCCAAATTTGTTCCAGTGTGCAACACGATGATAGGGCAGATGGTATTGAGGAATACTGTAGTGATTCCACAACAACACTCTATCCAGGGCGCGAGCGGCTGTTACCAGGGCCTCACGAGAGGGCGCGGTAATGATTTTATCAACTAGCTGATCAACAACCGGGTTCTTAACACCACTGTAATTGCGGGCGCCGGGAGTATCGGCCTGCTCTGAATGGAAATATAGATTGAGTTCATAACTGGGCGATAAACCGTGTACCAGTACCTCAACAATCATATCAAAATCAAAGTGATCGAGACGGTTTTTAAACTGGGTGCGATCGACACTGCGTAGCTGCATATCAACGCCAATGCGTTTTAAATTACGTTTGAAGGGCAACAATACCTTGGCAAAACTGGGTTGATCAAACAGCACTTCAAAGGCCAGAACTTCACCCGTTTGCAGGTTAGTCATTTGATTGTTGCGCAACTGCCAACCGGCTTCTTTAAGCAGCTTTAACGCTTGGCGCTGCTGCTTGCGTAGGGTGCCTTTACCATCGGTGACCGGCGGCCTAAAAGCTTCGGTAAAAAGCGCGGCGGGTAATTGATCACGGAAGGATTCCAGTAGTGCTATTTCTTCAGCGCTTGGCAGGTCACGGGACGCCAGTTCGGTATTAGGGAAATAACTGTGATTACGGGTGTAGGCATTAAAGAAAATTGAGCGGTTCAGCCATTCGTAATCAAATAACAGGCCAATGGCTTCGCGTACTTTTACGTCACTGAATATTTCGCGGCGGGTATTAAAGAAGAACGCTTGATAGCCGGTAGGAATGTCATGGTCAATTTCCAGCTTTTTAACACGTCCCTCATGCAAGGCTGGGAAGTCATAGCCGGTGGCCCAATTACTGGAGATATGTTCGACGTAGGCGTCGAATTCAGCCGATTTAAAAGCCTCAAAAGCGACGTGCAGATCACGGTAATAATCAAAGCTGACCTGATCAAAGTTATAACGCCCACGGTTGACGGGAAGATCCTTACCCCAGTAATCCTTCACTCGCTCAAACACAACACGGCGACCGGGCTCAAAAGCGGTAAGCTTGTAGGGGCCGCTACCCAAAGGTGCTTCGAGTAATGTTTTTTCAAAATCACGCCCTTGCCAAAAGGCTTTTGATAGCACAGGCAGTTCCGCAACCCGTAGCGGCAGGGCGCGAGTATCAACCTCTTTAAAGCTGAATTTAACGCGACCGGCAGCCAGTTTTTCAACCTTTTCTACACCTTCAAAGGCCTGTGCGTAGCGTGGGTGACCGTGTTCAATCAAGGTATGAAAAGAAAAAATGACATCTTCAGCACTCATGGTGCTGCCATCGTGAAATTGCGCTTTTGGGTGCAGGTTGAAAATTGCCCAGCTGCGGTCTTCAGGGTACTCAATGCTTTGGGCAATCAGGCCATAAGCAGTTTGGGCTTCATCACCCGAAGGGGCATAGCTGGCAGAACCCACCATCAGTGGTTCATTCAACTCAAACACGCCCCATCGGGCAAAGCCGGGGGACATAAAAGGGCTGATGCCTTTTAACGTATAGGGGTTGAGAGTATCAAAGGTGCCGCTGGCCATTAATCGTATATTGCCGCCCTTAGGCGCATCGGCGTTTACATAATCAAAATGTTTAAAGTCCGCCGCGTATTTAGGGGTGCCATGCAGTGCAATAGCGTGAGCTTTAATGGTTTCCGCGTGAGCTGGCATGGCCAGAGTCAACAGTGTTAACAATAGAGAAAAGCTCAGTTTTATATCGCGAAACACGCAGGCAGCACCTAAAATTAAGAGTAAAATAAGCTTGTAAGGGAAAGTTATCATTATCACCTGTGTGCAGAATAAATCCAGACACTCGGGTGCAAACGGGTGAGTTTTCAAGCTTATTCAGGATATCTCTATGGAGAGTTTGATCAGCGTTTTACCCCTTGAATGGGGTGGCATCGGCAGCGCCCTGCTGGCCGGTGCAATTATTGGCCTTGAGCGTCAAATCATGGGTAAAGCTGTGGGCATTCGTACCAGCTCTCTCATTTGCCTGGCTACCTATCTGTTTATTGCCATGTCCTTTTCTGTTACGGCCAGTATTGCCGATACCTCACGTATTATTTCTGATCCGTCTCGAATTATTGGTCAGGTTGTTACCGGTGTTGGTTTTCTGGGTGCCGGTGTCATTATTGCCCGCAATGGTGTGGTGCTGGGTGTTACCTCGGCGGCGGTGATTTGGATGTTAGCCGCAATTGGCGTGGTGGTTGGGGTCGGGCACCACCTGTTAGGTATTGTGCTGGCGCTGCTAACGGTTCTCGTTCTGGTGGGACTTGATTACGTGGAAAGCGGTTTTAAATGGTTGCAGAAAAGTGTCGATGAGACTTTTATACACCGACCAAAAAACACCCATAAAAAGGATGACACGCCTGATAATGAGGTTAAAGAGGAAGACTAGGTTATATAGCCTCTAGGACCTCTTAAACGCGTCATTTCAGACGGACTTCGTTACAGACTGGCGCGAGTAATATCCACGTACAACTTAAGTGATTGGCCCGGTTGCAGGTACTTTTTACGGTTAATGCCGTTCCAGCTCTCAATATCACTGATTTTGATGTTAAATTTCTGCGCGATACGCGCCAGCGAATCACCCGAACGCACTTGATAACCGACCTTGCGAATCACCTGCCGACTGCTGCTAGCTGTTTGCTTGGCCTTGTTCCAGATCACCAACTTTTGGCCTACTCGTAATGTGTCCGTGGTGCCCAGATTATTCCAGCGTGCCACGTCGCGGGTATTCACGCCGTAGCGACGGGCAATTTTCCAAAAGCTGTCACCCGCTTGAGCAATGTGAATTTGTTTAACTCGGCCAGAAAGCGAGGTACGGTTTTGTTTACTTTTCAGGCGCTCAGTGGCGCTCAGCACATACTGTTCAGAGCCTTTGCTGGCTACCGGTACAAACAGCGGTTTACCGGCACGAATGTTATTGCCGCGAATATCATTAATCTGACGTAAAGCCTTGCTGGTCGTGCGGTAGCGCGCAGCAATAGTGCTCAGGGTATCACCCGATTTGATAATATAACGCACCCAGTTAATACGTTTTTCTTTGGGTAACTCGGCTAACTTGAGTGCAAAACTATCTGCTTTATCGACAGGCACATTTAGCTGATGCGGACCATCAGGGCTGGTTGCCCACTGATTAAAACCGGGGTTAAGCAGGTACAATTCATCCAGTTCAATACCAGCCAGGTCAGCAGCCTGAGCAAGATCGATTTGAGAGCCGACATCGACCGTCGCAAAATAAGGCTGATCCGCTATTACCGGGAATTTAACGCCGTAGCGTTCCGGATCATTGAGAATTTGCGCCAAAGCGATCATTTTAGGTACGTAGGCTTGGGTTTCCTTGGGTAACTGAAGCGACCAGAAGTCAGTTGCCTTGCCACGTTTGCGGTTCTTCCTAATGGCTTTGTTTACATTGCCGCCACCGGAATTATAGGCAGCCAGGGCTAACAGCCAATCGTCATCAAAGCGCTTATGCAATTGACTTAGATACTTAAGTGCGGCATCGGTAGATTTAACGACATCACGGCGGCCGTCATACCACCAGTTTTGCTCTAGCCCAAAGCCTTTTCCGGTGGCCGGAATAAATTGCCACATGCCCGAAGCACGGCCATGCGAATAGGCGAAGGGGTCGTAGGCGCTTTCTACGATAGGCAGTAAAGCCAGCTCAGCGGGTAGGCCCTGTGCTTCAATAGCATGAGCAACATAATACAAATACCGTTCGGCACGGCGGGCTACGCGCTCAAAATATTCGGGATGTTTTGCGTACCAGTTGCGTTGTTGGCGGATGGCTTTGTTATCAATGTCTAAATCAAGGCTGAAATTATTGCGTAAGCGTACCCAGACGTCGTCGATGGGGGCTTCTTCAAGAATGCTTTTTACTACAATATCAGCGGTCGCGGTATTCATTTCGAGCGTGTCTGGAACGGCTGCAGTAGTGGCTTGCAATTGATCCAGCATGACCTGTAAGTCGTCAGAAGACGTGGTTTGTGCTGCTGATTGTTGAATCGCACAGCTGCTTAACGTGATCGCAGAACCGACACAAATAGAAATAAATAATGCATTAAGTTTGTTATTTAACATATTGATATAAAGCTACTTTAAAGTTACATGACGAGGCGAATATGGGTGCTAACAGCAGAATATTAAAGCGGTAACAGCCCCTTAAGGATAGCTGTTAAAACTGATCTTTCCAGAGACGGGTCTGGCGGAAGACTTCTACCGGCCCCTCCAGAGTTAAATTAAAATGTGCGCTAACTCGATGTTTCACTTCCGACTCGCCACTACGTAAAAACGGGTTAACGGCTAACTCGTTAGCAATGGTTGTGGGTAAAGTTGGGGTGTTTGCGTCACGTTGAGCAATACAGTGTTTTTGATAATCCAGTAAAGCCTGATTTCCAGGTTCAACCGTTGCCGCAAACTTAAGATTAGCCAGCGTATATTCGTGAGTAGGAAAGACCGCCGTGTCGCCCGGTAAATCTGTGTATTTTTGTAATGATAGAAACATTTGCTCCGCCGTGCCTTCAAACAAGCGACCACAACCAGCCGAGAACAGGCTATCGCCACAGAATAACAAGGGTTGTTTAGTATCACCGCAATAGTAAGCAATGTGGTCCAAGGTGTGTCCCGGTACTTCCAGAACTTTAAAGCTTTCATCCAGCACAGTGATTTCATCACCCTCGGACAGCCGTTGGCTAATGTTTTCGATAGCGCGATTAACCGGGCCATAAACGGGAACTTGTGCAACGGCCAGCAATTTCTCAACACCACCGACATGATCGAAATGGTGATGGGTGATTAAAATAGCTTCCAGAGTTAGTCCATGTTCCTGCAAATAACCGAGTACGGGCTCTGCCTGTCCGGGGTCAACCACAACGGCACGATCAGATCCCTGGCGCTGTAACAGCCAGATATAGTTATCGTTAAAGGCGGGGATAGGCACAACTGTCAGCATAGAATTCTACAACTCGGTTCAGGATATTTTTTGAAGGCGTATAATAGTAAACACAACGGTTATTTACTATCTTAGGATTTACTATCCGAGACGTTTACGCTCATGGTCTTTTGTACTCATTCCACGTTAATAAAAGGTGTTCAGTTGGGCGCGCTTTCCTTTATTCAGGCGGCTTCGTCTTGTTTGAGCACAATAATCCCTGCGCGAGCCATAGTTTAATCTGAATTATGATGAAGCTCCTTGGTCAACAACGGCGATCAATAGTTCAACATCAAGCCGAGTGGCAGCTGTGGCAGCAACAACCGCTCGGGCAAAGTTTACTACAACACGAAAAAGCGCTATTAACACCGCTGGTTAAACGAAAGTTGGGCGCCCACCTGTTACAGCTCAGCATAACCGGTTGTGAGCCGCTATTTAGCAGCTCGTCTATTGCCAATCAAAGCTTCGTGCAAATCAGTTGCCCCGGCAACAGCAGTCCCTTTGAGCCAAACTGCAATTTAGTGGTAGAACCCTGTTATTTGCCGATAGCCAATGATTCGCTTGATGCAATTATTTTGCACCATATTCTTGAGTACACCCGTAATCCGCATCAGGTTTTACGTGAGGCGCATCGAGCCTTAGCCTCTGGAGGACAGCTGTTTGTGATGGGCTTTAACCCCTGGAGCCTGATGGGTGTCCGTAAAATGTTAACACCTTTTAACCGGGCACCATGGACCGGAAATTTTCGCTCCTGGATTAGACTTCATGATTGGTTAAAACTGTTAGGTTTCAACATGGAGCTTACTCAATATGCCTTTTTCAGAGCGCCCTTGAACAGTACGCAGGGAGACGGTAGCTACAGCAAAATTGAGCAGCTTGGGCAAAAATATAATTGCTTTTTCGGCAGCACCTATGCCATCGTTGCGCGCAAACAAACGGCCGGAATGACGCCGTTGTATGAAACCAAAATTAAGCGGAGTGTTCTCACTTTTCCTGTGACTGAACCCACCACAAGAAGTATTAAGTCTTTTGATGAATAACCCCATCTAATACCATTATCCGAGATTATTATTTTGACGACCTCTTCGACAACGATTGAAATTTTTACCGACGGTGCCTGTAAGGGCAACCCTGGCCCTGGTGGCTGGGGCGCATTGCTACGCTATCAAGGTAAAGAGAAATCTCTGTTTGGCGGCGAACTGGATACCACCAATAATCGTATGGAAATGATGGCGGTTATTGAAGCTTTGCGCAGTTTAAAACGCCCCTGCGAGATCAAATTAACCACCGATTCGGTGTACGTTAAAAATGGCATCACCAGCTGGATAACGGGTTGGAAGCAGCGCGGCTGGAAGACAGCAGCTAAAAAGCCGGTAAAAAACGTCGATTTATGGAAGCGGCTGGATGAAGAGGTTGCCAAGCACGAAGTTGAATGGCACTGGGTTAAAGGCCACAGTGGGCACCGCGAAAATGAAATAGCCGATGAGCTGGCTAATCAGGGTGTTGATCAGGTCTTAGGTCGTTAACGGGAATTATTGATGCGTCAGATTGTACTGGATACAGAAACCACCGGCCTCGAACATTCACAGGGCCACCGCATTATTGAAATTGGTTGTGTGGAGTTAATTGGTCGTAAATTGACCGGGCGCCACTACCATCAATACATTAACCCTGAACGTGACATTGATGATGGTGCCGCCGAAGTGCACGGTATTACTTCAGAGTTTCTTGCCGACAAACCGGTGTTCGCCGATATTGCCCGTGAGTTTCTGGAGTTTATCAGCGGCGCAGAATTAATCATTCACAACGCGCCCTTTGATGTCGGCTTTATGGACCAAGAGTTCAAATTGCTGAATCAGGGGCACCCCAAAGTAAATACCATTTGCGGCATCATTGATACCATCGTGATGGCGCGTAAAAAGCATCCTGGCCAGAAGAACAACCTGGATGCTCTGTGTAAACGTTACGGGGTTGATAACTCGGCGCGTGATTTGCACGGTGCATTGCTTGATGCGGAAATTCTGGCTGATGTTTATCTGTTAATGACCGGTGGCCAGACGGCCCTGCGATTGAATGCAGAGGATGAAGGCGGTGCCGATGGCCAAAGAAGCATTAACCATGTCAGTGCCGATCGGCGCCCTCTAAAGATTCTTCGTGCCACCGATGAGGAGCTGGTCGTGCATCAGAGCACTTTGCAAGATCTGGAAAAGATTAGCGGACAATGCCAATGGCTTAAAATGGAGCAGGGTGGACAGCCTGAAAGTGCTGAGCCGGAGAATTCAAATACCTAAGCGGAATCGAAGGGTGTTTCAATAGAGCTAAAAAAAGCGCTGCAGATTATTCTGGCAGCGCTTTTTTATGGTTTGCAGTTTGCAGTTTGCAGTTAGCTGAAGCTAGAGTAGATAGCTTACACCCAGGTAGCCGACGATGGACAATACAATCGTGTAGGGCATTGCCATGATCACCATACGACC
>Ga0209292_1001787_pt1 | contig 25823 bp, 25 predicted proteins | sample GOMGulsemesocosm_2_FD_184634 | JGI IMG/M metagenome (GOLD analysis project Ga0209292, IMG submission 184634) | Methane-oxidizing microbial communities from mesocosms in the Gulf of Mexico - GOM9C Gulf of Mexico (SPAdes) (version 2) | ecosystem: Environmental > Aquatic > Marine > Cold seeps... | reverse complement strand
GCGCCATTATTATTGCTAAGCAATTAACTAACAACCCTGTATTAGTTAATTTAGGGGGCGATTTAGCCGTAACGTGTTCACGGATAAATAATGAACCTTGGCAAGTCGCCATTGAGCACCCTGATATAGATAACAATCATACAGACATGATTGTTTCATTAAAATCGGGTGCGCTAGCGACAAGTGGTGATGCTCGCCGATTTATTATCAATGACGGGAAACGTTATGGTCATATATTGAATGCGAAAACTGGCTGGCCCGTTGAAGAAGCACCGCGCTCTATTACGGTGGTAGCCCCACAATGTATTCAGGCAGGTATACTCGCAACCCTAGCTTTGCTTCAAGGTACGCATGCGGAACAATTTTTAATGGAACAAGAAATTAAATTTTGGGCAAGAAGGTAAGACAATGATATGAAAGCACTACTCAAATGAGAATATTACTAGTTGAATATGACTTACCATTAGCTAAAGCTTTACAGAAATCCCTGCAAAGTGAAGGTTTTGTTGTTAATCATGTTAACCAAGGGAAATTAGCGTTAAACGCTTTGTCTACCGCTGATCAAGATATGATCATTCTTGACTTAGGTTTGCCTGATATGGATGGCCTTGAGGTGTTAAAGCAACTGCGAAATAAAAAATCATCACTGCCTGTCATCATTTTAACTGCGCGAGACTCAATTGAAAGTAAAGTTAAAGACCATGTTTTACGTGTGGCTGTTGAGTATGAGTTTTAGAACTATTTTGTTTTTTATAAAAAATAGAACATATTGAATAAGTAATAAATTTGATCATATATTATCGACTCTAAAGTAAAAAGATACTTATCCAAAAAATTAGGTAAGTACCTCTTCTTTAAATTGATATTTTATTCAGGATAAAAACCAATATGTTGATGTAATCTTACTAACATTTCTTCTTTATTATTAATAAAATCAAGTTGCTTCGCAAAAGCACGTAAAGCAAGCTCAGTTTGATTTACAAACTTACCATAACCATGAGAGGTTACGTCTTGGTCACTAGCAACAAAAATTAATTTTACAGTGTCAACTAGTTTGTTTGAATCCCATTTACAAGTGTACCCCCCACTTGAATGGCTTGGGTTGTATCCTAGCATTAGCAATTCTTCGGTAGCAATGACATTTTCATCTTTTGCACTACGGACTATAGGCATTAAATCATTAGCAATAACCGCACCGTTTAATAAATTTTGATTTTTTGCTGAGTTAATAAAAGCATCCGCAATTAAGCTGTAAAGTTCATTATAACAACCGGGCTCGTCTTCATTGATTTTAACTAATGAACGAATTCTACGATTGATATGTAGATCAACCATTACATGAGTCAATGAATCAGTATTTTCGGGGATACTTATATTATCTGGTAAATAACGATTAGTCATAGATCTAAATTTATGTACATTAGTACCTTCAACACCTTTATCTTTAGCAAATAAATCATAAGTTAAGTGCTGGTGATCACTAACACGAATATCTTGCTTTTTAATGCCCAATTCATCACGAAATTTAGTGATAGCCTGTTTTACTTTTCCATGAAATTTAGCAGCTTGATCTCTTATTTCATCGCCATTGACTAGGTATAACAAGGTTATTTTTTTTGCTTTTATATCGCCATCGAAAAATATATTTTGGCTAGTATGATATTTAGGGTTATAACAAAACAATATCTGCTGTTTAGTTTGCGAAACCATCTTTTCAGGACTAAATCGCACACGAGTAAACTTATTATTAGCTATAAATTGCGAGGTTTCAATTTCTAATTTGTCATTGATTTTAAAGAAAATTGTAGCTAAGGTTTGATATAACTTTGCATAAGGTTCACTTGCATTCATATCAATTAAGCTTTTATACTTTTCAATTAATTGATCAGTTAATACAAATTTTGCCATCATATATTGATTTTCACGTGCTGATGTTGGAATATACACTTTATGTTGAGCGTTTCTAGTTCTAGATATTGACATAATGTTCCTGTTATTTAGTGTGAAATACTTGCTAATCAGTATACCTACGAAAGATGAGGTAAATCAATTTAATTCATTAATAATACCAATAGATAATTGACTTACCTCATCTTTTAAAGCATCTTTAATAAAAAGCACAACCTAATGATTAAAACTGAATGAAAAAATTAAAAAATGAAGCCGAGTTATTAAAAAAAGCCTTAACGATTGGTGAAAAATATGCGGTGAATAGAGGCTACAAAAGTTTTGCAGCAACCAATTCTGCTAAAGATAAGATAGAAAGTCTATATCGTTTACTAGTGAATGATAAATTGATTCAGCCACTTGCTGTTGCAAGTGAAGATCAACCTCATATGAAGCATAAGCTGGCATTATGGATTGTTAAACAGTTGCCAGAAGGTCACGCGTTACTTAAATAGTTTGTGATAACTTACTGTAAAGGTAAGAAGTTTTTAAAATGTTTTCGACATAAAGCTTGATAACGTTCATTGCCACCAACTTCTACTTGTTCACCATGTGTAGCGGCGTTACCGTCGCTATTTATGCGAATTACAAAGTTAGCTTTTCGGCCACAATGACAAATCGTTTTCAGCTCAACCAATTTATCAGCCCATGCAAGTAATGCGGCACTACCACTAAAAGTTTGTCCTAAAAAGTCAGTGCGAATTCCATAAGCTAAAACAGGAATGTGTAACTCATCAACAATATCAGTTAGCTGCTTTACTTGTGTTTTAGTTAAAAATTGCGCTTCATCTATTAACACACAAGCAATCGAGTCCTGTGCTTGCATTACGTTAACTTCATTCAACAAATCTGTTGTTGAATTAAATAACTGAGCTTCTGCATTTATCCCTAATCGGGAAGATACTTTACCTTCTGAATACCGATCATCAATTTGTGCTGTGTACAATACGGTGCGTAAACCACATTCATTATAATTATACGAAGATTGCAGTAAATGCGTAGATTTTCCCGCATTCATTGAAGAATAATAATAGTAAAGTTGTGCCATAACAGTACCCGGAAACTTAATAACTTATTGATGAATTATCTTCATCAATATGGCTAAGCGTTGAGAGTAAATTACCAAGCAAACTGCTGGCGCCAAACCTAAAGTGTTCTTCAGTTGTCCAGGTGTTACCTAATATATTCTTTGCTAATGATAAGTAAACCAAGGCATCATTGACATTTTTAACACCTCCAGCAACTTTAAAACCTGTGTTTACATTTTCATTATTCGTTGATTTAATTACCTTAAGCATTATTTTAGCGGCTTCGGGTGTGGCATTAACCTTCACTTTTCCTGTTGAGGTTTTAATAAAGTCAGCGCCAGCGCGGATAGATACTTCACTGGCAAGTTTTATTAATTTTGGGGTTTTTAATTCACCTGTTTCAATAATGACTTTAAGCAATACTTTTTTTGGACAAACATATTTACACGCTTCAATGAGCTCTAATCCAACATTAATATCACCCGCAATAAGCGCTTTATATGGGAAAACCACATCGACTTCGTTTGCACCATAAGCGATAGCAGCGCTAGTTTCAGCCACTGCAATAGCGATATCATCGTTACCATGAGGAAAATTAGTCACTGTTGCTATTTTTATATTGGGTGTACCTTGTTGGGCTAATATTTTTTTAGCTAGCGGAATAAAGCGGGGAAAAATACAAATTGCTGCGGTATTTCCACCTAAAGATTTAGCCTGTTTACATAATTTCTCTATGTCTTGTGGCGATTCTTGATCCGTTAAGCTAGTCAAATCCATCAAGCTAATAGCCAATTTGGCGGCTTGTTTTTCAGTTTCTTTGTGAGTAGTCATATAAAAGTATTATTCTAATAAAAGTAAAAATTATAACGATAAGAAAACGCCAGCAATAGCGGCGCTCATTAAATTAGCTAAAGTAGCTGCAATCATGGCTTTCAACCCTAATTTAGCAATGTCATGTCGCCTATTGGGCGCCATAGAGCCAATACCACCTAATAAAATGGCAATAGAGGATAGATTTGCAAAGCCACATAATGCAAAGGTAATAATTGCTTGAGTTGATGCACTCAGATTCTCTTTAACTTCAACAAAGTTAACATAAGCAAAAAACTCATTCACTACAATTTTTTGACCGATAAAACTACCTGCTTGCAACATCTCGGAACTCGGTACACCAATAATAAAGGCAATAGGTGCGAATAAATAACCTAATAACCATTCTATAGTGATGCCTTCGAAACCAAATAAACTAGCAGTTCCACCCACAAGGGTATTCAGTAAAGCAATAAGTGCGATAAAGGCAAGCAGCATGGCACCTACATTAACCGCTAATTTCAAACCTGAGGCCGCACCTGAGGCTGCCGCGTCTATTACATTACTAGGCTGTTCACCTATGTCTTCAGTAATTAAATTTTCTTGGGAAATTTTTTCATGTTCAGTTTCTGGGAGAATGATTTTTGCCATTAACAAGCCACCTGGAGCGGCCATAAAAGAAGCGGCTATTAAGTATTTTAGGTCAATACCTAAACCAGCATATCCTGCTAAAATGGAGCCTGCAACAGAAGCTAATCCGCCTACCATAATGGCGAATAGTTCAGATTGTGTCATATTGGCAATATAAGGGCGTATCACTAAAGGCGCTTCGGTTTGACCAACAAAAATATTTGCAGTAGCAGATAATGATTCTGGTTTACTGGTGCCAAGGAGTTTTTGTAACGCGCCCCCAATGATCTTTACCACCCACTGCATCACGCCAAGATAATACAAAACGGCGATTAATGATGAAAAGAAGATAATAACGGGCAGAACACGGATAGCAAAAACGAAGCCAACGCCATTTGCAAACATAGCATCAGTACCTAATCCGCCAAACAAAAAGGCAATACCAACGTTAGCACTATTAATAACTTGTTGTACACCGCCAGAAATAGAGGTTAAAACATCTTTGCCAACAGGAATATATAGAACAAATGCCCCTAAAGCGATTTGAAGTAAAAAAGCCCAGCCAACTGTTCTTAAATTAATGGCTTGTCGTTTTTTAGAGAAAAATACGGCAATGGCAAGTAAAACACCAATTCCTAGTAAACCGCGCAGTGTTGCTAGCTCCATTTTAACCTCATGTGGTTTTTATTTTTATAATGATGTGATCAATATACTACTTAGATAACTGTCTTATTTTAGCTTTCAACACTTCTATCGCCATTCTGTTTTTCCCACCACGGGTAACAATAATGTCGGCCCAGGTTTTTGATGGTTCAACAAATTGATGGTACATAGGGCGAACAGTAGTTAAATATTGATTAGTGATAGAACTTAAGCTTCGTTCCCGCTCTCTAGTATCCCGTTCTATTCGTCTAATTAAACAAATATCCAGCGGCGTGTCCATGTAAACCTTAATATCAAAACAATTGCGAAGGTCTGGATTTGATAATAATAATATACCTTCAACCAGAATTATTTTTGTTGGACTGACTTTAATAGTTTCTGTGGTTCGAGTATGAGTTTTATAACAATATACCGGGCAGTTAACTGGTTGTTGCGCGATTAATGAGGTTAACTGTGTACTTAACAACTCATGTTCAAAAGCCTTTGGGTGATCATAATTAGTGTTAACTCTTTCATCCATTGTTAAGTCTGATTGATCGCGATAATAAGCATCTTCTTTAATAATAGAAATACCGTCAGAGCCAAGTTCTGGGAGTAACTCATCATAAATAGTTTCGGCGAAGAGCGACTTTCCTGATGCAGAAGCACCCGCAATAGCTATAACAGTCGTTTTACTAAGGTGTGTCATCGATAAGTCCAAGGGCAATAAGGTTTATGTGAACGAGCAAACATATATTTATACTATACTGTTCATCAGTAAATAAGGATAAAATAACTTGGCTAATTATAATAAAAGCATTAAATTAGCACAAGTTGACTAGTTGGTCATGTAATTCGTAGTTAATATTGAGAGTAACTTAATGGCAAGAGCAATAATTGTAGTACTAGATAGTTTTGGTGTAGGTTACTCGAACGATGCAGTTAGTTTTGGTGATGTTGGCGCTAACACTTTTATCAATATAGCTAGAGACTACTTTACAGAAAAAAATAATATTATTAGCTTACCTAATTTAGGCGCCTTAGGCTTACATGAATTGAGTCGTGAGTCGAGTAATCCTAGCATATGGCAAGCACTTGACCACGAAATAACAAAAACTGGAAAGGATTTTAACGAGTTTTATAGCAAACCTCAAAATGGCGCCTTTGGCTATATGAATGAAATTAGTACCGGTAAAGATACGCCTAGTGGTCATTGGGAGATGGCTGGCGTACCAGTGCTGTTTGATTGGGACTATTTTTCAAACAAACAAAACTCTTTTAGTGATGACTTAATTACAACAATTAATAATAAAACAGGTTTTACTGGTTTGTTAGGAAATTGTCATGCTTCGGGTGTAGATATTATCGATGCGTTAGGCAGTGAGCATATTAAAACAGGTTTACCTATTTGCTATACTTCCGCAGACAGCGTTTTTCAAGTGGCTGCCCATGAAGAGCATTTTGGCTTAGATAACCTTTATCGTTATTGTGAGCAAGTACGAGAGCTTTTGTCTGACAGTGATCTTAATGTAGGACGAGTTATTGCTAGGCCTTTTATTGGAGGCTGTAAGGGCGGTGATAAAGCCTCAACCTCAAATGGTGTCAATGAATTTTCACGTACAAGTAATCGACGCGATTACTCTGTGTTACCGCCAGCACCAACGGTTTTAGAAAAAATAACTAACGCTGGTGGCCAGGTCATTAGTGTCGGCAAAATAGCCGATATATTTGCCCATCAAGGGATTAGTCGTAAAATCAAAGCAACGGGCATTAATGCCTTAGTCGATGCCACCATTGAACAGCTAAAATCGTCACAAGATAATAGTCTGATTTTTACCAACTTAGTCAACTTTGATCAAGACTATGGCCATAGACGTGATGCCGTTGGATATGCGCAAGCATTAGAAAGCTTTGATCAACGCTTACCTGAAATTTATGCGCAGATGAATAAAGATGACATTTTATTTTTAACTGCAGATCATGGTTGTGATCCCACTTGGCCTGGTAATGACCATACGCGTGAATTCGTGCCTTTGTTGTGTTATCACCTAAACATACTACCAGTGAATCTTGGACAAAGAACAACGTTTGCTGATTTAGGGCAAACGCTGTCTGAGCTTTTTAAAGTTGAAGCAATGGCCTATGGTACAAGCTTTCTGTCAGAATTGAACTTTAAATCATGAAGGTTTAAAACGGGCGGCTTTCACTCATTAATACCAAGTCCATTAAGTTATTTTCCACTCAGCGAGAATTAAAAGGCTTAGAGACAAGGCATTGATTGAAGAGAATGGTTATTCAGGAGAATATGCTCCTGCATTCTCTTCTAAGTAACATAAGTTTAAGTTATTGATTTATAAGTAAATGAAAAGTATAAAAATCGTCATCTTCGAAGTCTCTGATCGAAGATCCATTGTCTTTTAGAAACTGGATCCCCGACTAATACACCACGGGGATGACGAACAAAGGTTTGCTGTACTTGCGGATAAAATGTTACTAGTAGATGGTTGAGGCGCAGCCGCTGATTTGCTAATAAGCTACATCCATCTAGCGCCCTTGTCAAAATTAATAACGCAGCTATAAGCCTTTTAAACTCGCCCTTGGGAGCTTGTCAGAAAAGCAATAACTGCACAAATTTTTTAGATATAGAATGACTATACCAACACAAATTTTATTTGTTATGGCTCCTCTGATATAGCTCTGAGGTGGGAATAAATTTAATGGAATTGGTATAACATTATCTTGCTAACCAAGTGATCAACAATGACCATGCAATAAACCACATCACCAAACCGATAACAAAATCAATAGTACTCTTAATCTTTGGTTTACTCAGTTGTAGAGACAGTTTTGCAGCGCCCAATGCTAACGTTGAAAACCATATTATTGATCCTGATATTGCGCCAATTAAAAAATAAACTTTTGCATCACCCGTGTACTGACCGCCAACACTACCAATAACCATTACGGTATCAATGTAAGCGTGTGGATTTAGAAAAGTAACCACTAAGCTAGTGATAATAACTACTTTAAGCGACTTTTTATTTATCACATTATTTGTACTTGTTTTAAAGCCGGTAAATGCTGATTTAAATGACATAGCACCATAAGCTAGCAGAAATAGGATGCCTCCCCAAGTGAGAAGCGTAAACAGGGTATCATTAGTCGATAAAATCAAACCGCCACCTAAAACACCTAAAGAAATCAGCATGACGTCATACAATATAAATAACCCGGCTGTTATTAAGTGATGATTTTTAGTAATCCCCTGCGTTAATAGCATCGAATTTTGGCTCCCTATGGGCATGATCATACTTAATGCTAAAGTAAAGCCTTTTACTGCTGCCATGATGATCATAAAGATTCTCCTTAAATTTAGTCGCTACTGAAAAGGGGTTTGATTGAAAACAAACAAAGTTTACTATTGGATATGAATTTAATATAATTAATAAAATTTAATGTACATTAGTTTTACTTATGCCAGTTTTTGATTATAAATTATTATCAGCACTATCTTCGATTATTGAAATGCAAAGTTTTGAATTAGCAGCAAATAAACTATTCATTACGCAATCGGCTATTTCTCAACGTATTAAGTTACTAGAAGAAAATATTGGCCAGCCTATATTAATTCGTAGTCAACCAATTGAATTAACGGCAGTTGGTGAACAGTTGTTAAGCCATTTTAAAAAAGTTCAGCAATTAGAAAATGAGCTCTTACCCGAGTTATTACCTGATAAGCCAACTAAACCAATGAAAATATCACTGGCACTCAATGCTGACAGTATGGCTACTTGGTTTATACAAGCGGTGACCCCGGTATTAAAAGAACATTTGGTTGAGCTAAATCTACTGATAGCCCATGAAGAGCAAACCTTAGATAAACTGAGAACTGGCGAAGCTATTGGCGCGGTTAGTGTCATTAAAAAACCATTAAAAGGTCACCGCTCTTTTGAATTAGGCAAGATGAATTATTGTTTAGTCTGTTCGAAAAGTTTTCAGAAAAAATATTTTGTAGAAGGTGTAACTAAATTATCATTAAAAATGGCACCAGCAATAAGTTATGATCATCAAGATGATATGCATGAGCGCTTTATTGTCAAACATTTTGGTTTAGCATCGAGTGAATATTATAGTCATAGTGTACGTTCGTCTGAAGCGTTTGTTGAGTTAGCAAAACAAGGCGTTGCCTACTGTTTAGTGCCAGAGTTGCAAATTAAAGCTGAATTAGCATCAGGTGAGTTAATAAAGCTATGCCCGCAAAAACAATTAATACAAACACTTTATTGGCATAGTTGGATATTAGTGAAAGGAGTTAACAAAACAATATCTCAAGAAATAACACGAGCAGGAAAAATGTTGTTAGATTAAAAACTGTTAGACTACTGTAAAACCATCAAAAAACACTTAATTCTCTAGAGCGATAAACCGATATCATGACCAGAAAAATATTAACGTTGAATGTGAAAAGAAAAAAAGTAGCAGAAGTGATCAAGGAAGTAGCTCATGTTGACCCACAAAAGCGTTTTTTAAATGGTGTCGCCATCAATCCTCACCAGTGTATTCGCTTAGAGCTAGGTTCTCAGCAACTCTCTACGCGAGCGATGGATATGTTTACGCCAATCGGAATGGGGCAGCGAGGTTTGATTGTGGCTTCACCAGGCTCTGGAAAAACGACCATGTTAAAACATATTTGCAAGGCCGTGGGGCAAGCATATCCAAAGATAAGGCTTTATGCGTTACTCATTGATGAGCGTCCCGAAGAGGTGACAGACTTTAAGCGCAGCGTGCCGGCAAAAGTGTACGCGTCATCCACGGATGAAAGCTATGACCAACATGTCCGTGTGGCCAATGACCTTCTTAAAATTGCTCGCCAAGAAGCTGGTGAAGGCCATGATGTAATGATAGTTATTGATTCTCTGACCAGGCTAACACGAGTACATAATGCCAATCGAAAGGGCAGCGGTCGCACCATGTCGGGTGGGCTTGACGCTAGAGCGATGGAAATACCCCGAAAACTGTTTGGCGCAGCGAGAAAAATTGAGCAGGGTGGCTCGCTTACCATTCTAGCGACTATACTCGTTGATACCGGAAGCCAGATGGATCAGGTGATTTTTGAGGAGTTCAAAGGTACGGGTAATATGGAAATTGTTTTATCACGTGAGGCGGCCAATCAGCGGGTCTTTCCCGCGCTGGATATTGCTAAAAGTAGCACCCGTCGAGAGGAGCTACTGCTAAATTCGAAAGAACTCGAAAATATCAGAGTGCTACGCAGGGCACTTACCAGTCTTAAACCTGTAGAGGGCGCTAGCAAACTTGTTGAGTTACTTGAGCAATACCCAACTAATGCTGAGCTGTTGAACCGTTAGTAAGCAAAATCATTTGAGCACTTGGACGGTGAATAGCAATAATCCTGAGCTGGCTATGGCCGCAAAACAGGCTTTCCTGATATGATCGTTTTAGGCATACAGAAGGCATAAAAATTCTTGAACATTTAGTCTACATTTTCATACTTTTTACTTCTTAAATAACTCGGTTAGTTAGAATATTATCTGTTATTAAAATGTCCTATTCCATTAAAGCAGATTAATGACCATAGAGTGTGTAGAGAAAACGTACTCAAATAAGCTTAGGAATCTTCAAGGAGAATCAAAAAAACTTTGAATGACCTAGGGTACTACCTATATCGTTGCTCAGTGACGTTACAGAACAGTCAATACTGCCTCAAGCGCTAAACGTGATTTTGGTAAACTTGCATTGTAGTCTTCTTCTTTGTGGTGATATCCGATTGCTATCGCAACATCACATTGATAACCAGTTAATTCATCTTTAAATATTTGACTAATTAACGCACTATCAATACCTTCCATTGTTGTTGAGTCAATTCCTAACCGCGCTAAAACATGCAGTGTATTACCTAGCGCAAGATAAGTTTGTGCTTTCGTCCATGCTGAATTATTACCTGTTTTGTCAGTATTTAATTCAACAAATGCGAAACCACCAAAAGCCTGTTCACGCTTTTCTGGCGATGTTCGACCGTCTAAAATCCCTTTATCAACAACTGCTGCATAGTCATCGCGTGTATAGCTTGGGTTATGAGCAAATAAAATAATATGCGATGCCTCTTTAACATGCGGTTGGTTGAATTGGTGCTTGTTCGCAAAGCTATCGTGCATACGCTGTTTTGCTTCATCACTTTCAATGACAATAAATTTCCATGGCTGAGAGTTAATTGAAGAAGCCGAAAGACGTATAGCTTCATAAATAACCTCAAGTTCAGCCTGGGGAATTCGTTTATTTTGATCGTAACGTTTCGCAGTATACCGCTGCTCTAAGTCAGTAATGATTGGGTGTGTCATCATTATCTCCTGTGCTAAATATTGTAAAGTTAAATTGTGTCGTCAAATGACGATTAAGCGATTTGAGTCATTTCATTAAGAATAAAACTTTCAACAGCGCCTTCAGTAGCAGTCATGTATTCTGCTAAATGTGTGTTAGCCATATGCGATTGCCATAATTCACGTGATACCCAGTTTTCATAGAATGTAAAGTGCGCTGGGTTTTCGTTGTCTTGATGAAGGTCGTAATTAACGCAGCCCTCTTCAGCACGGGTAATGTCGATTAGCTTTAGCAGCTCTGCTTTCACAAGTTCGATGTTATCGTTCTTAGTGACAATATTTGCTACGATAGTTAGTTTAGTCATGGGAATTCCTTAATACTTAATTGGTGCCGTTATACTGCGGTGCGTTGTTGGTATGGGAGTATAGTAGACAAAATATTAAGAATGAAAAACAGGCTTATATTTGAATTATTATCAAATATAAATTGATAATGGATACTGAAAAGCCTATGAGGACGTTTTACACTCTAGATATACCACTGGGTAAACAACAATCATCTGTGCCTCCTAGAAATTCTAATAGAACATTGTTTTCATTAGTGTTTAGTCCTGAGTTGATAACGTAAGGCGTGACTATGTTCCTTGATAATTATCTTAATCATTGCTGACCTTAATTATTTTAAATTTTTGTAAATCATATAAATAGTTACGTTCAATATCTAGCCAGCTTTGAGGTTTTCCCAAATAAAAACCCTGTAATAAGTTACAATTAATACCCTTTAAATATATTAACTGCTTTTCATTTTCAACGCCTTCAGCGACTACCTTTAATTCATATATTTCAGCCATAGATGTTATTACTTTAGCCATACAATTTTTGATAGGACTATTGTTTTGAATTTCAGCTATAAATGAGCGATCTATTTTAAGTGTATCAATTGGATATTGTCTTAATTGGTTAAATGATGTGTAACCTGTACCAAAGTCGTCTAAAGAAAGTGATACTCCAAGATCTTTTAGGCTTGTTAATATATTAATACTCTTCTCCCCACACTCAACAAGTGACGATTCAGTTATTTCAAACTCGACCAATTCAGGAGAAATTTCATATTTCGTCATTAACTCTGCTATTTCTTTTTCAATACTTTTATTTTCTAGCTCTTTTGAAGATAAATTTATGCAAAAAATTAACGGAGTGTTTTTATAGTTGCGACAATACTCTTTAATTTGTATGAATGCATTTTCAACAACCCATAAATCTATTTCGTAGATTAAGTCATATTGCTCAGCTACAGGTATAAAACGTTCCGGCCCGTAATAAGATAACTGCTGACAGCTGACCCTAAGTAGAACTTCTACGGCATCAATACGCATTGTTTTAGCGTTAAATATTGGCATAAAATTGAGATAAAAAAGTTTGTTTACTAAAGCATTTTGAAGGCACCTTTGCATATTTTGCTCTTCAGCCATCATTTTAAATATTTTTTGATCAAATAATTGGTAACGTTTCTTACCATTTTTTTTCGCTTGGTACATAGCTGAATCTGCTTTTTTTATTAATGTCTTAGCAGAATCTGTATTGTCGTCATTTAATGCGACGCCGATGCTAGCGTGGCAGTTTAATGTAAAGCCTTCGGTTTTATAAGGTTGAGATATTTTCTGTAAGATCCTTTCAACAACGTTTATTACTTCATCTACAGCTGAAACACCTTTTATGATCGCAGCAAATTCATCCCCGCCTAAGCGTGCAATGTGCTCATTTTCACCAACTCGGTAGATTGTATCGTTTTCTCTTAAGCTCGACTGTAATCTCACGCTGGCTTCTTTTAAGACATAGTCGCCAATAGTATGCCCATAAACATCATTGACTTGCTTGAAATTATCTAGGTCAATAAAAAGTAATGCAACAGAGTTATTTGTTGTTTTTGCTGCACCAAGTGCCTTTGTTAAAAGCTCATTAAAGTGTCTTCTGTTTGGGAACCCTGTCAATTGGTCTTCTCTGGCTTCCTTTGTTAGTGTCTGTTTTTGTCGGTAAACTAGGCTGGCAATGCTGATATTGATAGATAGGTTGATGATGAGTGCAAGAAAAAGTCGTCCGACGATAATAGGTTCAACCATATTTAGTAAGGCTAATAAGGTCGAAATTATTGATAAACAACTCCAAATTATTGCCTTTTGGTATGAAAAACAGTAAAAGTAAGAAGTAATTAATGGAAAAACAAAAATAATCCCTCTAATTCCCAAATAATAACAAGTAACAATAATACTTAGCGTCATTACTAAACAGAAACGTCTCAATGCCTGTGGGGAATTATGACCTTTTAAAGCAAGTACTAGAGAATATGCTAAAAACGCTGCGGAGATAAATAATAGCGTTCCTATAATTATCATTTCATTTAAAATATGATGTGTTGCGTAAGATGTTAATACCAAGAAAGCCAAGAGATGAATAAGAACACTCATTTTTTTAGAGAAACCGAAATTCAATATCATTTTGTGTGTCCTTTAATAGCTATGCCTATTGGTAACATGAGATTTAGCTTTTTCGTTTGGATATTATTTCTTGGCACTATAATTAAGCTTGATGGTTCTTAATACTTCAAGGTGAGAGTATATATTCAGTTTGGTGCCTATAAAAATATGCAACTCTTCCATTATTCAATGAGTGATCTGACTCTTATTTTGCATAGGATATTATTGTGTAAATTTATGATACCTGAAGAAGAGTGTAGTATAAAAATTAGGGACCGTTTTAGCTCTTAAGAAATTAACTTACGATAGCTTTAACTAAAGCTAATTAAAAAATCTTTATCAGGAGTTAAATACTGTATTGGTGGCTTTGTTCACATTCAAATGATACACATAGGCAAAACGTTATTTTCAAACTTCAAATATTTTTATATGTGAGGTATGTCAGCTATCAGGAAACTGGCTAGCGTAATGTAGTTGTTCAGTCATGACCGCTGTAGATCAAAAGCGACTTAAAATCTCGTCCAGCTTCTCAATTTTCTAATGAATTGTTCGTGTCATATTACTGAGAAGTCTTAGTAATGAAATTGCATCTTAAAGTTGTACGGGTATACATGATAAAAAAGTTGTAATTATTGAATGGTGTATTAACCTTTTGTTGAGGGCGGTACATTTAGCAAAAAAATTAGTACTAATGGAGTTTACAAATATGAATAAAAAAAGAGTTTTGTGGTATGCGAGCATTGTTGTTTTGATTATAGGGAGTTCAACCATATTGGGTTGTAGCAGTCAATTTGCAGAATCTATGCGCAAGTTTACTTATCCTCCAGGTTTTAAATACACTCAACCCGCTGAGCTTCGTTCTGATATGGCTAAATTGGCGCAACAAATGCTTTTGCTCGATGAAGTACTCATTAATCCAGATGAAAAAACTCAATATGGAGCAGAAAGCCAGCGCCAGCAAGTACTGCAGGTATTGCAAAACATGGTGAGGACCGCTTCTACATTAATCGAAGGAGAAACAGGAGGAAATCATCCGTTCATACAAGAGCACATGCAAGATTTTGTGGCTAAAGTTGACCAAGCGAGAACTGCAGCCTCTCTTCAAGAGCCGAATTATTACTATGCGGGAAAGGTCTCTGGCGGCTGTACAAATTGTCACAAGATAAACCGATAATTTGTTTATAGATATACCCGTTCTACTTGAAGATGCTCGTTTCTGAAAGTCTGAGGGATTCATAATCAAAAAGCAGGTTTAGAAACACTTTATGCTTTGGTATTGAGAAGGGAACAACCATTCTCAATACCTGCCTAAAGACGTTTCTAATTCCAGCTGAATCATGTGCTTCATCACATGAATAATGTGCTGTCTGAGGCTACACTGCATGAAAGCTCGGGACAGATACTTATTTAGTGAACCTCCGTGGGCCCATGACGATTGAGAATATCCATTATTTCCGGTTCTGTATTCTCTGGCATCATTACCTTGACCTGTGAAATTTTTTCATCGATGAAAAAATTTTCCCGTGGGACATCCTTATTTATCAGTTCATCAGCTACATTTATAAGAGCTGTTTTATCTGTATATGTTGCTGTAATAGTCTTGTACATGACAGTTTCTCCTATTTAACCGATATATTTTATCAGTTAGAATCGATCTCGTAGAGACGCGGAAACAGTTTCGATATACGTCTTACACAAGACCCCCGAAAGGAATTACTTTTGATATGTTCACTCACAAATCATAAGTGGAAATATCATTTTCCTTTCTTACTTATATTTTAGACCTGAGAACTGAATACTGCCAGTTTGTCGAACATTTCCTGCCGCAAATTAAAAAATACCAAATGAAATAATGAATTAGAGTTTGGTCATCTACAGGCACATAGCATTACTCGAATCATCCGGGATTTTATCTCATGTATTGATTGACAGTTTAACCACTTTTGGAACGCAATGGTTCGCTCCGTTCAGTGACTACCAGGTTAACGGATATCTGCTATTGATAAGCCTCATATTCTTTAGGTACTTCATATTTTTGAAAAATATTTTGATAGGTTCCGTTACTTTTTATTTTTCTTAGTCTTTTATTAAATTTTTCTATTAACTCTTTGGCATTGGGGTACTTTCTGGAAACCATAAGGCGAAAGGTGTCAATACTTTCGGGCTTTTTGGCAAACGAAAAAGCAGAAACCTGGTTAGGGTAGACTTTATGAATCAAGATCTTTCCCACTAATTCAGGGAGCAATGTAAAGTGGATGCGATCGCTCATGAGCATTTGGATATTCTGTATGTCTCTTGTTACGTAGTTGACATTGAGGCCTGCCGCTAGAAATGAGCTTTGATACCAATAACCTTGGACACCTCCAATTCTATACTGTCGAAAATCACTTAATTTTTCCCATGTAAAGCCACTTGGGAAGTTTATATTTTTATATAAAAACTTGGGTAAAAAATAGATCACAGGATCAGAAAAATAAAAGTTTTCTGATCTCTGTTCAGTGATCAAATAGGGAAAAGTTGCAAAGGCTTCGCCTTTTTTTACAGTCATTTCACCACGTTTCCATGGTTGGAATCTAAACTCGATCTCTATGTTTAATTCATGAAAAATTGCTCTTATAATATCGGGAAATATTCCCTTTATAACTATTTTGTCTTCAATGACATAAGGCTCATAGGCATTTGTTACAAAAACTACGGGTTCCCTTGCATTAGAGGTATGTAAAAAATTGATAAACACAAATATTACCAGTATTACTTGTTTCATCGTTTCTCCAATGCCAATTTAGCCAATTTCATCTTAGCGTGAAATACCAATAACTCCGCTTTTCAAAAATATGATCGAGTTCAGGGATTATCGCCATAAACTCAATAGTGAAATCTGGAAAGTCTATAGAAATTAGAAAAACAACTCGTGTTTATAAAACGCTTTCTAGTGTTAATTCCATCATATCTTTGAAAGTGCTTTCACGCTCGTCTGCTGTAGTTTGTTCGCCGGTTTTAATGTGATCGGACACCGTTAATACGGTTAACGCTTTTTTACCGTACTCTGCAGCAACGCCATATAAACCAGCAGCTTCCATTTCTACGGCTAAAATACCGTACTTTTCCATCATGGCAAACATTTCAGGTTGGGGGGTGTAAAATAAATCAGCGGTAAATATAGTACCGACATGTACTTTTTGGTTTAGGCGCTCTGCAGTATTAACTACGCGATGTAGTAATGAGAAATCAGCCGTTGCGGCAAAGTCACACTGATTAAAACGTTGACGATTAACACTTGAGTCTGTACTTGCTGCCATACCAATAATAATATCACGAATTTTTATGTCGTCTCTTACTGCGCCACATGAGCCGATACGAATAATATTTTCAACACCAAAGTCTTTATAAAGTTCGGTAGCATAAATTGAAATTGACGGTATGCCCATACCAGATCCCATAACGGAAACTTCTTTTCCTTTATAAGTACCAGAGTAACCAAACATATTACGTACTTTAGTGATGCATTTCGCATTATCTAAAAAATTGTCGGCGATAAATTTAGCTCTGAGTGGGTCGCCCGGCATTAAAACCGTTTTGGCGAACTCGTCTACATTAGCTGAAATATGAGGTGTGCTCATGAAATGTCCCTTGTCTATTGTGTTTAGATTTAAATGAGTCAGTAAGTTTCTAACCTGATCTAAATTATGCTCAATTTTAGATACTGCTATCAAGGGTGTTTTACTAACTTGGTTCTGTGTTATGCCAATACATATAAATATGTGACCATTCTAAATGGACTAAATATTCCAATAACGTCGTTGCTTTCTATCACTCACGCCAGCTATTACTCAATCAAGCGCCTTGCCTACACGGATGTAGGCACTTAGGTTTTATCTGGAACTAAAAACCTGTGTTCTTGAACATTTATCCTCATTAATATTTGATCACTAACTGACTAGTATTGGTATTAATGAATATTATCAACTAGCCATGGTAAATTAAACTGCTAAGTTTAATTTATAGGTACCTAGCTAAAAAATCGCTCTATTATCAATTGATAGCCGATACCGCCAAGGTAAATTCCTACTATACCTGCTATCCCTGATATGACTGGAGGCGCAGGTAAGGGGAGTTTTAATACTGAAAATAAAACCCCAACAAACGCGCCTGTTGCTAACGCCAATAAAACTTCTGCCATTGTTATTACTCCATTATTTTATACCGATTTTTCATAAACTAAGATATTTTATTATGAGATAATAATGCTGTTTTATCAGTACTTGATAAAAAACTAACCTCAACTGCATTTTTTTGTAATTGGCTTATTTCGATATCAGTAAAGTGTAATATTTTTTGAGCGATCGCAAATTCGTGTTTAATTTCTATACCTTGAACAGCCGGGTCATCGGTATTAAGGCAAGCCTTTAATCCAAAATTAAGAAATTCTTTAAGTGGATGTTGGCTTAAGTCTTTTACTGTACCTGTTTGAAAATTAGAGGTTAAGCATGATTCAATAGCAATATTATTATTGACCATGTAAGTCATTAATTTTTCATCTTCAATAGTGGCAACACCATGACCAATGCGTGTTGCACCTAATTCAGTGATAGCCTGCCAGACACTTTTTGCACCACCAGCTTCTCCAGCGTGTACTGATACTTGCAGTCCGGCATTGCGTACTTGTTTAAAATGCTCGACAAACAATTCACCGGAGAAATTGTACTCATCTCCCGCTAAATCAATGGCGACAAGTTGTTCTTTATGGGTAAGTAGTGCCTCTAGCTCAAGCTGACATTGCTTAACGCCAAAAGTCCGGCTTAAAATTCCTATCAAGTTAATTTTTATATTGAATGATTTCATTCCTGCTTGCACGCCATCAATAATCGCAGCAACTACATCGGTTATTGATAAATGGTGATTCATTGCCATGTAATAGGGAGAAAAACGTAATTCGGCGTAATGTAAACCGGCATTAAATGCATCTTCTACATTTTCATAAGCAACTCGCTTAACATCATCAAGATTTTTTAATACCGCAACACCCCAATCTAATTTTTTCAAAAAAGCCAATAAATCGGCTTCACTGTGTTGTACTTGCACATGAGGGATAAATTCTTCAAATGTTGCTGTTGGTAAAGTAATGTTATTGTGCTCTGCTAACTGCCAAATAGTGGCGGGGCGAATATTGCCATCTAAATGCCGATGTAAATCGAGTAAGGGCAATGTGTTATCAATCATTTATTTTCCTTAACCTGTTTTGTCTATTCAGTAATTATACCCAAACCACCTCAAGATGCGAGTTTCAGGACGCTTGAATAATACAACTTGAAGTGACTTGGCCAAATATTGCAGTTTTATGCTTTATTCATTTGAATACACTAGTATTAACGTCTTAACACTGGTAGATTGACCTTGAGAATATCTGTTTAGGCGTCTAGACGTATTAAATATTTATAGTTATAGCAAACCTCACTATGAGGCGAAAAAAGAGAAAAATTATGTATCAAACTGACGATGTGCGCATCAATAGAATCAAAGACTTATTACCTCCTATCGCATTACTGGAACGATTTCCAGCGTCAGAGCAAGCAACAAAATCTGTTGTTTCTGGTCGAGCTGCAATTCATAACATATTTAATGATAAAGATGATCGTGTACTGGTGATTATTGGACCTTGTTCAATTCATGACCCTAAAGCGGCACTTGAGTATGGCCAACGTTTAGTTAAGCTTCGTGAAAAGTATAAAGATAATTTAGAAATTGTCATGCGCGTTTATTTTGAAAAGCCGCGAACAACGGTTGGCTGGAAAGGGCTCATTAATGACCCTTATATGGACAATAGCTTTAAGCTTAATGATGGTTTACGTATTGGCCGTGAACTGTTACTACAGTTAAATGAATTGGGTCTACCCACTGCAGGAGAGTTTTTAGATATGATCACTCCGCAATATATGGCTGATTTTATGTGCTGGGGCGCAATTGGCGCACGTACTACAGAATCTCAGGTTCACCGAGAGTTAGCATCAGGGTTATCTTGTCCTGTTGGTTTTAAAAATGGTACTGACGGCACGATAAGAATTGCTATCGATGCCATTGGCTCAGCTGCAGCTTCACATCATTTCTTATCTGTAACAAAGTTTGGTCATGCTGCGATTGTTGAAACGACAGGTAATAGTGATTGCCATATAATTTTACGTGGCGGCAAAACAACTAACTTTGATCAAGATAGCGTAAAAGACGTGACGCAACAGCTAGAAGCGAGTGGTTTGAACACTAAAATAATGATTGATTTTAGTCATGCTAACTCAAGTAAAAAGTTTGAAAATCAAATGATCGTGTCTACTGACGTTAGTAAGCAAATTAGCCAAGGTAATCAAAATGTCTTTGGTGTTATGGTTGAAAGTAACTTAGTTGAAGGAAATCAAAAACTGATTAACGGTAAAGCAGAAGTTTATGGTCAAAGTATTACCGATGCTTGTATTGGCTGGGAAGATACTGAAACTTTATTAGCTCAGCTGTCGGATGCAGTAACAGCAAGAAGAACTGCCTAGTAATATAAAGTTGGTTTGGCTATTAAAAGCCACTTAATCATGTTAAAAAGTCTACTTAAATAAATATATTTTGGTAGGCTTTTTTTATGCAACAAACACTTCTTACTATTTTAAGTCAAATTGAGTCTGTCGTTATTGGTAAGCCTCATGAGTGCCGTTTAGCACTTGCCTGTTTACTTGCTCAAGGCCATTTGTTAATAGAAGACTTACCTGGTATGGGGAAAACAACCCTAGCGCAAACGTTAGCTAAAACCTTAAGCCTAAGTTATCAGCGTACTCAGTTTACCAGTGATTTACTTCCTTCAGATGTAATTGGAATATCTATATTTAATAGTGAAACTAAGCAGTTTGAACTTCATAAAGGGCCTATATTTAATCAAGTAGTACTGGCAGATGAAATTAATCGTGCTAGTCCTAAAACCCAAAGCGCTTTACTTGAAGCAATGGCTGAAAATCAGGTAAGTATTGATGGTATTACGCATATATTGCCAAGGCCATTCTTTGTTATTGCCACACAAAACCCTTTGTTTAATGCGGGAACTTATCCATTACCCGAATCGCAGCTTGATCGATTTATGATGAGAATATCTTTAGGCTTTCCTGATATTGACGCTGAAAAAAACATTCTCCTTTCTAACAATGCCTCAGTCACTGGAACCACTGCAATACCCGATATTATTAGTGTTGAAACGTTAAAATCAATGCAAAATTTAATTCAACAAGTTCATGCATCAGAAAGCATTATTGAGTACATCATAGCGCTTTGTCGTGTTAGCCGAGGACAAAATATGTCAGAAACAGAAGAAGCAATAGCGTGTAAGCCCTTGTCTCCTCGTGCGGGTAAAGCGCTGCTTGCTGCAGCGAGGGCTTGGGCCTTTATTGATAATAGAGATTACTTGTTACCTGATGATATAAAAGCGGTATTTCATTCAGTATGTGAACACAGATTAGAGATAAATATAACTGATCAGCAACATTCATCTAATAGTATTAGCGAACGTATTTTAGACGTTGTTAATGTATTAAACCCTTTGAACGTTTAATACTCATTTTTAGCACCATGAATATTTTTAGCGAAATTAAACAAGCCATTAAAAAAATTATCAACAAACGTTTTGATCGCTGGCTTAGTCGTCGAGTGCCAAGTCATTTTCAACACAAGCTGTCAAATCGTAATGTTTTTATTATGCCTACACGCTTTGGTTTTGCTTATTTATTATTTGTTGTTTTATTGTTTCTGCTAGGTACTAATTATCAAAATAATATTATCTTGTTGTTAAGCTATTTATTAGCTAGCCTTTTCATCACGGTAATGATGCACAGTTTTTATAATTTTTCTCAGTTAATCTTTACATCAAAAGCTTTGCAAAGCGGCTTTGCAAAGCAGGTTATTAATTTTCCTATCACAATTACCGGTCATAAATCCCACTTTGATATTAACTTTCAGTTTTCTCAGCCACAGCAGTTTTTAAAAGTAGTAAAGTTAGCTGAATGTAGCGCACAGACTATAGAGGTTTTACTCCCTTGGTATGCAAAACAGCGGGGGATTAATACCTTAGGCAGAGTTAAAGTTTTTAGTGAGTACTCTTTAGGTCTTTTTATTACTTGGTCATTGTTAGATTTTTCTCATCAAGCAATTGTTTATCCAGAGCCTAAAAGGTTGGCTGATAATCAACAGTATTTAACCGGGCTTGGCGAAGGTGATAAAGATAATGGCGCTTCTGTGCAAGCAATTTCAGGGGGAGATGATTATTCTGAGTTAAAAAATTATGTACTTGGAGAGTCGCAAGCTCGAATTGCCTGGAAACAGTTTGCCCGTGGACAGGGAAAGTTTAGCAAAAACCATCAAGCACATCAGGGGAATTTATTCTGGCTAAAGTTAAGTAATATGCCAAGTTCTGAACTTGAAATTAAGCTTCAATTTATGTGTTTCTTAATCATTGAATACAGTAGTAATAACCAGGCTTTTGGTCTAATTCTTGATTTACCTTTTAGCACTAAAAATAGCGCTGTAGTTAAAATAGAGCCAAACATCGGATATGAACACCAAGAGAGTTGTTTAATAGCATTAGCCAATGTCGAACGGTTTAGCCTATGATGATGAATTCAAGAAAGTCACTTAGCAAGCAGGTTAAAGCATTTTCCTTAACCACTTCGAATGCTTGGTTATTATGGTGTTGCCAATTATTAAACCTATCAACGTTAGTACTGGAGATCAGTCCATGGATGATCGCAATAATTACATTATGTTTAGCTTGGCAGGCGTTATCGCTTAATAATAGGGCTAACAACAGCAGCAGATATATTAAAACTAACGTCAAAACCAAGCAAAAAATGTCGATGCCTCCTGCGTTATTAATGTTAATAGCGATTAGTGGCTGTATTGCTATCGCAATTTCTGCTAAAAGCTTAGGAGTTTTAGCGAGTATGCTGCATTTACTTACTTTTGCTTATACATTAAAAGCCTTTGAAATTAAGCAAAGAAAAGACTTTTATCAACTATTATTACTCGGTTTATTTCTGTTAGCGTCAGCACTTATTTTTAAGCAAACATTAGCGTTCTCTTTATTAATTATTGTTATTTTAATGGTCAACTTGACTGTTTTACATTGTCTGTTTTCGCCATCTAAAACATTATTGTCAGCAGGTAAAACCGTTTGCATATTATTATTACAAAGTACGTTACTGGCTGTTACTTTATTTATTGTTTTTCCCCGCTTGTCACCGTTTTGGCAAGTGCCTATTGCTAGTTCAGCAAAAACAGGGCTGTCAGATGAAGTAAGTCCCGGTGATATTGCCTCCTTAGCGTTATCTAGTGAGCTAGCGTTTCGTGTTGACTTTAAAGGGAAGAAAATCCCCAGTTATTCAACCTTATATTGGCGTGCCATGACATTAGAAAATTTTGATGGCAGAAAGTGGGCTAGAACAAAAAACGTACAGGAAAAATCTTCATCATATAATCCATCAACAAATGTTATATTCGAGCCGATAACCTCAGGTAAGAGTGTTATTTATGATGTAACAGTAGAGCCAAGCTATCAATCTTGGCTCTTTGGACTAGCAGTAGCAACAAGTAATGATGCAAGAACAAAGTTAATGCGTGATTACACCATTCAAAGCAATAATGTATTAAGCCAGATAACTCGTTATCAAGTGAAAAGCTATTTACAATCGCCATTAGATTTAAAAATAAATGAATATGATAAGCGACGAAATTTATCTATTGTTAAGGGCAGTAACCCAAGGTTGGAGAAGTTAGCCGCTCAACTAAAAAAGCAATATGTTAAGCCAATAGATAGAGCACAAGCGGTACTAAACACTTTTAGAGAAAGTAACTACTTTTATACATTACAAGCACCAAAACTACTCAATAATAGCTTAGATCAATTCTATTTTGATACTAAGGCAGGGTTTTGTGAACATTATGCTAGCAGTTTTACTTATTTAATGAGGGCTGCTGGAATTCCTGCACGAGTTGTTACAGGCTATTTAGGTGGCGAATACAACAATGTAAATGCGAAAGATAATTCACAGCAAAGTAATCAGCAGGGCGGGCATTTAAGTATTTATCAATATGATGCGCATGCATGGTCAGAAATTTGGTTACAAGATATTGGTTGGAAAAAGGTTGACCCAACGGCGGCTGTTGACCCTCAACGTATTGAGAGTGGTTGGTCAAATACCTTATTTACACAGCAATATTCATTAAATAATGACTTTATTGGTTTGTATCAATTTAAAAGTATTGCTTGGCTCAACACTGTAAGGTTACAACTTGACGCACTGGATTATCAATGGACACGCTGGGTGTTGGGGTATTCAAGCAAACAACAATATGACCTTCTTAAACGTTGGTTTGGAAAGCATATGCCATGGAAAACCGCCGCTATGGTTGCCATTGTGTTTATTTTTGCTATGGCGTTAGTTTCTTTATTTTATAGAATTAATTTAACAGTATTTAAACGAAAAGATATCAAGCCATGGTTTTTATTATACCAAAAGACTTTAAAAGTTTTAGCGGTAAATGGGTTACCTAAACCTGCCAACATGACAGCAATGGATTTCTCTACCTTAGTCACTGCACAATTACCGGAAATATCAACAGAGTTTTTTGATTTTACCGTTACTTTTGAACAACTCAATTACCGAAAACTAAGTGATACTGAGCGTGAGTTACAGCTAAATCGTCTTAAAAAGCAATATAAACGTATAAAAGCTACCTTAAATTAGTGTAGATAAATAATTATGTATATATTTGAATAGATTAAGCACTATATTCTTTTTTGTCATAACCAAAAGCTTGTTGAATAACAATATTCAGCCTACATTGTAAAGATAATACCAGTTTCATTAATTAGGTGACCTATTTTATACGTAGTAAAAACAGCTAAATACAAGGCATTTATTTTAATAACTAGTTGTTCAGGACAATATGCTCCTGCATTGTCTAATAAGCTGCATCCATGCAGCGTTAATTATTAAATAAATAACGAAGTAGTTGCTGTTTTTAACAAGTAGAAATGATCACGTACTTAGTGAGATTGGTATCAGTCGGTTGACGTTATAACGATGGAGTATCAATTTATGGAGTACCATTCAACGGATAAGCCAAAACTACAAACAATACCAAAATCTAGTGATTATAATGAGTCATTAATGAATAAGGACTCATACGGTGTGGATAAAATAGTCGCTATTTTGGGTTATATAACTTTGTTCGGTTGGTTAGTTGCCATTGTGCTTTACGATAAGCATAAATCCAGTTTTACAACCTTTCATCTACGACAATCTCTTGGTCTTATTATTACTGGAGCATTATTGGCTTTAGTACCATTAATTGGTTGGTTAATGAATATTGCTGTATTTTTGGTATGGCTTTATGCTATTTATCATGCGATACAAGGCCGACAACAAAAAGTGCCTGTTTTAGGTGACTGTTACCAAGAACACCTAGATTTTATCAAATAATAATTTAGTTTTGATACTAATTGAACAATTAACGTACTTACTTCAAATTATTTGCTATTTTATTCAATTAATTCTTTACAAATAACGCCGCTGTATTTATTATTCGCCCGTCTTTTAGCGAGTACTCTTTTCGCTATAGATATTTGGTGAGATGGCTGAGTGGTCGAAAGCACCGGTCTTGAAAACCGGCAAGGGTTTGTAGCCCTTCTAGAGTTCAAATCTCTATCTCACCGCCACATTTAGAAAAGCCCGTTAATCGAAAGATTGACGGGCTTTTTGCTTTTAGAGTATCAGTGTTGTTCTGGCTTTTTGCGTAGATTTTTTTAGTAAAGTTAAAATCATGTCTTGGATACAATAGTGATATTTATTTTAAAACTCGCACGTTACAACCAGCCTATTTGGTGAGCAATATTAGCCGCTTCAATTCTATTTTTAGCATTTAATTTTTGGCAGGCA
>Ga0209292_1001786_pt1 | contig 25829 bp, 20 predicted proteins | sample GOMGulsemesocosm_2_FD_184634 | JGI IMG/M metagenome (GOLD analysis project Ga0209292, IMG submission 184634) | Methane-oxidizing microbial communities from mesocosms in the Gulf of Mexico - GOM9C Gulf of Mexico (SPAdes) (version 2) | ecosystem: Environmental > Aquatic > Marine > Cold seeps... | reverse complement strand
CTCAGTAATGTCCATCCCATAACCTTTAATTAATTCGTATTAATATCCCATACTTTCAAAGCTTTAGAAACGATAAATTTTCTATATTTATCGTAACTTGGATATTACTGAGACTTCTCAGTAATATCCAACATAGAATTACATGCTATTTCAAACAATATCAATCAGTTAGGGATTAGTTGTATTGGTTTGGGTTTATTACTGAGACTTCTCAGTAATATGACACAATCAATTCATTAGAAAATATATGGCAAAAAATTAAATGCTAATGTCTCCAATGCGCACAAAGTGATCGTTTCAATTTGAACGCTGAGTGACGGTTTTGGTGGTTCAGGAGTCAGTCGAGTGATAGCCAATCAGGTTTGATATGACCGCTGCAAGGCCATCATGTTGTCACATTGTGTAGTCCGGCGGCTTGGTTATTTGACGGGGTAAACCCCGACCTACAGGTTACTATTGAGTATTCTTTTGAAGGTTGGTCTTTAGGCCATCATGTTTTCGCGTTGTGTAATTCGGCTGTTAGATTATTTGACGGGGTAAGCCCCGACCTACAGGTATACTATTGAGTATTTCTTTTGTAGGTTGGTCTTTAGGCCATCATGTTTTCGCGTTGTGTAGCTCGGCTGTTAGGTTTTTTGACGGGGTAAACCCAGACCTACAGGTATACTATTGAGCTTACAGCAGACATTAACAATTACTACCTGCTAATCTCGCCAATGCGCACAAAGTGACCATACTTATTAGTGGTAAACCTAATGTTATTCAGTCGTCACAGTAAATGTTATTAGGTGGAGTATTAGATGATAATGACTGGCACAACTGATGTAATTGCCTAACAAACGATAACTCTAGCAAAACAACCGAAAGAAACACAATGACGAATACTAGATTGCTGGCATGAGCAATTGGGAGTAACACCATATTGAGAAGTTGTAGTAAAAATAGCTAAACAAAATTACGGTTAGCTATTTTAATGTGAAATGGATCTACCTACTGAAAATGTATTAACTATAAAAAGCTTCAACAGTTCCTTTTAGCTTGATCAAAAGAGGCTGTCCACGGCGATCAAGTGCTTTAGGTGAAGGGATTTTTACCCAACCTTCACTAATACAGTATTCTTCAACATCGTTGCGCTCTTTGCCATTCAAACGAATACCAATGTTGTTTTCGAAAATTTCAGCTACATGATGTGGGCTGCGTGGATTGCCTGAAAGGCGGTCTGGTAGTTCTGGAAGCGATTTAGTATCGGACATATTATTGACCTAAATATAAAAAAAGTGCGTTATTTTAAACAATATAGCTTCGATACGATACATCTTAAGTACTCTTTAATAATATATTTTCATTTTAATGATTGTAAATATGTAGGAATGACGATGTTAAACAGTGATTCACCTAATGTAATAATTACATGTCACTTTCATTTGTTTATTTGCTTTTTAAAGGCAGTATTAACAACGTATCCCTGATAAAGTTGACTAAATTTAAACCAAAACAGCTTTTCACCGGTTTAATTTATTTAGTCATATATATTTCATTTAAAAGGGATCTGTTAAGCATGAAGTTATTTGTACAATGTGTGTCATTATTTTTTTGTTGTTTATTATTGTCTTCCTGCGCCAGCCATAAAGAACAAACATGGAAGCCCTTATTAGATAGCGAGTTAAGCCATTGGGATAGTTATTTAAGTTATCAATTCAAGGAAGGATACGACGGTAGTATCCCTAAAGATGAAAACGGCAATGATTTAGAACCCGTTGGTTTATCAAGTGATGTACAGCAACACGGCGTTTATACTATCGTTGAAGATCAATCGAACCCTATTTTGAAAGTTAGTGGTGAAATTTACGGTGGATTAACCAGTAAACAAGTTTACCGAAATTATCATTTAAAATTGATGTTTAAATGGGGTGATAAAGTATTTTCTCCTCGACAAAAATTATTAAAAGATACCGGTATTTTATATCATGCAGTGGGAGAACATGGGAAGGAATACTGGCGTAGTTGGATGATTTCACAAGAATTTCAAATAATGCGTGGGCATATTGGTGATTATTGGAGTCAGGGCAATTCAGCTATTGATATTCGTACATTTATACCTGAATATATTATGAATCCTGTAGCAGATGAAAGCCAGCCGTTTCGTTCCGTTGGGGCTCAGCAAAGCATAGACGGTTTTGTACTGCGCAAAGAAAACTATGAAAAAAATGAAGGCGAATGGAATCAGTTAGAATTAATATGCTTTGAAGGTAAAAGCTTACATATCGTTAATGGCGAAGTTGTTATGGTATTGCAAAACTCTCGCACAGTGGATGAAAATGGTGTGGCTACGCCATTGGTTGAAGGTAAAATACAACTCCAAAGTGAAGCCGCTGAAGTTTTTTATAAAAGTATTTTTATTAAAAACATCAATAATCTACCACAACAGTATGCGTCTTTATTTTAAATAAAAAATTTTCCCGTTAAGTTATAAGTAACGGGAAAAAGCAATAACCCTTATTAGCTTAATGCCCTTTATTCACAGGCACTTGGTTAGCTAACTTAACCCAAGTTCTAATATCTTTACGAACTTGAGGTAAAGGGCGAACTCCTGGTTCTAACACAACATCATGAAAATCTGAGAGAGCAAATCCATCACCCAAAATATCTTGTGCACGCTTACGTTCAGACATAATTAAGTCTGCACCGAGTATATAACTTAGTGACTGCCCTGGCATGGCAATATAGCGGTCTACTTCAATTTCTATTTCAGTACGCGACATCACGGTGTTTTCCAGCATAAATTGTATTGCATCTTCACGTGACCAACCTCGCAAATGAAGTCCGGGCTCAACAATCAAGCGGCTTGCAGCCCAAAGATGCTTAGTGATCATCCCTTGTCTATCATACGTTGTACTATAAAGTTCCATTTCATCTGATAGATATTCTGAATAAAGTGCCCATCCTTCAAGGATCCCTGAGTTATAACCGGCAGAAGGTTCCTTTCTTGGATATGAAGCCCAAAGGTGGTGACCCGGCATTCCTTCATGAAAAGCAATTACCTCTGCCATAAGTCGTCGTTCATTAGGTCGTGATGGATTTATAATATAACGAGCTGGTGAGTCTCCCTGAGATCGTCCGTAGTACCCTGCAGGGGCAGATTTTTGCATATATTTGGGCATTTCTCTGACAACAATTTTTTTATTGCTACGTTTAGAAAATGACTCTAAGGTTTTTCTATGTGCCCGATCTAATGCTTTTTCCGAAATAGCCAACAGCTCTTTGGGATCTATATCTTTTGTAGTGTTCCTAAGCTTTGTAAGCATACTACTTACTGTTTCACCTTTTTCTCCTGTAGCAAGTAATTGAGCTTTTGATTCTTTAATAAATCGCATACCAATCGCTTCAACTTCATCTACCGACAAATCCAGCGTGGTCCACCATGTAACAGCATTGAAAAAACATTCTGATCCGCCATTAGTTGTCGAAAGCCCATAGGTTTTATTTGTTACCGGAAGGTACTCATTATTAAGAAATTTATAAAAACGCGTAATCGCCGGTACAACTTCTTTTTGAATAAGGCTGTTCCACTGAGCAGCGTTTTTATGTTCTGTATTTTTGAAGATATATTGAGAATTTACATTGGCCAATTCAGACAACAGATCGTTAATTTGTTGCTTAACTCGTAAAGCGATTATATGTGGAACCGTTTCATCTGACTGCATACCTAAACGTAACTTGTCTACAGCCGTAGCTAACGCCTTAGGTGATTGAGACCAAGAAGTAATAGCGTTATTAGCAGCTTCATGGCCTGATTTAATAAGGTTTTGCCATTGCCTAGGCCACTTTACCTGCCAGCCAACAACCTGATTAAGGTAACGTAAATCTGTTTTACAGTTTTTAAGTGCCTGAGCAGCAATGCCACTATCAGCAATCAGTGCTTTACTCTGTGCGCTAGTACACAGCAATAAAGCTATTATAGTGAAGCCGACTAAAAAAACGTTCAATTGCCCATCCCCTTTGAAGAAATAGCAACATAATGATAAATATTTTCATTATGTTGCTGCATAATTCATTCTATAAACAAAACAATACACTGGCTAAACTAAAATTGTTACTTTTTGTTAGCCACAAATGCTTATTAATAATGCGCCTGATATCATTACGTTTAGACTTAATTAAATAGTCGATGTGCTGTGTTTTGGGTAGTTGGAAATCAAGCTTAACATTGCCATTTTATTATCAAAAAAATGGAAATTAAGATATTTTTTATGCTTCTAAAAGTCGAGGTCTGAAGGGGAGTGATACAGAAACGTCCCGTTATAGAGTTCATTAACTAGCATCTACATTTCACTTAATTTCATTAAAGATGCAGCAGCAGCTTTAGCGCTTTCTTTTGAATACCCCCCAGCGCCAAGAAAAACAATAGGAATATTTAACTCCTTTAGGCGCGAATGGGTTAAGGATTCTCTTCTAACGACATCATCCAAAGTTAATTTCATACCACCTAATTTATCCGTTTCTAGAACATCGGTTCCCGCAACAACAAATGCTATTTTATAATGCTCAGTTAATTCACTTAATGCTATTTGGTAGGAAGATAAGTACTGCTCTGCTTGAACTTCTGAGGGTAAAGGTACGGGAAAATCTACCCGTTCACGTGTAGAATGAGTCTTAGGATATATAGTCTCATTATAAACATCTAATATTTTAATTTTATTATTGTCTATAAAAGTTCTTGCATTACCATTACCGTGATGTGCATCTGTATCAATAATCAACACATTATCTTCAGGTAATAATTCACCTGTTTTGATTAATTCTTGGTATGTAATGCCAATATCATTATAAATACAAAACCCTTCCATACTATGTTGGCTTGCATGGTGGTAACCTCCTGAAAGATTCCAACAAACCTCCCCTGTCAATGCTAATTTAGCAGCTTGTAAAGTTGCATTAACACCGCACCTCATAGGTAATAGTATTTTTTCATCTAAGTATTTAAAATTTACAAATGGAATATTAGGTACTTCCAAAGCCCTCATCACAGGTGCTTTTTCTACATTTAGCATCCGAATAAGTTCATTAGTAAATTCATCAATTATATCTCTCGATATTGGAGAGATAGAACTGTGTATTTTTAATTTATCATTCGAATTTATAGCATTGAAAATTTTCTCAAACTTAAGACCATCAAAAGGATGTAAATAATTTAATATTCCAAGGTCAATATTAAATTTATTGTCATAGAAGACATGGATCATGCTAATTTCATCCAAAAAATATAAAATTTTGGTTACATTTCATCCCATAGTTTATCAGCATCTAAATCTATACTTTTTTCTACTTTGACCTCTTCTGAATTATTTTCAGGCCACTCTATAGGCAAATCACGTATCAAACCATCGAGTGTTGTATATCCAATAACATTTCCATCGTAATCTGTAAGCCATTTATTCCCATCCCAATGTAAAAAGTCATAGGTGCCAGCTCCTTCACCATATTTAATAGCAACAAAATGAAGGCCAATTTGAGAGGGATTATTTTTAAACCAATTTATTTTATTCATTTATAAAGTCTTCTTAAAATTTTTCTCTAAATATTTCAGCCTTTTCAGCTAAATTAATTAGATATAGTGGATTAGAGCAGTAACTTTCGTGAGCATTTTCTAGAATTGAGATCAAAAAGTAGCAATTCTTCTGAATTGAACCTTGACAATAAATCAAAGCAGTATTGCTTGTTTTATTGAAAGATATTGTTTTTAAATTCCATTTTTTTGATGTTTTGTCTTTTAAATGTATATGCTCTAACCCTGCTTGTTTAACCGAGAATGGAAAGTCATAAGGCACATCTCGACCAAAGTTTACGGGAATATTTCCTTTTCCTTTATATATTTTAAAGTCTTCCACTATTTTTTTTAATAGTGCTTTTGGGGCACTACTTTTCATTTCTTCACTAACAAAAACACGCACATCCATATGTTTACTCCATTTCAAAAACTTTCAAATCTAAGCGATTATTATCCTTAAAACCAACTTCTGCTTCGATTTTTGCTGCAACTATTTTCAATTCAAAATCTGTTAAATTATTCTTTAATTCATTACTATCAAGTAACTTATCCTTTTGAATAAATATAGTTTTCTTATCCTTGCTCATTTGATTTCCTTATCATCAAAATTAAATTTTTAATAACAATACGTTATAATCACTATTGACTCAATACTTACATTAACATCCAAACTAAAGAGCTTTTATTGAACAATAAAAAGTATTCAAACACATTTGCTTATATCACTGATAATAACCTAAAATATCGGCAATATAATTTTCCATAAAAACATAAGGTTTTCCTATGGCTCAACCATTACCAGATAAGTTCATTATGTCGATGAACCGCGTTTCAAAAGTGGTTCCTCCAAAGCGTACTATTTTAAAAGACATCTCTCTTTCGTTTTTCCCTGGCGCTAAAATTGGCGTTTTAGGTTTAAACGGTTCAGGTAAATCTACTCTACTGCGCATTATGGCGGGTGTTGATACTGAATTTGAAGGGGAAGCAAAAGCATTATCAGGCACTAAAATTGGTTATTTACCACAAGAACCACAACTTGACGAAGAAAAAACAGTTCGTGAAGTGGTTGAAGATGCGGTGTCTGAAGTTAAAAATGCCATGTCTCGATTAGATCAAGTATATGCTGAATATGCTGAACCTGATGCTGACTTTGATGCTTTAGCTAAAGAACAAGGCCAGTTAGAAGATATTATTAACAGCCAAGACGGCCATAATATTGACAACGTACTTGAACGTGCGGCTGATGCCCTTCGTTTGCCTGAGTGGGATCAAAAAATAGCAGTACTTAGTGGTGGTGAACGCCGCCGTGTTGCTTTATGTCATTTATTACTTCAAAAACCTGACATGTTGTTACTTGATGAACCAACCAACCACTTGGATGCAGAATCTGTTGCTTGGTTAGAGCGTTTCTTACACGACTACCCTGGTACTGTGGTAGCGATTACCCATGATAGATACTTTTTAGATAATGTTGCCGGTTGGATACTTGAGCTTGACCGTGGCCATGGTATTCCATGGGAAGGTAATTACTCTTCTTGGCTTGAACAAAAAGATGCGCGTTTACAACAAGAGTCTAAAAGTGAAAATGCGCTACAAAAAACCATCAAACAAGAATTGGAATGGGTTCGTTCAAACCCTAAAGCACGCCAAGCTAAAAGCAAAGCGCGTATGGCTCGGTTTGAAGAGCTTAACAATCAAGAACATCAGAAGCGTAACGAAACTAACGAGCTATACATTCCACCAGGGCCTCGTTTAGGTGATAAAGTACTTGAAGTTAATAATTTAACTAAGTCGTATGGCGATCGTGTACTTATTGATGATTTAAGTTTTAGTATTCCAAAAGGGTCAATTGTTGGGATTATTGGTGCCAACGGTGCAGGTAAATCAACCTTATTCAAAATGCTTTCAGGTGCTGAGTCGCCAGATTCTGGTTCTGCTGAGTTAGGCGACACGGTTAAATTAGCCAGTGTTGATCAATTTAGAGATGACATGGGCGATAACAATACTGTATACCAAGAAATATCTGAAGGTGCTGAAATTATTGAAATTGGTACTTATGAAATTTCAGCCAGAGCATACTGTAGTCGTTTCAACTTTAAGGGCACGGATCAACAAAAACTGATCAAAGACTTATCGGGTGGTGAGCGTAACCGTGTTCATTTAGCTAAGTTAGTGAAAACAGGTGGTAACTTATTACTGCTAGATGAGCCAACCAACGACCTTGATGTTGAAACATTACGTGCGCTTGAAGAAGCTATTTTAGAATTCCCGGGTTGTGCCATGGTTATATCGCATGACCGTTGGTTCTTAGATAGAATCGCAACACATATTCTTGATTACCGTGACGAAGGTCAAGTGAGCTTCTTTGAAGGTAACTTTACTGAATATGACGAGTGGCTTAAGAAAACTCTTGGTCCTGCTGCTTTAGAACCACGTCGTATGAAATACAAAAAAATTGGTTAATTTAATCTTAAAAAACTAGCATAAAAAAGGCACCAACTTAGTGATAAGCGTGCCTTTTTATTTAAATCAGCTATGATGAAGTTATGTTGAATTAAAAATGAACGTTACCCATGGAAAATCGACGAATATTCACTCGGATATTATTTTCAATTAAAGCAAAGTTGACCGTAGGCGATAATCAGTACCCTGTTACTATTCACGATATATCTTTATCCGGGGCATTAGTTGAACGTGCATCGGGTGACCCTTCAATTAAATCTCAATTAGGCGAGTTAAGCTTTTTTCTTGACGATACTGATGAAGCTGAAGTCGCTATGCATGTAGGTGTTGTACATGAAAACGGTATTGAAGTTGGCCTACAATGTAATGGCATAGACATTGACAGCATTTCGCACTTACGCCGCTTAGTCGAGCTAAATTTAGGTGACGATAGCCAATTACATAAAGAATTATCACAACTTAGCTATTCAAAAGACTCAAAATTAAACGAATAACCCCTACAAGGATAATACTTCCTTGTATTACTTGGTTTATTTCCTCTACACTGAACATAAATATCAATATTAAGAGGACGTAAAATGAAACATGTCATCATTTCTTTTATCAGCCCAGACCGTCCCGGTCTTGTTGACACCATTTCCAATACTGTAAAACAATTTAAAGGAAACTGGCAAAGCAGTAGCCTTCATCATATGTCAGGTTTTTTCTCAGGTGTGATTGAGATTGCTGTTGAACAAGTTAACAGTGAGTCTTTGATTAAAGCAATTAAAGATATTGATGGTTTAGAGAGCAACATTAAGATCGCAGATGAAATAACACATGCGCAACAACCTCAAGTTGTCCTTGAATTAACCGCCAATGACCGCGCAGGTATAGTACAAGAAATATCTTCAGTGATTCATCATCAAGGTGGTAATTTACTTAAAGTGGTGAGTAAAACTGAAACTGCGGCACATAGTGGTCAAGAACTCTTTATAGCAAAAGTTACCGTGTCGATTAATGATGATAAAACCGATGACTTAATTGAAGCGATAGAAGGCCTAGCAGACGATTTAATTGTTGATGTATCGCGCTAATACAATGAATAGCTAGAAACAAAAATGCCTGACATCGTCAGGCATTTTTTTTGGTTAACAATTAATTGAAGAGCCTATTAAAATGTTAAACCTAGCTTTTTGAATTCCTTTTTAACAACTGATACAGGTAATGGAATGTATCCATCTTTTTCAACAATTTTTTGACCCGACTTCGTTAATACCATTTTTAAGAATTCAGCTTCCATTGGTGCTAATGGCTTGTTCGGGTGTTTATTAACATAAACGTATAAGAAACGTGAAAGTGGATATTTTTTAGAAATAGCATTTTCCATGTTTGCTTCAACGAAATTATCACCTTTTTTAGAAAGTGCTAATGCACGTACACCAGAAGTTTTATAACCAATACCTGAGTAACCAATACCATTTAATGAGGAAGATACTGATTGAACCACAGAAGCAGAACCTGGTTGCTCGTTTACAGTGTTTTTAAAATCACCTTTACAAAGCGCTTTCTTTTTAAAGTAACCATAAGTACCTGATACTGAGTTACGACCGTACAACTGTATGTCTTTACCAGCCCAGATACCTGTTAATCCTAGGTCACCCCAGCGATCAACATTTTTATTAGCACCACATTTTCTGTTATTAGAGAAGATAGCGTCAACTTGGTCAATGCGTAAACCTTTAATTGGATTATCTTTATGTACGAATACTGCTAATGCATCTATTGCAACACGTACCGCCGTTGGCTTATAACCGTAACGTTTTTCAAAAGATTCGATTTCACGAGACTTCATTTTACGGCTCATAGGGCCTAGGTTAGAAGTTGCTTCAGTTAAAGCAGGTGGAGCAGTTGAAGAACCAGCTGCCTGGATTTGAATATTCACATTTGGGTAAGTTCGTTTAAATTCTTCAGCCCAAAAAGTCATCATATTTGCTAACGTATCAGAACCTACTGATGATAAGTTACCAGATACTCCACTTACTTTTTTATATTCTGGCAATGCGCTATCAACGGCTAATGTTGAAAAGCTCACCAAACTTGTAAAACTTAATATGCTTAGTGCACGTTTAAAACCCATGTTTTTCTCCGACTATTAAATTGAATATGTTTATCTGCTTCGTACTATATAAAGCTAATGTGACAATTATATTTAAGGTTTATGACAGTAAAGTGACAAGATGACAGTTAAATGAAAGTTTGTTGAAAAATAATAAAGCTGTGAAACAAAAAAACACCATAAGGTTATGGTGTTTTTTTAATTGGCGTTATACTTTTTAAATCAAAGAATATAATGAACTCACTGCCCTTACCTACCTCACTTATTATTGTAAGCTCGGCATTATGATGGTTTAACACGTGTTTAACTATCGCCAGTCCTAAACCCGAACCTCCGGTATCTCTGGAGCGTGATTTATCTATTCGGTAAAAACGTTCAGTTAATCGGTGAATATGTTCTTTTTCAATTCCAGGGCCATTATCCCGAACACTATATTTAACTTTATCACCTTGCTTACTCCAACTTATATGAATATTTCCATTAGATTGAGTGTAGGCAATAGCATTAGATAACAAATTTGAAAAAGCACTTTTAAGCTCAGTTTCAAAACCTAATAGCCCTATATTTCCATCTATGTCAGTGGTAATGATATGTTGCTTCTCTTGATTCAGCCATTGAGAGTCACTCACTAAATTTTCAATAATTTCAGGAACATTAACTTCCTGCTGATCGTAATTATCAACATTAATTTCTGTTCTAGATAATACCAACAACTGTTCAACCAATCGATCCATTCGTGAAACTTGAGACTCAATAGTTTTAAAGGTTTTCTGCCAATGAGGATTAAAGGCATCTTGTTCCATTTGAATCATTTCAACATACCCCCTAACTACCGTTAACGGGGTTTTTAACTCGTGTGAAACATTGGCAACAAAGTCTCGTCGCATTTCTTCAAGACGTCGTATTTTACTTACATCACGTGCAATAAATAACAAGTGCTCTGTACCATACGCCATGAATCTCAGTTCAAGGTGGAGTTCGGAATTAACAGGTGAAACAATATGACAAGGGTTTTCCCAATTATGCTCTTCAAGATACAAAGAAAATTCGGGATATCGAATAAGGTTATCAATTCGCAAACCAATATCACCAGCTGTTCGTACACCTAATAAATTTTGTGCCTTTTTATTCCCCCACTGAATAGTAAAATCTTTAGCAAGCACCAACGCAGCATCAGGTAAAGCTTCGGCTCCGTCTCTAAATTGACGGAGTTTGTCATTTAGGCTTTTTTGCTTTTGTCGGTGTTTTTTGGTTTGTCGGTAAAGTCCGTTATAAATATCCCCCCAAACACCATCCGCTTGAGGAGGAGATATGGCTTTACTTTGCCAGATCCAGTTAATAAGCTCATACAAATGGCGATAATGCCAAGCAATAATACCTAAACAGGCTAATGCGACGACGACCCATACACTACCAATAATGTAGCCAACTATAGCGCTAAAGGCTAACCAAGTACCTAGTCGTAAAAATAACGTTTTAATAATTAATTGAAAATGCATAAACTATGACGATAACTTCCCTGAAAATCGATAACCCGATCCACGAACTGTTTGTATAAAGTTTTCATGACCTTCACCCGAAATCGCTTTACGTAGCCTTCTAATATGAACATCTACGGTTCTGTCTTCAACATAGACATTTGTACCCCATACGTTATCTAATAGCTGCTCTCGGCTATATACGCGCTCAGTATGAGTCATAAAGAAATGTAGTAAACGAAATTCGGTAGGTCCTAATTCTAAACTACGGTTAAAAATAGCCACTCGATGAGAAACTGGATCTAACTTCATGCCATGAAAGTCGATCTCTTCTTCAAGAGAAGTAGGTGCAACCCTCCTTATTACGGCTTTAATACGCGCAATAAGTTCTTTCGGGGAAAATGGTTTAGTAACGTAATCATCTACCCCTGCTTCAAAACCTTTCACTTTATCTTCTTCATCACCACGTGCGGTCAGCATAATAATGGGTATATTACGAGTATACTCACTTTGTTTTAGTGATTTAGCAAATTTAACGCCCGTACCACCTGGTAACATCCAATCAAGAAGAATTAAGTCAGGGTAAGGTTCAACGACTTTAGCCACCCCCTCCTTATAATCTTGTGCTTCGATAACATTAAATCCATTTTGTTCCAAAACAAAAGTGATCATATCCCGAATTGGCGCTTCATCTTCGACAACTAAAATACATCTGCTCATAAAATTCCTGCTATGTTTCTCAAGTATTCAAAATAACCTAAATAAACAAACCCTATTATTTCCTGCAATAAGGTAGTCGATTCCGCATATGTTCATTGTGCTAAAGTTAAATGACAGTTTTATGACAAAAGATAGATAAATTCATAATACCAAGATGTAATACCAATCCCACTAATTATTTGATCATTTCTACTTGCCAAAATAACCAACTCCTTCGTTATTTATTTAATAATTAGAACAACTAGTTATTAAAATAAATGCCTTGTATTTGGTGATTTTTCCTACGTATAAAATAGATCACCTAATTAATGGAACTGGTATAATACCAATTACACCACTGGTTAAAAACAAAAAAGCCGCAAATTGCGGCTTTTTAGATAACTCTTTTTATCTCTTGTAAAAAAGCGACAAGCTTAAAACTTGTATTCAATACCTACAGCTAAAAACTCTTCATCTTCTTGAGTATCTAAGTCAAAACTTGTGTAGTAACCAAATAATTTTGTGTTTTTAGCTAGCGCGTAATCAGCACCTAAAGTAAAACCTGATTGGTCATCACCGTCATCAAAATTAGCCGTTTGAACTTGCCCTTTAAACGTAACGTTGTTCATGCTGTATTTCGCAGAAACCATGAAACCGTCCATTTCACCACTACCATCAACGTTCTCTTGAGTTTGTACCATAGCACCTAATGTAATGCCGGCAACTTTGCCTTGAACTGTTGCACGTGTTGTATCGTAACCATTTACTTCAGAATCCGTTGCAATTGATGCGTAAATGTCTGACTTTTTCAACTTAGCATCACCGTATGCAAGTGACATTGAATATGCGTTATCACCGTCAATACTGTCTTCAGCTATATATGTTAAACCAAACTGAATATTAGAAAATTTTGGAGATTTATAAGTTACGGTGTCAGATAAACGATTTTCACCTTTCCATAAGTTCTTTATATCGGCATTTAAATCACTGAATAAATCAACTTTACCTTGCGACTGTTTTAATACTGTGTCATTTTTTCCTAGTAAAACTTCACCAAATGCACCACGCAAACCAATATATTGGTTACGTTGTTTGAAACTATCACCATCACCATCTATATCTACTTCAAATTCTGCTTTATATACAACTGCAAGGCCTTCTTCTAATTGATGCGTTCCTTTAAAGCCAATTCTTGATGCATTACTTTTTACTTCGGTAAATGAGCCTTCGCCTTCGTCTGACGATTGTACTGTTACGTTCGCTTTGCCGTAAATAGATATATCTGCTGCAAACGCTGGAGCTGAAATAGCTGATACAACAGCTAATGCAAGTATATTGTTAGATAATTTCATGTTAGACCTTAAAAAGTTAAATCAAATAGGTTTGTTAATTCAATGACGATAGTTTGCCAGCTCTATATGACAATTTTGTTACACACCATTCAGATTTTACAATTTTATGACAAAATCATTAAATTTAAACGAGTTTTTTATTAAAAATATATATTTTTTTTATTAAATAATTAAATTAAGTGTAGTAAGTTTCGATAATTCTTCTAATTAATTACTTTATAGATGCTAGAAAGTAGCTAATATTAAAGTAATCCATATGACTAAGCGCCCCTGAATGAAGACAACCAGTATTTCACGCAAACTACTTTCAAGAGTGTTATCTCTTTATTTCATTTTAACTTTTGTTGTTACATGTGTTCAGATTGGCGCAGAGTACATTAATACTAAAAGCCATATAAACAGTGAATTACTCACCTTAGAAAAAACATTCAGTGGCAGCTTAACGCGTGCCGTTTGGGAACTTAACACCCAACAAGCGATAGATATAGCTGATGGATTAGTTGCGATCCCAATGATAAAAGGGATCACCGTTACCGACGAAAACAATAAGATTATTGCTCAACTCGGTGAAGCGAATATTCAAGCAACGTCAAATGAAGTATACACGGGTGGATTTTTTGGTTTATTGCGGATGGACCAAGGTTTTTTTGGTCATACCTTCCCGTTAATTTTTGAGTTTTCAGGTAGAACAACCAAAGTAGGTAAGGTAACTTTGCTATCGAGCAACGAAGTTATTTTCAATCGTATCGAGGTTGGTATTTACTTCCTGATTGGTAATGCCATGGTAAAAACAGCAGCGCTAATACTACTTTTTTCACTCGCCTTTAATCGTTTACTCACTTCTCCTTTGAATGAACTAACAGAACAAATGGAACAATTCGATATTGATGATCCTGAAGCATCAAAGCTACATATAGTTAACTATGAACAGAATGAACTCAGCGTTTTGCAAAGCGCCTACAATACCCTTATTGACGAATTGGTTTTGCATAAAGAACAACTTAATAACGCTCAAAGTGAAATTATTGAAGCTAACGATAAGCTTGATGAACACAATATATTATTAGAGCAAGAAGTTGCTCGTAAAACGTCTTCACTCAGTACTACCATGTTAAAAATGGAAGTCCAGCAACGTGAACTTATTGGACAACAAAGCCAGTTAAAAGGTGAAATAAACCGTCGTGGTCAAACAGAAAAAACGTTAACTCAAACCAACAGCGACTTGAAAATATCTATTATTGAATTAAATAAAGCAAAAGAACGTCTACTTAAGGCAGAGAAAATAGCCACTTTAGGGAGCTTATCTGCAGAGATGGCACATGAGGTAAATACGCCTATTGGTGTGGGTATAACTTCGGTAACTTATCTTGCAGAACTGATTTCAACACTAAAATCTACTGTAAAAAACCAAAATTTATCTAAACGCGCACTTGATGAGTTTATGGAGAATTCTGAAGAAAGTGTTCATATCGTTGAGAAAAATTTAGACCGTGCATCAGAGATCATTGCTAACTTTAAACATGTTGCGGTAGATCAACTTAGCGACAAAATAAGATTGGTTAACATCGATAAATATTTACATGAAATCATTAAGTCGCTCCAACCTCGCTTAAAAAAAACACAGCATAATATTGAAATAAATTGCTCTGCCAGTATTGAGGTATACTGTCATGCAGGAGCGTTAGCGCAAATATTTATCAACCTTATTATCAACTCTCTTATTCACGGTTTTGAAGACATTAACCAAGGTATTATTAACATCAATGTCACGATGGAAAACGACATTGTTCACTTTACTTATTCTGACAATGGCCAAGGTGTATCTAAAGAATTATTAGACAATATATTTGACGCTTTTTATACCACAAAGTCATCTAGCGGTGGGTCAGGATTAGGTACGCACATTATGCACTCACTGGTTACTGATACGCTAAACGGTACTATTGATGCCTACAGTGAAGAAGGTGAAGGGTTAAGATTCGAAATCGAGTTTGCGAATATGAAATAAAACTCATTCATGTAAAAACTTACGATATCAATCCAGTTTTACAATGATTAACCTCTGAATTTAAGTTATTATTACCTACTCTCTCAATTTAATTACCCTATTCTTTGGGGTCAGGATAATCATCGATGTGGTTTAAAAACCTATATTTTTTCGCCTTCACGCGTCCTTTTGAATGGTCTGAACAAGAAGTAGAAAAACAGCTTTCTGAACACTTATTTACTCCTTGTGCGTCTACTGAGCAATCACATTTTGGTTGGGTTAATGCATTAGGTAAACACGGTGAGACGGTTGTACATGGTGTTAACAACAACTTTTTAGTTTGTGCTAGAAAAGAAGAGAAGATCTTACCGGCACCAGTTATTAAAGATCAGCTTGAAGCTAAATTAGCGCAGCACGAACAAGAGCATTCTCGTAACGCCACTAAAAAAGAAAAAGAACAATTCAAAGAAGATATTATTTTTGAATTATTGCCACGTGCATTTTCTCGTGTAACAGATACCCACGCTTATATTAATCCTGATCATAATATTATTGTGATTAATTCTAGCTCTCGTGGTAAAGCAGAAGATTTACTTGCGTTATTGCGTAAAGCATTAGGTACTTTACCAGTAACCTCTGTTTCTCCAGAAAAAGCGCCAGACGAAATAATGACCGAGTGGTTGACTGACTCACCTGTTGGCGAGAACTTCACTTTAGGTATGGAAGCTGAATTTAACGCGCTTGGTGATGACGGTGCAGTTGTTCGCGTTAAAAATCAAGATTTAACTAGCGACGAAATTAAATCACATCTAGATGCTGATAAATACGTAGTTAAAATAAGACTTGATTGGGATGAAGCGATTTCATTTATGCTTTGTGATGACTTAGCCGTAAAAGGTTTAAAGTTTTTCGATGTACTTCAAGAGCAAAATGATGAAATTGATAAAGATGACATTGTTGCTAGGCTTGATGCTGACTTTGCCTTAATGGCAGGTGAAATAAATCGATTAATTGACGACTTATTAGCTGAATTTTCAGTTAAAACAACTGATTATTTAGAAGCGTAGTGACATATTTCAGCTCACACTAATGATTATAAAGGGCACCTGATTAAGTGCCCTTTTATACGTTAAGTGTCTACTTAACCTGAGGTTTGGATAAGAGTTTTGTAACACAATGAAATTAAAAGATAAAACCATCCTTTACTTCCAGTGACGAAATTTTATTGTTTATCAAGGCATTTTTACTCTCCAATAGCTGGCTATTGGGAGTAAAAATAACGCCGAAAAGCATTAAAATAGCGTTATTGGGCAAATTGTCTTATCCGAAGCTCAGGTTACTTACAACCTAAGAAAACATATCTTTCACACTATCAACCATTTCTAAAAACTCTTCTGACTGCATAAAGTCGACATCAGGTAAAATTCCTTTCGATACGTAACTTTTCAGTAATACTTCACAGGTCGATTCATTTTTAAATATTTCATGGTAAATTGCGCCAGCACGAATAAAATCTAAATAATGAATTTCATTCGGTAGCACAGTTAAATCACTCCAGCTTTCTACGAGTTCAGTGAACTCTTGTGAAAACCCCCAAGCTTTAGTAACTTCAGCACCAATACCACTTGATAGCTTAACAATAGCTTGTTGCAAAAATGCAGGGTTAGCAAAAACATCAGGATGATTTTCAGCTTCGGTAAGAATAGGTAAAACGCCGATAGAATGTACTAAAGCGGCAAGCGTTAATTCGTCTAACGACATAGAACTGTGTTTGTGTTCCCGCTTATAAAACGTCATTAAACTAATGGCTACAGAAGCAACATCAATTGTTTTTTCCCAAGACTTTTTTAAATACATTGAAACAACATTATTGTTTGATACAAAAACTTGTTCAAGCGCCATAGCGGTGGCAATACTTTTAATTTGTCGTAAGCCAATTCGCGTTACAGCTTGGTTGACTGTCTCAACTTTAATACCGCGACCTAACATGGCACTGTTAGCAACTTTAAGCATGCCTAACGACAAAGAAGGATCTTGAGCAATAACATCGCTCATTTGATTCAAGTTAATATCTGGGTTGTCTGCGGCTTCTCGCACTTTAAGCGCTATTTCCGGCAGCGTGGGTAATACCAATGCATCTTGCTTAATTTTCTCAACTAAAATGGTATATAGTGCGTTTTCAGTTCCCATAAAGTAACCTCTGATATTTTTATTAAGTACTATTTCAAAATAGCACATTTTCTGTAAACCGATAGTTAAATTGAAAAAAAATATAACTTTTTCAATATGGTATACCTAACAAACCAACCATAATTAACCTAACCGCCTCTAGCATATATAAATCTTTATTTTTCAATAACAAAAAACATATAAACCGGTATATCCACACTACTAATTTAGGTTCTTTAAAACGAATTAAAAAAAATGTTACACACTTATTCTATTGAATAACGACAAAATTTAAAACTCAGCGAGTAATTCGTTATAATAGAGCCATCCGAGGCCTAAAAAGTAGAACAAATGTCGCGGAACGTTTGTGAAGTAAATTAAAGGAATAATATGTTACGTGTGTTGGTGTTTTTTTGTACAAGTCTTTTCATGGTCGGTCATGTCAACTCAAAGAACATAAACTTAACTATTTCTGATGACTTACCTTCTGATATTGTTACCAATATAAAAAGTCATTTAGGGGAGTTACCAAATACCGAACTAGAAAGAATTTCATTTCTACATGCCGCGAAAACAAATACTATTAATGCACTTCAAGCGCTGGGGTACTACCAATCTCATGTTGAACTTATCACCGATAAAGAACAAAAAAATGATGTTTGGGAGATTGTTCTCGATATTTCCTTAAATGCAGCAACTCTGATAAATACCGTAAATATTCAAGTGAATAATGAAGCCTCAAACGATGCCACATTTTCCCGCTTCATCAAAGATGCTCCTATTCATAAAAATGACATTCTAAATCACGGTATTTATAACAAAATAAAAGCAGATATATTATCTATGGGGTTAGAACGAGGCTATTTTGACGGTAAATATCAAAAAGCTCAAATAGCCATTACGCCTGATAACTTGGCAAATATTGATTTAACTTACAACAGTGGTGACCGCTATAATTTTGGTGATATAAAATTTATCAACAATACCATTAACCAAAATGTAATTGATAAACTTATTCCGTTTAAAAGTGGTGACAACTACCAGCTATCAAAACTTCAAAAACTACAAAATAACTTAGAAAAAACACAATATTTTAGCAACATAGTTATTGTGCCACAAAAAGAAAGTACGCAAGAAAACGTAATACCTATCCAAATTTCATTAGAAAACGCCAAGCGTCATTATTTTGATGTCGGCTTAGGTTATGCGACAGACACCGACTTTAGAGTGTCTACCAGTTGGAAAACTCCTTTGGTAAATAAATATGGTCATCGTCAAGAAACCAGACTTAAATATTCAAAAATAAACCCTACAGGCAAGTTTACTTATTCTATTCCTATCAACAATTCACTCTCTGATATGGTTCAATTAAAATTACTATTGGAAAATGATGAATATGGCGATATTGAGAGTAATTATTGGTCATCAAGGGTCAGTAAAAAGAAAACACTGAACGACTTAAATGCTGAAGCCTATATACGATTTTTACATGAAGAATGGGACGTTAATAATGTAACGGATACTGCTGATTACTTTCTATTGGGTTATAGCTGGTCGTATGCACAACGTACAGGTCCGATAATTGACCCTAGTAGTGGTTTTAGCCAGTTTTACAATATTGAAGGTACACATACGGCAATTTCATCAGAAACCAGTTTTATAAAATTTAATGCTCATTGGCGAAATATTTCAACATTAGCTCCAGGTCATCGTTTAGTCACTCGTGCTGAAGTGGGTTATACCTTGATCGGAGACTCTGTAAACGATGAAAAAATCACCCAACTGTCCCCTTCTCTGCGTTTTTTTGCTGGTGGTGACCAAAGCATTCGTGGTTTTAATTATCAATCGATTGGGCCAACTCAAATACAAACAACAACAGATGGAACAAGCACTACCTTAGTGGTGGGCGGAACAAGGTTACTAGTAGCAAGTATCGAATATCAATATTATTTTACTGACAACATTAGGGGCGCTGTATTTTTTGATGCAGGAAGTTCATTTAATGAGGATAACTTCAGTAAATCATATTCTGTTGGTCCTGGTATTCACTATATATCGCCTATTGGTGCGATCAAGCTAGATATAGGTTATAGCATTAGTGAAGACTCACCTTCTTGGCGGATTCACTTAAACTTAGGGGCTGAATTGTAATGAGTCTGAATTCCCCCACTGAACATCATTCGCCAATAAAATTAACTTTATGGAAAAAAATCTCCGCGGCTATTTTTTTCATCATTACCGTAATCCTCTGTTTATTAGCGATACTTTATAGTAGCCCTTGGGGAACACAACTTACTGTAAAAGCCGTGAACCAATTCACTCCTTTATCATTCACTTACAAAAAAGGAATGATATCTGAAAGTGTTGAATTTTCATCGCTGTCGTACGCCAATAAACACATAGATGTAACAGCTAAAGACGTAATATTAAAATTTCACTTGCGTTGTTTTTTAGACAAACAACTCTGCATTGATTCTTTAGTAGCAAAAACATTAAAAATTGATATTCATCCCCAACCCAGTAAACAAAAAAAAACATATCAACAAGTTAGTTTACCCTTTGCCATCAAAGCAGAACAATTATCCATTGCGCAGACTGAAATTATTACAAACGGTAAAAGTATAAATATAGATAGCTTCACGTCCGCTATAGACTTTCATCAGAATATATTTTCCTTCGAGCAAACCGTTGCGACGGATTTAACGATTAAAACGCTTGAACACGTCAATAACACCTCAAAAGACACTTCCAAGAGTTTGCTAACGTATTTACAAAGTATTCATCTACTGACGATCCCAACACTATATTTACCTATTGATTTACGCATTAATAACTTAACCTTATCAACGTTTTCATATGAACCTATCTTAAACCAAAGTCCCCAGCTGACATTAAATAACACCGCACTATCAGGTCAATGGATAAAAAATTCAGTCAAAATATCTTCATTTTTAACAGAACATAAAAATCTTCAAATACAGTCGTTCAATGGTGAATTACAAACCACATCAACATTACCTATCGACATAAATTTACAAACTAAAATTAAACAAAATCCTGTATGGCCGCAAATATCAGATTCTACTCAGCAGCTATCTGTTAAAGGTGACTTTACGTCTCTGACTTTTAACGCAAGCAGCAAAGAAACCTTAGTACTTACTACTGAGGGCACACTTGAATTAGCAAATCCCCTACTCCCTTACTCAATCAGTATTAACGCAGAAAAGATGCCTTTGTATGATGAGGTTAGCCACGTTATTCATCCTTCAACCATATCATTAACCTCTCAGGGTAACTTAAAACAACAAGCTATTTCAGTTGATAGTGTAATTAATGGCTTAGGTTACAAAAATGCTGAACTCATTTTCCAAGGTAATCACGCCACAAATGAAGAAACCACACTCGTTATTGATTCTTTTAAACTAAAGGATAATAAAAATGATCTCGACGTGGCCGGCAATATAACAATAAGCAATAAACCTACGTGGAATTTACGCATAAAAGCAAAAGATTTTACTTTACCCAAAATAGATAATGAAATTTTAGGTCGTAACTTTACGGGAAATATCAAAGGCACTCTAAATACTCAGGGCGCATTTGATTATGAAAACTCCACCATTACTGTATCAAATACTAATTTATCTGGTGTCGTTAACGACGTGCCATTTAGCGCCGTTGGAAGCTTGTATTTACAAGAAAATTGGCAAGTTGAGCCTAGTGACCTATCGATATCTGTATTCGATAGTATCGTTGAAGTTAAAGGCTTTAATGATACTCATTGGCATATTGATGGACGAATGGAAACACCTAATATTGAAACGTATATACCTGAGGTATTTGGCGAAGCAGCAACAACATTTAGTATTCGAGGGCCAATAAAATCTCCTTCAATACATTTTACAAACTCATTAAAAGATACTGTATATCAACAAATCTCATCGCCATTAGTCATAGCTAAAGGCATTTACTCTCCTACTGAAAACCATAAATTGTCTGCGCAAGTTACCAGTGAACAACTTAATACGATGGGAATACCATTAAATAACTTTACCGGCAATATTAACGGTGATGTGAATACACAAAACCTAGAATTTTCTTGGGATGGCGAGTTAAACAGTGCACTAAAAGTAAACGGTATATGGAACCACAGCGAACAACAGTGGGTAGGAAAAATAGCCGAAGCCGAGGTGCAGTATTTAGACTTTAAATGGTTACCCAACAAAACAATCACAACAACTTATGATCATAAAAAACAAACTGTTTCGGTAAATAAACATTGCTGGGAAAACGAAGGGCTTAACCTTTGCCTAAATCAGGACGTTTCCTTTTTTGATCAAGGAAATATCCCTTTAACCCTAAGTATGTATACGCCTATATTTAACGAAACCTTTGCTCCTGATGATCTGTTAATAAACACGCATGTTACCGGTGACATCAATATCAAATGGCAACAAAACAAAGATTACGAAATTAACGGTGATTTAACTTTATTTGCAGGCAATATATTACTAGAAGATTCTACCTTAGGCTTACCGGTTGAAATACTGAGCGCCTGGGATAAAGGAAAGGTTAGTTTTAATGTAACAAATACCGACATAAACACTCATTTAATGTTTAGTCCTAATAAAGATAATACCTTACCTTTTTATTCAACACTGAATATAGACTCAAGTATTAAGCGAGAAAATGACTACCCCTTGTCAGGTACAGCCAGTCTACATAATTTCAATTTAGCGCCATTTACATCAATCAGTCCAGAAATAGCTTCACTTTCAGGCGTTATCAATGCCAACATGCTGTTAAGTGGCACACTTAAAACCCCTGATATTCAAGGAAAAATAAACTTTTCAGACGGAGAGTTAAAATTACTGAGAAGTCCAACGTTATTTAAAAATGGAGCCGTATCGGTTGATTTATTAGGTGATCATGCGATGTTATCAGGCACATTTAGTGTTGATAACGATATAGCGTTAATCAAAGGTGATGCAAACTGGCTAGCTGATAAATGGTTAAATATAGATGTGAATGCAGATCAACTATCGATACTCGTTCCTCCTCATGTAGAAGCAACAATCACCCCACATATCAACATACATTTAACTGAACAAGCCCTTCGTTTTTCAGGTGACGTTAGTGTGGTTGATGGTATTTTAGAGGTCAATAAACTCCCCGAAGGGAGCGTTGAGTTAAGTAAAGATGTCGTTTTTGTTGATGTTCAAGGCAAAGAAATAATTAAAGACTCAGGCTTCGACATTAATACAAATATTAGACTATTTATAGATGAAGAGTTTCAATTATCAGGCCAGGGATTTAACGGTAATCTTAATGGCGCACTTCTGATCCAACATGGAACACACCAACCCTTACAAGTATTTGGTAACTTGAATATCCCGGGGGGTAGATACCATGCTTACGGCCAGCGTTTACAAATAGAAAAAGGAAAAGTCGCCTTTAATGGCCCAACCGACAACCCTCACGTTAATTTGCGGGCAACTCGCACCATTCAAAAAGAAAACATTAAAGTAGGTGTTGAAATAAGCGGACAGGCAAACTCCCTAGTCTTAAATTTAATATCCTCTCCTACCATGTCTCGCGCACAAACGTTGTCTTACTTATTACGTGGTCAAGGGTTAGACTTAGATGCTCCCGATAACTCAGGTGTAGGCGTAGCGTTAGGGGCAGCATTGGCTAATTATTCTGGCATATTAAAACAAATAGAGAAACTTCCCTTACTCAATAATGTTGAAATTGAAGGTAGCAGCGAACAAATAGCCATTGCTGGATATATAGGAAAAAAAATCTATTTAAAATACGGTATTGGTGTTGAAGATCCCGTCAATGAGCTCACCATTAGATTGTTCCTAATGAGCCGATTATGGATCGAAACTATTTCAGGATCTGGCCAAGAACATTCAGCTGATATTTATTATTCGTTTGATACCAACTTATAAACTTTATCATCAACAACTTTGCAGTCGTTAAGTAATAAATTTATAGTGCATCATCACTTATATATGGATTACCTAATGAAAATAATAAAACAAACATTCTTGAGCTTACTTATCTCCGCTACATTTTTAGGTAGCCAATTAATCAGTACAACCGCCTTAGCACAACAAGTATTTGAAGCCCCTTTGGTTTCTATCAAAACGCATGATGATTTTTTTAACAACATTAAACAACACTGCGGTAAAGCATTTGCGGGAAAAGTAACCGTAGATAACGCTAAAGGTGATGGTTTTGCTAATAAAAAACTTATCATGCACGTTAGAAAATGTACCGAGACTGAGCTTCAAGTTCCCTTTCATGTTGGTGACGATGCCTCTAGAACATGGATTATTACTAAAACAGGCTCAGGATTATCGCTTAAACACGACCACCGACACAAAGATGGCTCAAGCGATAGTTCAACCATGTACGGTGGACATACATTAGATGCAGGTTGGGCCCAAGCTCAATCTTTCCCTGCAGATCAATATTCTAAAGAGCTTTTTGTTAAAGAAGGTATTCCACAATCAAATATTAATACGTGGAATATGTTTATTTACCCGAATAAATTTACTTACCAGTTAGTACGTGAAGGACGAGAGTTTAAAGTCGACTTTGATTTAACTAAACCTATTTCACCACCTAACGCACCTTGGGGTTATCAGGATTAATTAGAGGCTGTTGATCTTCACGGGTAATATACCCGTGAAAATTGTTTTTTACCCCCAAGAATTGGCTGTAACTAACTGCCAATCATATTGCCATCCTTGCGGAATATTGTGTTCATCTAATAAAGCATTTTCAGCAAGGTAATCGTATTGCTCGCCCAAATGTTTAACGACATTTTCAGAAACTCGTGTATTAACGTGATGCGGTTTAACATCGCTAACTTGTGCTAAACCAGCAGCCCCAACTAAGTGTGTTAGGTTATCAATAATAGCTTTATGAAATTTATGCACTCGATGACCTTTTTCTTCATAATTAAGTGCGTTGTATCGCTCGGCATCTTGTGTGGCGATACCGGTGGGACATTTATCAGTATTGCAGTGTCTTGATTGAATACACCCTAAAGAAAGCATCATCGCTCTTGCGCTATTGACGGTGTCGGCACCTAACGCAAGTAGACGCAGTACATGAAATGCAGATAGTGCTTTACCTGAAGCAATGAGCTTTATATTGTTACGTAAACCACAGCCTATCAGTGCATTTTGTACAAAAACTAATGCATCACGTAATGGCATGCCTACGGAGTTGGTAAACTCGATTGGTGCCGCACCTGTGCCCCCTTCTCCGCCGTCAATTGAGATAAAGTCTGGATAAGTTTTTCGTTCTAACATCGCTTTACATAGTGCTAAAAACTCGCGTTTATCACCAATACATAATTTAATACCTACCGGTTTTCCGCCAGATAACATTTTCAGTTGTTCTATAAAAGTTAGCATTTCAAGTGGTGTCGAAAAGCTACTATGCGCGGGTGGAGAAATAACATCTTGTCCCATAGGTACTTTACGAATATTGGCAATTTCTGTAGTTAACTTAACAGCAGGAAGTATGCCGCCATGCCCAGGTTTTGCGCCTTGAGACAACTTAATTTCGATCATTTTTACGTTATCTTTTTTCGACTCTTGAGCAAATAATGCTTCACAAAACTGTCCATCTTCTTTACGACAACCAAAATACCCCGTACCTATTTGCCAAACTAAATCGGCACCATAATGTTCGTGATAAGGGCTTATTCCCCCCTCACCGGTATTATGATAAAAACCGCCAGCTTTAGCGCCTTTATTCAACGCTAAAACGGCATTCTTACTTAACGATCCAAAACTCATCGCTGAAATATTAAGAATCGAGGCTTTATAAGCATTATCTCCCGATCCAATAGTAACTCTAGGGTCATGATCCGTTACCGGCTTAGGTGAGATAGAATGGATCATCCATTGATAACCCACTTTGTAAACATCAAACTGAGTACCAAAAGGACGAGTATCGTTTCCACCTTTTGCCCGTTGATATACCAAATCCCTAAATTCACGATTAATGGGGCGAC
>Ga0209292_1001785_pt1 | contig 25835 bp, 23 predicted proteins | sample GOMGulsemesocosm_2_FD_184634 | JGI IMG/M metagenome (GOLD analysis project Ga0209292, IMG submission 184634) | Methane-oxidizing microbial communities from mesocosms in the Gulf of Mexico - GOM9C Gulf of Mexico (SPAdes) (version 2) | ecosystem: Environmental > Aquatic > Marine > Cold seeps... | reverse complement strand
ACATTTGATAATTGGGTAACATACGCTCAAGTAACGCTGCAGAAAAAGCAATTTGATGCCAATGGCTTAACTTGGCGAAAGGAAGGTGAATAGTCACTTAGGTATATACTCAGTTGCGATAATTAACGGGATTATACCAAACGAATTAATTAAGTGATCAATTTTTAATGTGGATTAATTTTCAAGAACAAGGCGCTTGATTGAGCAATAGCTGGCTCTTGGGATTGAAAGCAACGATGTTATTGGAGATTTAAACCATTTTAAAAGATCGTTTAATTGGTATTAACCCAAGCTTGCTCAAAATGCGAGTAAGCTTGGTTTTATCGTCTCTAATGTGTGTAAATACCGTGTAATTAACTCATTAATTGTTTCTGTGCATATTCGAATTTCAATCGATATTCGGTTAATTTGTGCTCTACCTCACTGAGTTTATCGGTAAACTCCGCTTTTTGATCAACACTATCACTGATTAATTGGTGATTTTCGTCACGTAAAAACTTAATGGTTTCTCTAACTTTATTGTTCTCAACTTCTTGCTTATCGCGATTACTATTAAAGCGTAGCAAGATATTCTCTTGCCCTTCTTGAGCAACTTTCACTTGGTCATTAAGTACCGTAACCTCTTGCTGGTATAATTTTATATCATTTTGTTCTGTCTCAACTTTATCGCTAAGTTGCTGGTTATCTTTCTCTAATTCTATAATATTTTGCTGCGCTGTAATTTGTAATTGTTTTACTTGTTCGTTGGCTTCATTAATTGTTTTTATTTCATCAAGGTGTAACTGCTTTAATATTTCAGTTTTATCATTAATTTTTTTCATTTCATCAAGATGTAGCTGTTTTACTTGCTCAGCATCTTCATTAATTTTTTCCATCTCATCAAGGTGTAGCTGTTTCACTTGCTCTGCATCTTCATTAATTTTTTCAATTTCATCAAGGTGCAGTTGTTTTACTTGCTCAGCTTGGTCACTAGTTAACTTTATCTCATCAATAGATTGCTGGTTATTAATGTCTGCTTGTTCTGTTAGCTCAGCAATTTTCGTTTGATAGTCTTGGTTTTTTTGTTCCGCTTTTTTAGCTTTATCTTGCTCTTCATCAATAGACTTTTGCTGTTCTGATAACTGTTGTTGCAACTCAGCTTTGCCATTTTCTTCTTGTTCAATTTGCTCTGCGAGCTGAGAGCTTTTATGCTCTAGCTCTTGTATTTTAATATTATTATTTTTTAGTGTTTCGGCTAAAACACGGGCACTTTCACGTTCAAGCTTCTGAAGTTTTTCAGTTAATGCATCAATTTGTTGCTTGGTTGTCGATTCAGCTTGGTTCTTAACAGCCGTTACGGTTTCGTTTTGCTTCTTTTCATTTAGCTGTAACTTTTCAGTTAACGCATCAACCTGTTGCTTGGCTGATGCTTCAGCTTGAATTTTAACGGCAGTTACGGCGTCACTTTGTTGTTTTTCAGTTAACTGTAACTTTTCAGTTAAGATATCAATTTGTTGCTTAGCTGATGCTTCAGCTTCAGTTTTACTGACAAGCACTGCTTCATTTTTCTGCTTTACACTTAACTCAACTTGTTCTTTAGCAGCAACAAGTTGTTTGCTTAAACTTTGCTCTTGTTCTGTTAGCACCATGATACGGCCATTTAAGCCATCAACTTCTTGCGCTCGATCATTAAGCTTTTGCTCTGTTTCAAGCAATTTTTCATCTAACTTATTATTACTACTTTGCTTTTCATTATTAGTTAACGTGCTTTGTTTCTTTACGTTAGCAAGTTCTTTTTCCAAGAGATCAATTGTTTCTGTGTAGTTAATCGTGTTTTGAGTAAGTTCGACTTGAAAGTGCTGCTTAGCCATTTCTTCATCGGCCTGCTGTTCAACTAATGCATCTTTTAGCTTTGCAAGCTCTTGCGCCTGCAAGTGCTCTTTTTCAGAAAAACCTTTCTGTAATGACTTTTCTTTCTCTGACAGCGCTTTATTTTGTTGATCGGTATTTTTATTTAATTCTGTTGTAACTGCAGCAGTTATCAAATTTGTTAATTTTTCTTCGACTTGAATGTAAACATCACTTGCTAAGCTTTGTATTTGTTCTTCTATATCCTTAGAAAGTTTACTTTTATCGACCATATTATTCTCATTATTATAAGCTACTGCTGCTTCTAAATTACCACAGGTATACCAGTACAGGAATATGAAATGTAATTTTTTTTAACAAAAACAATACAAAATATAACAAAAAAGAGGCCTAAGCCTCTTTTTTGTTATTTGTTGACTTAATAGTCAATAAATATTTTTTAAACTTCAGCTTGTGCTTCTTGCTTAGCTAATTGTTCGATTTTAATGCTCGTTACTTGTACTTCATTATTTTGATTGCGCAATTGTACTAAACGGTTAATTTGCGATAACGATCCTAACATTGCATAAATAGGTACAAATAAGCCACGCTTGTGGAAATCTAAAACTTTATCATCTGCTAAAGATTTAATTTTATCTTCATTGACAGTGAACAAGCCAGTAAGCTTTTTCTTTTCGCCAGTGCTTAAATCAATTTTTAATTCAAGCTCTTGAAGCATATCATTATCTTCTAACTCTTTAATGAAGCTCTCTGTCATTTTTTCATTTTCGTATAAACGGCCCAGAGAGTTTTGCACGTTAGTTAATAACTCTGATTCTTTACCTTCTGCTTCAAATAACGCAAGGTCTTTATCTTCACCAACAAATTCACTATCCACATCAACACAAGCAGTTAAGGTATTTTCTTTTTCTGGGTCTAAACCTAATGCAAACGGTGCCATGCCAATGCTTTGAGGAACTGATAAAGCAGACCATTTCTCATCATGATAATATACGTTTTCACCTGCTTCTATACCTAACATAGCAACACTACGGTAGCGTGGTGAATCAGGGTTTTTTACCAATACAATCGGAAAGCTTGCTGAAGATTGAGCATATTCTGAGGCAGTTACAGTAACAATATGTTGATTTGCAACATGCGATAAATTACGTTTTTGTGAAATTTTAAGGTTTTGGTGTTTGTCTGATTTAATTGCTACAAAATTAGCCATGATATTGTCTCTTGTTAATGCTGCTGTGGAGCATATTTTTTTATAATGTTGTAATTGAATTTCTATTATTAGAATGAAATTACTGCGTTGTTATAAGTTATGGAGACACTTCATTGGCTTTCAATGCTAAACTTAATATTATTTTCTATAATGATTTAAAAAACAGAATTATGTTCAGTAAATTTCCCACCTTTTTCATTATATTACTGCTTTCTAGCAGTGCTTTTGCCATGCCTAAAATAAATGTTAAGCATCAAAGAAATGTTAAGGGGTTTGCTGAAATACAAGTAAGTAACGCTACAATGGAAAATTTAATTTGTCATGTCGCTATTGATGGTTACAAGATGCTATTTCGCTTAAAAGCGATAGAAACCTCAAAGTGGTATACCGCTACAGACATCCGCTTTAACCATAGACACTTCAGTGTTTGGTGTGACTATTTAAAATTACACCCTGAATATCAAAAAAAATAATCAGACACTGTTAATTAAAATTTTTACTATCCCCCAAATTTAGTCAACGCTTTTATTGGCAATGACTATTTATATATTTTAATATTAATAAAATTCTATTTGTTGAGTCTGTAGTGAAATCATCTAGCGATACTGAAGTAAACGTTTTCGACCGCCCAATCATTGTACTAGCTAGCCCCCGCTCTGGTAGCACCTTATTTTATGAAACATTAACTAGGGCGAAAGACTTATGGACCGTAGGCGGGGAAAGTCACGCCATCATTGAAGAAATCCCTGAGTTCAGTACCATCTACAATGGCTCTATTTCTAATGCGTTGACCGAAAATGATGGTACAACTCGAGCAGTTGAAGTACTAAGAGAACGATTTCAGCAACAACTTAGAGATAGCAAGAATAAGCTTTTAGACCCACAGCAACTTAAAACAGTAAGATTTTTAGAGAAAACACCTAAAAATTCATTGCGAATCCGCTTTTTAAATAAAGTATTTCCCGACGCAATTTTTGTCCACTTAATACGAGACCCTAAAGATAATATCAGTAGTATTATTGAAGGTTGGCGTTCAGGTCATTTCATTACTTATCCGCATTTACCTGGTTTTAACAATAAATGGTCGTACCTTTTACCACCCAAGTGGGAAGCATTAAAAGGAAAGCCGGTTGAGGAAGTTGCTACCTTCCAATGGCAAGCAGCAAATCAAGCCATTATTGATGACCTCAAGCACATCCCCGAAAACAGACAATACGCGGTTAATTACCAAGATTTCCTAGATAATACCGGAGCGGTTATTAATAAGCTATGTAACTTCATCGGTATTGAATATGATGCTGATTTGCAACAGCACTGTGAAAAACCCTTACCTTATTCTAGATATACATTAACAAAACCTGAAGCGGATAAATGGCAAAAGAATAAAAGCTTACTTGCACCTAACATGCCGCAGTTAGATACACTGGTTAACGAGCTTAACGCCAACTTAACAAACTTTAGCGATTACCAAGTAGATAATATTATATGAAACTAGCCCATGAATTTTTCAAATTACCACTTCGTTTTGATGTCGCTAGACTGCAAGAAGAAATTGCTCGCTTTTCTGATAATGACTGGTATCAGCACCATGAGGGTTTTAAAGGTAATAGTGCGATTCCACTAATCAGTGTCAACGGTCAAAAGAACAATGATTTTACTGGTGAAATGTTAGCAACTAGCGCATTAAAGCAGAGTGAATATATACAACAGGTTATCGCATCTTTTAATGAGGTTTTCGGCCGTTCTCGATTAATGAAATTAGATGCTAGTGCTGAAGTACCACTGCATTCAGATATCAATTATCACTGGTATAAGCGTGTAAGAATTCACATCCCCATCATTACAGACCCTGAGGTTTCTTTCTATTGTGGCGATAAAAAAGTGCATATGGCTGAAGGCGAATGTTGGATTTTTGATACGTGGAAAGAGCACCGTGTGGTTAATAACTCAAGTAAAGATAGAGTTCACTTGGTCATAGATACATCGGGTTCGAGCCAATTTTGGCAAATGGTCAATAAATCTTTTGTTCCATGGCATAGCCAGCCTGAAGGCCCAGTTAAACTATTGGATTATTCTTTAGCGGGGAAAACTCATACACTTACGGAGAAGTATAATAATCCCATAGTAATGAGCCCAGGCGAATTAGATTTTATGCTGAATGAATTAACCAATGAAGTACAAAAGGTCACTGCAAATGATACAAGTAATACTAACAAGCTAATTGATATTTTACACAGCTTTAGTCAAAACTGGCGTAAACTTTGGTCACTTTATGGCAGTGAGCAAGCAGGCTGGAAAGCCTACCACCAATGTCGAGATGGGATTTTTCATCAAGCTAAAGCGGTAGCCTCACAATTGAAAATATCTAACGACAGTAGCGCATTAGATATGTTGGCCCACTGTATTATAGTGCCCGCCCTGACTCCACCTACGGGCAAATAACAAACGATTAATCCAATAGCGCATCAGCTTGTTTAATAATGCTCTCAAATTTTGGTAGGAACGGGGTTATACCTTGCTCATATTTCTGCCAAGAGTTAACCGACCGTTTATTAATAGGCTGCTTAACCTGACTAACGCTAGGAGTAAGTACCACACGATCTGACTTATAAAAGGACAAACAATTGGCTTCAAAAGTTAACTGACAATAATCTAATAGACTTCGGATCTGAGCTTCAGGGTTTTCTGTTAACCTTTCATAACTAAGGTGATAAATATCTTCGCCAAATAATTTTTTCCAATGCTTAATTAACGCAAGATAGCCTTGCCAATAACTGATAATGCCAGCCATTGAATAAGAATACTCATGGCCACGGCTAAAATATTGTTTAAAAACACTTAAGCCATTATCTAGCGGGTTACGAATAACGTTAATGATTTTAGCATTAGGAAATAGTGACTTAATTAAGCCAATATGCAAAAAATTATTTGGATTTTTATCAATCACTATTGGTTGATAGTCACCAAAATATTGCTGTACCTGGTTGCAATAACTTTCCGAGTAAGTTTGTCTTTGCTCATCAGTTAGTTTTTTCAATTGAGTAACATAACCGCCTGATTTTTCTAATTCAAGCCCGATACGTTCAATATATTGTAACTCATCGGTAGCTGCTACTTTTGAGTGACTAGCTAAAATTTGTTCAACCAAAGTAGTACCAGATCTCGGCATACCGACAATAAAAATAGGGGTGAAATTTTCACAGGCTAACGTTTTGGTGAAAGTATTAGCAATACCTGTAATCATGCTATTCACCATGCCGGCAAATAACTCCTGCTTAAAAGGACGATAACGTGCAAAAATATTATTTGCATCAGACATTGTACTAAAAGCTAAGGTAAAATCTTGCTGTTGTTCACATGCTCTTGCTAGAGCAAACTTTAATAGCGCTTTGTTGCCTATGTTGATACTTTCGTTAGCTAACAAGCCTTCTATTGCTATTTTATCGTCAGCTAGAAAAGTAAAATCTTTCAAATCTGCCATGCTCCAGTACCCCACACCGCATTGCGCAGGTGTTTCACGGATAAACTGTCGGTAATATTCAACAGCCTTAGCACTTTCGCCTTTTGCTTTATATATATGACCTAAATTTAGTGATAAATGAGGTAACTCATGATGATGACTAATACATCTTAAAAAGGATTTTTCGGCCAATTCAATTTTACCTGCCGCCATTGCAACTATGCCGTGCTTAAAATACATAGTCACATCACTATCGTAAGCCTTTATGTATAATTCTATTTGTTCGAGTAATTTAAAGTGCTCTTCTTGCGCCTCTAACAATGAAATTAATAATAAGTGTTGCTCTTGTTCTGACACTACGCCTGCACTTAATGAATTATAAAAAACTCGTGCTCTGCTAAAGTCTTGGCATCTAAGCTCTATGTTAAAAGCAAGTTCTAACAACTCTTTATTTTGTGTAAGCGTCTTTAATAACACTGATACCTTTTGCCTAGCTTCTAAGACTTGGTTACTGGAAAATAGATTTTGACATTGAATTAGAAGAGCTTTATCGTTTTTAGATAATTCAGCTGACGCAGGATTCATTTTAACTTCTTTGAGTTGATAAGATTCATTAGGGAAATGATAGTATTTGAGCTGGTAAAGCGAAGCAACAAATAATTTAACTAAAGCAGCGCTTAGCACTGCCGTTTGGACAATGACTTTAATAAAAGCACATCATTTATTAAAATGGTGAGTAATTAGCACAGATATAACAAGCCAATAAAATGGTAAGCTCAAGCGAATAAAAACAACAGCACTTCAAGGGTCGCAAATATTACATGGTTGATTTACTAATCCCACTTTGTGCCTATATCGCAATAATGTTGCTGTTGTGTTTAGCTTTATCACGTCTTAGATTAATTAAGATTCAATTGAATTGGACGCTTACGGCTATTGCACTATTTGTTGGATACTTCTTATCTCCTCACATTTTAAATACGCTATTCCTTTTAGAAGATTTATTTAAACCGCTAAGTTGGCCTTGGCCGAATAAATTGTTAGCGATCTCATTCAGTCTTTTATCCTTACTTGCTTTATATTTTTTTAAAACTGACTTTAAAATGTCTGATGCTGGTTTTACCCTGAAACAAAAGCCGAATTCACTGATTCCTGCATTAAAAATGCTGTTACTGCTTTTGGCCTGCCGATTTGTTTTTTCCAGTTTATTTGGTGGTGATGATGGCTCAACCGATCCTGAAGAACTATTATTTTTAGCCACCATGCCAGGGTTAGATAAAGAAACCCTTTATCGAGGGATATTACTTTATGTACTGTCGCAAGCCATTATATCTGCACGTTATCTTATGTATGGGGCACAAGTTAATATTGCAGGGCTTTTGTTAGTGCTACTTTTTGCTTTGGTCAACGGTCTTGTTTGGCAGTATTCACAATGGAGTATCTTTTATATTAGTATTATTTTTTCAACTACTTATGGCTTAGCATTACTGTGGTTACGAGAGAAAACAGGTAGTTTGCTTTTCCCAATATTAGCGCATAATTCAACTGTATTTTTAGGTCAACTGCTTTAACCGTGCACAATAAATTAATTGTCTAACAGCCAAGATTTAATAATCACTTTCGAGTAAACTAGCGCCGTTTTTCACTCTTTAATCGGGCGCTTTACTTTGCACACTCTTGCTCAACTTCGTTCTGGCGAATTGGCTGGTATTAACCAGTTAAAATTATCTGAAAATTTAACTCACTTCCCTTTAGAAGTTTTAACACTAGCGAGCAGTTTAGAGATTTTAGATTTATCTCATAATTCTCTCTCTTCATTACCTGATGAACTAGCACAGCTGACCAAGCTAAAAATAATATTTGCTTCTCAGAACAAATTTGAACATCTACCTGAAGTATTGGGAAAGTTACCTAATTTAGAAATGGTGGGTTTTAAATCTAACCAAATAAAACAAGTTGCAGAGAATGCCTTGCCTGCTAAATTGCGTTGGTTAATATTAACGGATAATCAAATTGAAACCTTACCTGACTCAATAGGTGAAAGACCCCGCCTGCAAAAGCTCGCCTTAGCAGGTAATCAATTAACAGAACTGCCTACAACCATAGCACATGCCCATAACCTTGAACTGGTGCGCATTTCTGCGAATAAACTCACCGAATGTCCAGCGCAGTTATTAAACTTGCCTAAACTCGCTTGGATTGCCTTTGCTGGAAATCCCTTTTCAAAAATAGCATTAGATACTGACAAAAAAATGAAGGGCGTACCTCAAGTATCTTCAACGAGCTATTCCTTAGGAAATATACTCGGTCAAGGTGCTTCGGGGGTCATTTCAAAAGCCCATTGGCAGGTAAAACAAACACAATTTCCTGATGAGATTGCTGTAAAAGTATTTAAAGGGGAAGTTACCAGTGATGGTTATCCAGAAGATGAGTTGCAAGCATGCTTACAAGTAGCTAAACACCCCAATTTAGTACAATCTTTAGCGCAAGTTAAGGAAGATAATTACCTAGCGCTAATAATGAATTTAATCCCTGAGCATTATAAAAACCTTGGTCTGCCACCTTGTTTTAAAAGCTGTACCCGCGACACCTTTCCACAAGGCTTCAATTTATCCATAGGCACTATTACTAACATAGTTAAGCAAATGACTGATGTCTTCAAGCACTTACATAATAGTAAAGTATGTCACGGTGATTTATACGCTCATAACACCTTATTTGATGGCCAAGGCAATATCATCTTTGGTGATTTTGGTGCAGCGACGAGCTATCACATGCTGACAACTGTTCAACAAGAAAAAGTGCAAAAAATTGAGCGCAGAGCATTAGCTCACTTTATAGAAGATTTATTAAGTATATGTGCTGAAGAAGATAGAAACGGTGAAGATTTTCTACAATTAAAAGCGCAACTAACATAAGCAATAGTAACCGTAACTAAACTAAAAAAAGCGTATCAATGAATATTGGCACGCTTTGAACCCGCTATTCAGTCAAATAGCTAGTGCGTATTTAACCATTCAACCAACAAAGGAAAATGATCGGTAACCGCCTGTGGGTGAGTTAGAATATTAATATGATCGTAATCTAGAGCATTACCATTTTTCTTAGCAAGTAAATTAAATTTAGCATGATGATTTGATGACTCAGTAATAAATGCTTTAACATCTTGCTCATGCCCCAAAACATTATCTTTTACACCAGTAAAATGCCAAGACGGTGGCCATGATATATTTTTCGCTGCTTCTTCATAATTAAAGCTATCATGTGGATCTATCCAAGCACCTTTTTTTACCCAAGCAACACTCTGGACAAGCGATTTTTTCGTTTCATTATCTGAGCCTATGCCATACCTTTTTGCATCTAAAAAGCCGTTTTTATTTGCTAGTTTTATGGCAAAGTTATTCCAAAAAACATTCACTTTTAAAAATTTCTCTACACTTTTTACACTTACCGACCTTTTTGTACCAAAACAAGTGTTACTTAACACTTGTGATAAATGTTCAGGATAACGTGCTAAACAACTCGCCATTAAAACACCTCCCCATGAATGCGACACAAGATGCATGGCTTTATTGGTCTTTGCGGTGATGTAATCTAGAAACATAGGAAGATCTTGGGTAATTGCCTCAAATTGACCAAAGTCAGATTTAGCGTTGATTATAGGCGTGCTTTTTCCACGACCACGAAAGTCAGCGACATAAACATCAAAGCCCTGTTCAGCGAGATGACAAGCTAAGCCTTTACCTTTTTTAGTGTAAAATATATGACCATTTTCTATAACTCCATGGATCATTAAAACAGGTATTCCCGTTGGGTTCTTGGAAATATGACGAAGATGTAGCCTGTATCCTTCACCTTGAATATATAACGATTGTTGCTTCATTGTTTACTTATACTCTCTCTCATTTACTGTACACCAAAGGTCAGACCACTTACCCTTAGCATACAGTTAAATGAAATATCAGCAAGGGCTTCATACAGTTCCGCCCTAAACAGAAACCTTTCTACTTATTTAAGTAGTTTGCATGGAAGCGCAAGTGCTCTTCAATAAAGCTCGAAATAAAGTAATAGCTATGGTCGTAACCTTCATGAAGGTTTAACTCCAATGGGTAGTTACTTACTTTCGCTGCAGCCTGTAATACTTCCGGCTTTAATTGCTCAACGAGAAAGTTATCAGCTAAACCTTGGTCAACCTTAGCTGGCACAAACTGTGTTGCTAGTCGCATAAGCTCACTCGCGTCATGATTACGCCAAGTAGATTGATCTTTGCCAAGATAAGCAGTAAATGCTTTTTGTCCCCAAGGACGTTTCATTGGGTTGTTGATCGGACTAAAGGCTGACATTGAACTATAACGTTCAGGGTTTAGCATCGCTATAGTTAACGCGCCATGTCCGCCCATTGAGTGTCCGGCAATTGAGCGCTGCTGTGACACAGGAAAAGTCGCTTCGATTAGCTCAGGTAACTCGTTAACCACATATTCGTACATTTGGTAATGACGATTCCACGGTGCTTGCGTAGCATTGACATAGAAGCCTGCCCCTTGCCCTAAATCATAACCTTCATCATCAGCTACGTCTTCACCACGAGGACTGGTATCTGGCGCCACAATAGCAATACCTAATTCAGCAGCAATACGCAGTGCACCAGCTTTTTGCATGAAGTTTTCATCGCTGCACGTTAGCCCTGAAAGCCAATAAAGCACAGGTACTTTCTTGCCATTTGATGCCTGTGGTGGCAAGTAGATAGCAAACCGCATATTGCAGTTTAATACTTTAGACTGATGGCTATATTGTTTATGCCAGCCGCCAAAGCTTTTATTTACACTTACGTTTTCTAATAAATAGTTCATTGTCATTATAAAACCTCAGGTTACTGTTCAACAGCTTTACAAAACTGTTGAACAGTAGGATAACGATTACTTTTCAAACATTACTTGTCAGAAATTATCAATCAAAGACTATTTATCGAAATGAATAACAGTACGGATACTTTCACCTTTGTGCATTAAGTCGAACGATTCATTAATATCTTCAAGGCCCATAGTGTGGGTAATAAAGTGATCTAGTTTAAATTCACCAGCTAAGTAACGTTCTACGTAATCAGGTAATTCTGTACGGCCTTTAACACCGCCAAATGCAGAGCCACGCCATACACGACCAGTTACTAGTTGGAACGGACGTGTAGAAATTTCTTGTCCTGCGCCAGCAACACCAATAACGACTGACTCACCCCAGCCTTTATGACAACACTCTAAAGCAGAGCGCATTAGATTAACGTTACCAACACACTCAAATGAGTAATCAACACCACCGTCTGTCATTTCAACAATAACGTCTTGGATAGGTTTGTCGTAATCTTTTGGGTTAATACAGTCAGTCGCGCCTAATTTTTTCGCCAGCTCAAACTTACTTTCATTAATATCAATAGCAATAATGCGTGATGCTTTTGCCATAGTTGCGCCGATAACTGCTGAAAGACCAATACCACCAAGACCAAAGATAGCAACGGTTGCGCCCTCTTCAACTTTTGCCGTATTCATTACCGCACCCATACCCGTGGTAACACCACAACCTAATAGACAAACTTCTTCTAAAGGTGCATCTTTATTTACTTTCGCTAAAGAAATTTCTGGTAATACTGTGTATTCAGAGAAAGTTGAACAACCCATGTAATGGAAGATAGGCTGACCGTCTTTGTAGAAACGCGTGGTACCATCAGGCATTAGCCCTTTACCTTGAGTTTCACGAATTTTCTGACAAAGGTTAGTTTTACCTGATAAACAGAATTTACATTCGCCACATTCTGGTGTGTATAGAGGGATAACGTGATCGCCAACTTGTACACTCGTTACGCCTTCACCGATTTGCTCAACAATACCACCACCTTCGTGACCTAAGATTACCGGAAAAATACCTTCGGGATCATCACCGGATAAGGTAAAAGCATCGGTATGACATACGCCAGAAGCAATAACTTTAACTAATACTTCACCTTTGCGAGGTAGCATTACATCTACTTCTTCGACAGATAAAGGTTGGTTTGGGCCCCAAGCGATAGCAGCTTTTGATTTAATAAATTTGTCAGTCATTTAAATTCTCACTTTTGTTTAAGTATTTGTTTAAAATAATAAGTTTGTCAGTAACACCTAAGTTACTCATTCTTCATTTGTTGTAGTCATTCAACCACATATTCTTTTTACTAAGGTATGTCACTTAGTGTGCATGCCCTTGAGATAAATTAATAAGTACTACACCTATGGCAACAAATGCCATACCAGCCCAAGTCGTTAAATCTAAGTGTTGGCGATAAACAATAGTTGATAATAACGTCACACTTACAATGGCTAATCCTGCCCATAGAGCATGAACAATACCTACCGGCATGCCTTTCATTGCTTGCGACAAAAACATAAAAGCCGCAAGGTGTCCTATTAACACCAAAGCACTAGGTACAGGACGGGTAAAACCTTCTGTTTCTTTTAACGCAACATGAGACAGTGTTTCAGCGATAACGCCTAACAAAAGAAATATCCAGCTCATGTATTCACCACCCTTTGTAGTATTCATAAATATAGTCGTAACCGAGTAAAAACTTAATCAACTTGGTATTAAATTGTTTTAATTCAGTTGCGCTTTGTTGATGGAGGCTATTATAACTATTCCATAAAGAATGATAATATAGTCATTTAACAAATGACTTTTACACACAGGTAATAATCTTAATGGACTCGGTATAATTATGCAGTGGGAAGGAATTAGCGAATTTGTCTACGTCGCCGAAAATGAGAGTTTTACCCAAGCCTCAAAAAAAATGGCCATCTCTACCGCGCAGGTTAGCCGCCAGATAAGTGCGCTTGAACAGCGATTGAATATAAAATTATTTTATCGAACTACTCGTAAAGTATCGCTTACCGAGGAAGGCCGTGTTTTTTATCAACACTGTCGCAGTGTACTTGATGGGTTAGAAGCCGCTGAACGCGCCATCACCAATTTACAGTCAAAACCTCAAGGTAAGATTAAACTATCAGCGCCAGTAACCTATGGTGAACAACAAATTTTGCCGCTGGTTAACGATTTTATCAAGCAATACAGCGATGTTGAAGTGACCGCCTACTTAAGTAATCAACAAATTGATCTGGTGGAAGAAGGTTATGATTTAGCTATTCGTCTTGGCAAGTTAAGTGATTCTTCGATGATGGCAAAGAAGCTAAGTAAAAGAACAAACTATGTTTGTGCATCACCGGCTTATTTAAATCTACATGGTATACCTCACTCATTATCAGAGCTAAATAAACACAGCTGTTTATTAGGTACTTTGGACTATTGGCGTTTTAGAGAATTAGATAAAGAAAAGAGTATTAGAGTTACCGGCAGACTACGTTATAACAGTGGACAAGGTCTTGTTGATGCCGCATTAAAAGGTTTGGGCATAGTGCAATTACCTGATTATTATGTTGAGCATTATCTGCAAAGTGGAGAATTAGTTACCATATTAGATAATTATCAAGTACCTGATGAAGGAATATGGGCTATTTACCCTCAAAATCGCCATTTATCACCCAAAATAAGACTACTTGTTGACTACCTGGCTGAACAGCTACTTTAATCTCATCGTTTTATTAAAATGGTAGCATTAACATTCAACCAGCTTACTTCTAATATCTTTGAAGTGACCATATAACATGGTCCATTTATGCCCAAAATTATCAGGATCATTGACCACTTGATGCGCCCTGGTTGCGATATCTCCTTTGAAACATGTTGTCTTGCCCATACTGTCTATCTGAAAAGTAATTAGACTTGAGCCTAAAAACATCACTTTATCAGTTTTTCCAGGCGCAGAAACATAACACCAACTTTCGTTGCTATGATCCGCCAACAATATCGACCATGCGTTTTCGGCGCCACCTTTATATCTAGGTAAGGCTTTAACTTTAATATTTCGAGTACTACTAAGAAATCCCGCTTTTAATTGAATTTTTAGTTTATTGACAAAAGAGTTTGTACCAAAGGGCTTCGCAAAGTGTTGAGCATTACAAGTGATAATCTCAACAGTATTAAGACCCTTATTTTTCTTTTTCCATCTTTTAATTAATGCGGCTAAATCTATTGGGGTCAGCTTACATACACTAGAACTCTCTCCGTGCCCCCAAAAAATTAATGTGTCGAGGTCTTTCTTGGTGACGGCAGGACTGGCAATAGAATCGTAATGTGAACCAACAACTCTTGTTGCCAGCTTTTTTCCTCTTTTACTATGACCGGGATGACATAAAATCTGAATCATTTTAACGAAACTCCTTTTAATTAAAAATAATAAAAACAATACATTACCTGCCATTTTTTAACAATGCCAATCTTGAGATATATTTCCTTCAATACAATTAAATAGCCTGTCCACAAGCATATCCACTGGCCCAACAAAACTGGAAGTTATAGCCTCCTAACCAACCCGTTACATCAATTACTTCACCGATAAAAAATAGCCCTGGCTGTTTTTTACTTTCAAACGTTTTTGATGATAATTCGTCAGTGTTTACTCCGCCAAGGGTAACTTCAGCAGTGCGATAGCCTTCAGTACCATTTGGTTTGATTGTCCACGCGTGTAAGTATTCACTTAAAGCGGTAATTTCAGGGTGATTTAGTTGTTTAATTGGCTTGTCAGCTATAACACCTTCTTTAACTAAGACTTCAACAAAGCGTTTAGGTAATAAAGTAGCCAGTAAATTTTTTACCGACTTTTGTCCTTGATCGTTTTGCCATTGATTTAAAACATCAGTGAGCTTATGTTCTGGTAACAAGTTAATAGTAACGGCCTGTCCTGCACGCCAAAAAGACGATATTTGTAATATCGCTGGCCCTGATAAACCACGGTGAGTAAACAAAATATTTTCTTTAAAAGTAGTGCCATCATCACTGGTTACTTCAGTCAACAGACTGATACCTGACAAACCATCAAAGCGTTGTTTATCGTGTTCATGTAAGGTAAAAGGCACTAGCGCAGCGAGGGTTTCAAGTACATTTAAATCAAATTGTTCAGCAATTTTATAACCAATAGGTGATGCACCTAATTTTGGCATAGTTAAACCACCTGAAGCGACCACTAACGATTTACATTGGTAGCTTTTATCGCTCGTTGTCACTAAATAGCCTTGCTCATCGTCTTCGGCATTATTACTGCTAACGTCACTTTTTATTGCACATTTTATTGCAGAGATTGAAAGTACTTCTGTACGCAAATTAACTTGCACACCAGCCCATTCACATTCGGTCATCAAAATATCAACTAGATCTTGTGCGCTATCATCACAGAATAGCTGACCTAGGGTTTTGTGATGATATTTAAGACCATGTCTGTCGACCAAATCAATAAAATCTTGTGCGCTATAACGACTTAGTGCTGATTTTACGAAGTGAGGGTTTTGACAAAGGTAATTTTCAGGACTTGCACTTTCATTGGTGAAATTGGCACGTCCGCCGCCACTTATTAATACTTTTCGCGCCGGCTTTTTACCCATATCAACCACAACAACACTTTTACCCCGATAGCCTGCTTGTGCTGCGCACATTAAGCCTGCTGCGCCGGCACCAATTATTAATACGTCTGTTGTGATCACTGTAATACCTTAAGAGTAAAAGTCGACTAAGAACATTCTGCACAGAAGACTTTGAAAATTGCTTCGTTATTATAATCTTTATGTAAATCGTGCGTATACAAAAAGCTTACTGAAAAGTTTTTATAACTAAATAAAAGACTGAAATTGATTTAAATCTGTTCAAGCAAAGTGATTGCTATTCCTAAAATAAAGAAATGCAAAGATTGTGTAAAGCTAGGAACTCTTGCCCCAAGTGACTATCTATTGCTGCATAACATTCGCCAACAAATTGTTGCAACTTTACATAATGGAAAACAAATGACGATACTTAACACACTTCACGCCTTCAAGATCTGCCTTGCTGCCAGTATATTATTATTTATCTTACTAGGTTGCGATTCTAGCGACGATAGTAGTTCAGAAGGCTACGTTAAACTTTACAATTTATCTAAAGACTCTCCCAGTATTTATTTGACTGTAGATGAAAATCTTAGTGAAGATAACGATGATGATGACCATTTTGAAAAAACTTACTCTGCCATTGCTTATGGTAATGCCAATAGTAATATCAGCTTAACAAGCCAGGACTATTTTTATCAGCTAGCTTGGCAAAATGAGGACAGTGCTACGACTGAAGATCTGTCAGTCATTTATGAAAATAGCCTAACCATAACTGCAGATACTATCCATATGATAGTAATGAGCGATAGCGTTTTATCACCAGAAGTTATGGTGCATAAGATCCCTGTTATTGATGATGAAGATGATACAAGCAACGATCTTTTTAATCTTAGCGTGCTCAATATGCATTCAAATAAGCAAGCCATAGACTTTTATTTTTCTAAAGAAAATGAAAGTTTTAATGAAGCTATTTTAGTGGGTCAATACAGTTATCAGCAATTATCTGATAATCATAAACTTGACCAAGATGATTATATTTTTTATATCACCACTGCTGGAAGCGACAAAGTATTATTCAAATCAAGCAGCATTGCTTTCGCTTACAGCTCTCAAAATATAATGATAGTAAAAGAGAATAGCGGTGCAGGTACATCGCCATATTTGTTAGATAAAATGTCAGACTCTCAAGTCATTGAATATGTAGATGCTGAAGCTGAAGCACAATTTAGGGCTTATAATGCCGTTGCTAATCATCAAGAGTTAGAGAGCTACCAACAAACTTTTGCGTTACATATTAACGGTGTGAGTGACTTACCAGCTATCACGTCCCTGCCTTATGGTGAAGTCAGTAATGCATTAACCTTTGCAAGTGGTGACTACAGCCTAGATTTAACAAATACAGACGATAATACTCCCTTATTAAGCAATCATTTATTATCTTTAATGGAAAACACCAATAAAACGCTGTTCTTCTACGCTGAGCAAGAATATGTTGATACCGATAACGACGGAAATATTGATGAAAATGGTGATGGCATCATTGATGAAATTGAAGTTAATCTATTTTCTTTGATCGTTGAAAATAGTTTACTGACCAGTATTTATCAACATGAAATTGAAATAGTTAATTTAATTCAATCTGATGACTTTTCTCTAGTATCAGTGTTCTTTGTTAGACAAGATGAAACCATTGAATCAGCCACTTATCACAGTGAAATATATTATAAAAACACCAGCTCACTCGTATTAAAAAATAACAGTTATCACGTATTTGTTGTCGCTAAAGATAATGGCAGTACGATCATCTTAAACTCATTTGAATTAATACTAGATGAGCAATCTGATGAGCAGTTTTTAATACTTGAAACTAGTGATGATTCACCAACCGGTTATAAAACAACTATGTTTGCACAAACAGCCACGCCAGAATCTGAGTAAAGTACATGTTAACAACTGATAGAAACGTAATAGCGGACAAAATTATTAATGCTCACGTTGAGTTAAATTTTTTAAATCGTTCTGTGCTGTTTTTAGGAAAGCCCGTTACCACTACTGGGCTAGAGTTCAATTTACTAGCAATGCTTATAGTTGATGCCGGTTCGTTGATTTCTAGAGAGGCGATTGCTCAGAAAATTTTTCAGCGTAAGCTTAGCTGCTGTAATAAAAGCATTAATAGTCACATGACCAATTTAAGAAAGAAGCTACTGGTTATTTCTTCGCGCTCAGTGATTAAAACGGTTAAAGGACAGGGCTATATATTCTTAACCACTTAATAGGTGGAAGTATTAAAGCAGAAACTAAATATGTTCCCCTCAAGGATGCGATGCACTTTCGAGCGGGAACATTTAATTGAACTGTATGACTGAACAGAATAGTTAAACGCCCATGCTCAGATAGTGATTACAACATAGCCTAAATAAGACAATAGCGGCTTCACCTTATGTTCAAGTTCTTCCACTATTTAGCAAAATAATAACTGTACGTCATCACTGCCATCGCTTCTTTTACTCTCTCATCAACTACTTGAAAGTCTTTGTGTTTCATAAAGGGTGATACAGCAATAAAAACGCTATTTGAATAACCATGAAAATATGAACAAGCGAGCTCTTTATAAGCTTTATTTTCTTGATGATAGACTTGGGCAGGGCTTGGATGATAAAAAGCGTCAATTCGTCCTATTTGAGTCAAAGCAATGCCTCGATTTATGGCATCGTCACCTTTTATTTCTAGTAAAATAGCTTCCGAATTCTTCAATGCTGGCACTATGGGAGCTCCTAACGGTACCCCAACAGTTAGCTCTTTAAATCGATGTGTCGCACTTAAAATAGGAATGAAATTTTCTTTTTTGAAACATAAACCGGGAACGGGATGAAATAAAGGTGAGGCTAAGGTATCTATGTCCTTAGTGACATCGTCATAAGGGAGCAATAGATCAATATTCCCTTTTTTAAGTTCTAGTACTCCACGCCCATTAGGTAAGCGTATAATCTCAATATCATAATTTAAAGGTGATAAAACGTTATTGATATAGTCAAACAACTTGCCTGAAACCTGATTGTTTTGGAAAATTAAATGGGGGGGATATTCTACAATACCTATTTTCAGGCTTTTAGAATTGCTAATGCCTGCAAATAAAAAGATGATGCAAAATAAGAGAAAATTAAGGCTACTTTTCAAATGATTCTCGGTATCTCTATGGGTTAAAGTATTATTCTAATACTGACTTTTCGATGGATAAACTAACCCCACCGCCAAAATCATTGATAGTCCAGTTCTCCATTTCAAACCCTGTCATATCAATATTGGTCCATTGTGATTTATCCTTACCAAAATTCAAAGGGTTGTCCTCCATTGAGCCGTGGCACTTCAAACAATTTGCTACCATAGGTAACGGAGTAAATTGACGATAAGCAGGGTTACCATCTAACATACCATTGTTATCAAAATACACTGCTGGCTTATTAATTACTTTTTTCATAACCATTTCTTCCCATTCATCGGGAAGGTTTAGAACATTTCTTATATCATCTTTTGTACGGGTAAACTTAATTTTTAAACCAACACCTTTGGTCGATAATTTGGCTGAAAGTTGAGCGGCAAAAATGGCAGGGATAATTCCCTTAAAGCCTATTTCGTCATCATTAAATAAAACACGGTTATCTTCCATCACCTCCACCATCGCTTGAAGCAACATTTTTTTAAGAAAGTGACTTAGTTCTGGGAATTCATCACCGTACTTTGAACGATAGGTCATTTTAATATTATCAATAAAATCCTCGCCAAAAAGAACTGTCTTATCCCCTCCTCGCTGATTAATTAATGGCTGGCTTTTAAAAATTAAAGTCATCGATGCCATATACATTTTTGTTATGTCATTAAGTATGTGCTGGTTTTTATCACCCTGCCCATAACTTAGCGTAGACAAAAATGAAAAAAGTAAAAAAACAGCTACAACAATAGACTTAATAACGATATGCATACATGACGACACCATAAAAAGAGTTGTATAAAGATATTCTCATACCTAAAGAACAATTACAAAACACCATAACACACTGATTTACTATTGTTTTACTGTAAAAACTCAAGAGGATAGAATAGTATCTCAGAAACGGAAATCTATTCATTGCATCAAGACTTTATGTATTGTTAAGCGTAGTTGGCTGGCAGTAATAATCAAAGATTATTTTAAGAAGTAAGGGGGCTGTTAGTTATTAATAACGAGGTATTAAACGATTAGTAAACAGAGGTGTTTATTCAGAATGTTTAATGTCTAAAAATATGCGTTAAATATTTCCCTTCAAAGGTGTTACACATTTCTGAAGGGAATATTTAATCAGAAGCTTATGCGCTCGCTTCAGTCATTATGCTAGTGCTGCCAGTTTTGGCTAGTTCAGCTAAATCTTTATCTACGAAGAACAATGCATGACCATCATTACCTACTAGGTTGATTTTATCTACAATGCCTTTGAATAAAGTCTCTTCTTCGTGTTGCTCAGAAACATACCATTGCAAGAAGTTAAACGTTGAATAGTCTTGATTAGTAAAGGCTTCATGAGCAAGTGAGTTAATGCGCTCAGTGATTAAACACTCATGATCATAAGTCATTTGAAATAACTGACCTAACGATTCAAATTCATGTGGCGGCGCATCAATAGAACCGATAATAGGTAATGCACCTGTTTCACTTACGTAGGTAAATAAACGGTTCATGTGCTGAATTTCTTCATTAGCATGTTTACGTAAAAATTCTGCAGCGCCAGCAAAACCTTTTTCTTCACACCATGCGCTCATTTGTAAGTACAAGTTTGAAGAGTAAAACTCTAAATTAAGTTGTTGATTTAACTTTGATACCATTTCAGCTTTTAACATGATTTTACCTTAAAGATTTTAATTGGGTGAATTCTGCCTTTTTATTGATATTGATTCAAGCAATTTATTGTGTTTTTTAACGATTATACATATAAAAAAACCTTATTAACCAATTGGTTAATAAGGTACATCATTCTTATTCGTGTTTTTGTCTTGATTGCTTTTTGTATCAATTTTACTGAACGATTTAAATACGTTAACAGCAAAACTGCCATAGCTAGCTTAAAGCTTTTGGTAATTAAAGCTGTTCAAGAATAACTTCAGCTTTACTTACTTCAAATGATTTAGGTTCTTCTATATTCAAACTGGTTACCACACCATTATCAATAATCATGGCATAGCGCTGTGAACGTATGCCACCAAAACCTGCAGTATCCATATTTAAGCCGAGTGCTTTGGTATAACTACCATCGCCATCTGCTAACATCATCAGATTTTCAGCGTTTTGTGATTCGCCCCATGCAGCCATAACAAAAGCATCGTTAACTGATAAACAAATTATTGCATCAACGCCTTTCGCTTTCAGTTCATCGGCAGAAACCACATAACCAGGTAAGTGAGAAACTGAACAAGTAGGCGTAAATGCACCCGGCACAGCGAACAGTACAATTTTTTTGGTCGCAAAAAGTTCTGCGGTATTATGGGTGAGCATTTCACCATTTTTTAATTCTTGTAGCTGACCTACTGGCATAACTTTGTGTAACTGAATCATAAGATACCTTTGACGTTGGATTAAATTAAATTTGAAGAGTACTTCGGATTTTACTCAAGCCTCTTGCTTAGACTTACTATATTAACTTATGAATCCCTTTTTTATTTTTTCTTTTATTAAATTTGAAATATTAGCCGAATCATCACCTAAAATACCCCAACGATCTTCCGGAATATGACTATTCATGCCTTCTTCATTTGAAAATACATAATGATTAAACAGAGCTTGCCAGCCTTCTTTTTTACCTTTGGGTAAATGTCGAATACTCATCAAGCCATGTAATAGACAGTCAAAACCTGAGCCATAATGCTTGGGAGTGGCATCATGAAAGTAAGTAAGCAGTACATTAAATTTATCTAACGATTCAACATTATGCCACCATAATGAAGGAATATAGATGGCATCACCGGGCTCTAATTCAGCAACTTGCGCATGTTTTAGTGCCTCTTTAAACTTAGGGTATTTATGGTAATCCGGGTTTTTAATATCGACTAGACTTATTGGTGGCCCTGCAGGCGTAAAATCTAACGGGCCAACATATAGGTTTGATATTTGTTCTGGAGGAAAAAGCGTAAACCTACGCTTACCACTAATGCAGCAAGCAATATTATCAGGAACATCAAAATGTGGTGCTATTGTTACCTGATTTCCTATCCATAAACTTGCCTTATTATCAGCGCTCAAAAAATCATTTGGATTATCTTTCAAAATATCAGGGGTAAACTGCTTTACTGATGCATTGCCTATATAAAAAGCAGAATCATTCTCTTGTTTACTTGTCGCTAAAATTTTATTAACTGTGTCAGCGAAGCCGGCTTTTTGCGGATGGAAATTCATACCATTGAAAGCATCATTATAAAATAACCGACCATTTTGCTTTTCACTACGGATAAAGTTAATTGGCTTATTCATTGAGTCTTTAGTTAGATACTCACATAAATCTGCTGGGGAGTTTTTTGCGTGTTTTACTATTGGCCAATCTTTTAAAAGTCCCTTGAGAATTGCAGGGCGATGTAATGGGGCTATTTCATTTTCAATGATCGATAAATCAACATCATGCCATTCAGCAATTTTTGGTAAAGCGTGCACAATCATCCCTAAGGCGCAAAGCCATTATTGTTAAGTAAAATCCTTTTTATCACTATTTTTCAGTGACAAACGTCCTTAACAATAATCCTTTAATACCACTGAATAAGCAACATCGAAATTTACACTTTTGTTACAGATAAGTTATATGAAAATTTTTCTATATAAATATAGCTCTGGAGCTACTTTATTGTGTATTAAACGGCTGAGCCTAATTTATTATTAGGAAGCTTTCTTAAGTGTCAGTTCGATATCATTTACCTGATGACTCACATCGACTGAAATTATATTTGATAATTGTTGTGAGCCACTAACTTCTTTATCAACATTAGCCATCGCTTGTTCAAAGGCGATGAAATGGCTACGTTGTCGAGTAATTTGCTCAAGGGTATTTTGAGCTACTGTGGCGGAGACTTGTGCTTGGCCTGAAACAGCTAAGGTAGTTTCTTGCAACTCATCAGCAACCACTCGCTGATTATTCGATGCTTTTTCAATATCATTAATAATGCTTTCAATAGAGTTGCTAGCACCTTGTAACAAGTTTAAGCGTTGAGATATTTGTTTAAGTGATTCTTGGGTTTTACCCGCGAGTTGACGTACCTCATCAGCAACTACCGAGAAACCTCGTCCATGCTCACCTGCCCTTGCCGCTTCGATAGCTGCATTAAGGGCAAGCAAATTGGTTTGATCTGCGATAGCACTAATGACATCAACGATTGAAGTTACCGACTCAACCGATTGAAATAATGAGGTTATCGCTTTTTTACTCTGTTTTGCTGCCAGATTAGTTGACTCACTTGCCGCGAGAACTTGTGATACATGGTGCTGACTAACAACCATGGCTTCCTTAGTTGCTTCGGCATTATCAACCACCTGTCCTGATAAGGTATTTACCGTGTCGGTGGCCGCACCTAGCGCTTCCATTATCTCTCTGGCACTTTGTACGTGTTCACTTGTGCTATTTGAGGATTGATATATACGCTTTACTTGGCTTTCCATTGTGGTTAATGCTTTTGCTACTAGATCAAGTTGCTGGGCTTTATCTTTATCATCTTGAGCTAATCGATTGACCATATAATTAAAGCTGGTAGAAATTTCACCAAATTCCGTTCTCTTATCGATATTGACAATATTATCGACCTTACCTTGTTCCATTAATTGCACAAAACTATCACGTAAATTACGCAATGGGCTTAGAATAACACTGCGCTGTAAGCAATAATTACTGACTAAAAAGAGTACTAAAAACACCAATAAACCAATTACAATAATATATAGCTGGGTATTTATCTGTGTTTGCTCACGTGAAATATCTGCTTCACCTTCCATAATAGCTTTTTCAATATTGCCCACTTGTTGCGCTAGTAACGCTAATCCCAAATGTCGCTGCTGCTGTTGCTTAATAGTATTTTCTAATTCACCTTGGTATCTATTAATCAGGGAGTTAAGTTCATTAACAGCTTCAACACTTAAGTCTTCCAAATCATCACTATCTCCAAGTAAATCTTCACTATCATCCTCATCATTCTGCATAAAAATCTCTAAAGCAGGCTGATTATTAAAAAAATATTTTTCCCTCTGCAGCTCATTTATAATAGGGATTATTGATTGATTATTTAAGGTTTTCTGGCTAAATAGAGCTTCTCGAGCACTCACTAAGTCAGCAAGCAGTTTACTCATCGCTTGCGTTTTAATTAAATAGGAAAATTGTGCTGATGTTGATAAAACGAGTGTCTTTTGTGCATATTTGGCTAAGTCATTATTAATGGCAATCATTTCCTGCTCACCATTTCGCAATAAGGCTAATGGATCACCACTTAATTTACCCATAGCACGAAATTTTGTTTCAATATTATTGGCCAATTCTTTAGCTTGCATATCAACTTTCAAAGAAAGGGCTTTAATATTTAAACGATGTGTTTTGGTAGTAATGCTAGCCAGTTGTTGCTGCGCTTTATTTAATAAAGCGGCATCGCCTGTTTGCAAATATTTCACTATAGTGCGGTTAAATTGAATGGTCGTTAGCGAAATAAGCTCTTGATATCCCTCATATTGCAAACGACTTTTACTTAAAGATTCACCCACGTGATACATAGTCGCTAAAAATATTGCTGCGAATATACTAATAGCAGCAACTGACAAACGAGAGAAACTCGAAACACGCATGAGGTAAAGCCTTTAAGTTCAGATTGATAACATAAAGGCAATAATTACGCATTGTTATGACAGTCAGGTTACATAAATGTGAAAAATTTATGTAACTTCATAAATGCAAATATTAGTTGCTTGGTTTGGGAATGGCTTTTTTAACATACACATCGAAGCGATTTTTCTTCATATTTATGCTCATTGATGGTTTTTTATCGGCCAGTGGTGGTGCATAGCTTGGTCGCTTAACTACAACGCGATACTTTGCCAGCGCGAGTGCCGGGGCGAGTAAACCATCGGCGTCAAGGTCTTCTCCAACAAGTGATTGAAAAATTCGCATTTCTTTTTTTACCGCTGCTGATTTTTCACGGTGTGGGTACATAGGATCTAAATAGACGACATCTGGAGCATCAGCTAAGTCCATTTCTTCTAATGATGAACCGTGAATTAACTGCATGTTATTAGCAATATCAGCAACTTCATGATTTAATTTAGCGCGCTCAATACCATCATCTAAAAGTGCAGCAACAACGGGCATTCGCTCTAATAAGGTAAGCCTGCAACCAAGACCCGCTAACACAAATGCATCTCTGCCAAGTCCAGCAGTGGCGTCTAATACGTGTGGAGTGAAACCGTGCTTTAAACCTACCGCCTTAGCAATATCTTGACCACGACCGCCACCAAACTTACGCCGATGAGCGACTGCCCCCTCAACAAAATCAACTTTGATAGCTCCTAATTTAGGTTCATCTAACTTGCAAAGCTCTAACGCGTGGTGATGCATTTGCAACAAAAATTCAAGTTGTGGCTGTTTACTGGCCGCGGCAACATCACCTAAATAGTGAAACTGCCATTTTTTGGCTAGTCGTTTGGCATACTCACTATCAACACTATCTACATAACCAAGGGCGATGTTGTTTAAGTTTCCGCTGACAATAGTTGGGCTCATTAGCTTCCTATGTGCTTGTCCAAGAAAGACAAGATTTTTTGATTCGACTCTAAAAT
>Ga0209292_1001783_pt1 | contig 25845 bp, 23 predicted proteins | sample GOMGulsemesocosm_2_FD_184634 | JGI IMG/M metagenome (GOLD analysis project Ga0209292, IMG submission 184634) | Methane-oxidizing microbial communities from mesocosms in the Gulf of Mexico - GOM9C Gulf of Mexico (SPAdes) (version 2) | ecosystem: Environmental > Aquatic > Marine > Cold seeps... | reverse complement strand
CGGTTTTTCATTCGCAAAGTCGCTATTTTATGCTATATTCTTGGCAAATTTTCTCCCTTTCAATGTAACAAATCAAGATGATGAAATTCCAAGGCAACCATATTCTATCGGTATCACAATTTGACCGTGAAGCTATCGCTAAAATTTTACAAGTTTCTGCGCAAATGGCGCCTTATGCGTCAAGACAAAAGCGTTGTCATGTGCTTGATGGTGCAATATTAAGCAACCTGTTTTTTGAACCGAGTACACGTACCCGTGTTAGTTTTGGTACGGCTTTTAATCTACTCGGTGGTTTTGTCCGTGAAACCGTTGGCCAGGAAAATTCCTCATTAAGTAAAGGTGAATCTTTATTTGATACTGCCCAAGTGATCAGTGGCTATTCTGATGTTATTGCTATGCGCCATCCACAAATGCACTCGGTAGAGCAGTTTGCTCAAGGTAGTACAGTACCGGTAATTAATGGTGGTGATGGTGCGAATGAGCATCCAACGCAAGCCTTACTTGACCTTTTCACAATTCAGTCGGAGATGATGCATTTTAATAAAGGCTTAGATGACTTAAATATTGTCTTGATGGGTGATCTAAAACATGGCCGCACCGTGCATTCCTTATCTAAATTACTCAGTCTATATGACAATATAAAAGTGACTATGGTGGCACCACAAGCGTTACAAATGCCTGACAGTGTTATTTCAACATTAAGTGATGCGGGTCATGAAGTCATTCAAACCGAGACCATGGCAGGTAATTTAACCGCGGATGTGATCTACCAAACAAGAATTCAACAAGAGCGTTTTGCCAGTAAGGATGAAGCGGAATTATATCGCGGGCACTTCAGCTTAAATAAAGATGTTTACCAAAAATATTGCCAAGAAAACACTGTGATTATGCACCCATTACCGCGTGATTCTCGCCCTGAAGCGAACGAGCTTGATACCGATCTAAATGACTTGGATAACTTAGCCATTTTTAGGCAAGCACAAAATGGTGTCTTAGTACGTATGGCTTTATTTGCCTTAACCTTAGGTGTTGAAGATCAATTAACCCATTACGAAAAACCGGTAAACTGGTTCACCAATAAAAATACTTAATTAACATTATAGAGTTAGCCTGCATATGGGCTCTTTCTTCGTATTAACCTTAGGTGTTGAAGATCAATTAACGCATTATGAAAAACCGGTAAACTGGTTCACCAATAAAAATACTTAATTAACATTATAGAGTTAGCCTGCATATGGGCTCTTTCTTCGTATTAACCTTAGGTGTTGAAGATCAATTAACGCATTACGAAAAACCGGTAAACTGGTTCACAAATAAAAATACTTAATTAGCATTATGGAGTTAGCCTGGATATGGGCTCTTTCTTCGTATTAACCTTAGGTGTTGAAGATCAATTAACTCATTACGAAAAACCAGTACACTGGTTTACAAATAAAAACGCCTAACGGCAATATTTTAGTAACGAATTTTAGAAGAAACAATTATGAATAAATCAGAACAATTATTTGAACAAGCTCAAACAATCATCCCTGGTGGCGTTAACTCTCCAGTACGTGCTTTCAATGGCGTTGGTGGAACTCCTTGTTTTATCAAACGCGCACAAGGCGCTTATATATATGATGCTGATGATAAAGAATACATCGATTATGTTGGCTCTTGGGGACCTATGATTTTAGGCCATAACCATCCAGCAATCCTTGATGCTGTTATAGATACAGCAAAAAATGGTTTAAGCTTTGGCGCACCAACCGAACTTGAAATTACCATGGCTGAAAAAGTACGCGAATTAGTACCGTCAATGGAATGTTTACGTATGGTTAGCTCTGGTACTGAAGCAACGATGAGCGCTATCCGCTTAGCTCGTGGTTTCACTGGTCGTGACAAGATTTTAAAATTTGAAGGTTGTTACCACGGTCACGCTGACTCATTATTAGTAAAAGCAGGCTCTGGCGCATTAACTATGGGTGTACCAAACTCACCTGGAATCCCTGAAGATTTTGCTAAACATACGCTTACGGTCAGCTATAACAACATCGAAGAAGTAAAAGAAATTTTTGCTAAATATGCTGATGAAATTGCATGTATCATCGTTGAGCCAGTTGCTGGTAACATGAACTGTATCCCTCCTGTAGCAGGTTTCCTTGAAGGTTTGCGTGAAGTTTGTGATCAATACAGTAGTGTATTAATCTTTGATGAAGTCATGACGGGTTTTCGTGTTGCACTCGGTGGTGCTCAAGCTCACTATAATATTAAGCCTGATCTAACGACTTTAGGTAAAGTTATTGGCGGCGGTATGCCAGTTGGCGCATTTGGTGGTAAACAAGAGATTATGGATTACATTGCTCCTGTAGGCCCAGTTTATCAAGCTGGCACCTTGTCGGGTAACCCTATAGCTATGGCTGCTGGCTTAGCCTCATTAACTGAATTAGCTCAAGGTGATAAGCATCAAAAACTTAGCGCTGCGACTGAAAAGCTTGCTATGGGCTTTAAAGCTGCAGCTGAGAGAAACGGTATTAGTTTAAGTGTTAACTATGTCGGTGCAATGTTTGGCTTCTTCTTTACTGAAGATAAGAATACGATAACAACTTATGAACAAGCAACCCAGTGTGATGCTGAAATGTTTAAACGCTTCTTCCATTTGATGTTGGATGAAGGGGTATACCTAGCGCCATCAGCCTATGAAACCGGTTTCTTATCAACCGCACACACTGATGATATTATTGAAAAAACGTTAGTGGCTGTTGATAAGTGTTTCGCTCAGTTATAACCTAACGATAGTAATGCATTAAGCTCTATAAAAAACGCTGCCGGTATAACTACGGGCAGCGTTTTTTGATCTCTATGGTTTATATACTTTCAATGCCTAACAATTTAGCTCGTCATGTAGCCAATCTAAACCACCTTGCCAACCTAAATTTAGGCCATCAAAGACTTTCAAATTCCAACCATCAATTTGGCGTATAGCAGCGACATTTTCCACTGACTTCTTGCTTTCAGCATCATAAGTGATCACAGCAATTGCTTTAAGGTTATCGTGTGAAGCCATACTTAGCTTAGCCTCAAATGAAAAGTCATATTGATTGATTTTATTTACCAATAAAGCAAAGTTATTCGAAAATATGTCAGCCAAAAAACGATCATACTCTTCAGACATCTCTAGAGAGATAACAGTACCTTGCTCGACAATAACTTCTGCTATCTGCTCATTTAAAATATTAATTTTAGCAAAGCTGAGTTGGTGCTTATTCATAACATACTATCGCTTATATTTTGTACATACGAACAACAATACTACACTTATATTTTTAACTTAACAAACATGGATTAGATCTTATCTAATGTTTCTATAGGTTTATAGGTAATGATCAAATAATTGTACATTAACCATTTCACCAGCTTTCACCTTACCTTGCTCGCTTGGCAATATAATAAAGCAGTTAGCGCTGGCTAAACTAGATAAGATACCAGACCCTTGAGCACCTGTTGAAGTAACAACATTTTCACCAGAGTGATTCACTGAAAGTACCCCGCGTTGGAAATCCATCCGACCTGGTGACTTACGTAAATCGCTGCTACATTTGACCTTTAAATATGTTCGCTGTAATGGCATCGAGTTTTGCATTTTAGTCAGAGCCACTAGCGCTAATTGATGAAAAGTGACTAACGCTGAAACAGGATTTCCTGGAAGTCCAAAAAAGACACTATTAGCTAGTTTACCAAAAGCAAAAGGTTTACCGGGTTTCATCGCTATTTTCCAAAAGCCAATTTCTCCTAATTCATCTAAAACCGTTTTTGTATAGTCGGCATCACCTACGGATACGCCACCAGAAGAAATCACCGCATCAGCCTGTTCATCAGCACTAATAAAAGCGGCCTTAATCGCTTCGAAATCATCACTAATTATGCCGAAGTCGATAATATCAACATGAAGCGTTTTAAGCATAGCTGCCAAGACAAAACTGTTCGACTCATATATATCACCATCGCGCAATGCTTGTCCCGGTAGTTTAAGTTCGTCGCCCGTTGCAATCAAAGCCACTTTTAATTTACGATACACAACAACTTCAGCCACTCCCAAAGAAGCAAGCACACCAATATCAACCGCTGTTAATTTATGACCCGAAAACAACACCTGTTGATGAATTTTTATATCTTCGCCAGCATTACGAACATGTGAGCCAAAACTCTTCTCTTGTGAAAAAGTAATTTTATCGCCATCAGCACTGACATTTTCTTGCATCTCAACAGAATCACAACAATCAGGCATTTTAGCGCCGGTCATAATTCGAATACACTCACCCGGCTGACATGTTCCTTGAAAAGGTGCTCCTGCCATCGATCGCCCAACGAGCGTTAAGGTTTTATTGGCTGTTAAGCAATTAACCTTGAATGCATAACCATCCATAGCAGAGTTGTCATGAGGAGGGACATTTAATGGACTAGCAATATTGTGTGCTAAAACATAATGTAGCGCCTGCTCAATAGGCAAGGTAAGTGTTTCAGTGATAGGTGATACTTGCGCTAACATATTAGCTAACGCGTGTTCAAAAGGTAAAAGCCCTGGAGCTGAGCAACAATCAGACATAAAAACTCTCTTAATGATTTCAATAGATAAATTTCACTCTAAACTGAGCCAAGTTGCAAGCCTGTTGAGGAAAAAATGAGTTAAATTAGTATAAAGCACCGATAACGCTAGTATCGCTTAAGTACCCACAAAAATAATAGTGATATAACGACGACTTTATTGATATTGATCAACATAAGGTTTCGCTAAAAAAATTACCATCTCGCCATCAGCGATGTATATGCCCAACGCATTTCAAAAATTGACCATGGATCTTGATTGATAGCGGGTATATACTAATTATTGACCAGAATTTTATTTATAACACCGAGCTGTCACAGCTACCATGCCCTTCTTTTAAAGCTTTACTAAGCACTTTATAAGAAAACATCATGTTGTGATATGCCGTAACTAAGAGCATGTATATATTAGCTTTTAGTTGCCAGGGTTAACAAGGAAACGCGTTAGCCTCCCTACATTTGGAAAGGTGACATGTTAACAGACAACTTTGGCCGTAGGTTCTCTTACCTACGCCTGTCCATTACTGACGTTTGCAATTTCAGTTGCAATTACTGCTTACCTGATGGTTATCAGTGCGATCAACCACGTGATTTTTTATCACTATGTGAAATCAAACGTCTTACTAAAGCTTTTGCTGAACTCGGCACAGAGAAGATCCGTATTACTGGTGGTGAGCCAGCGCTGCGTAAAGACTTACCTGACATTATTCGAATTTGTAAAGAAACACCTGGCATCAAAAAAGTTGCTATTACCAGTAATGGTTTTAAGTTAACTGAGCATTTACCTCAATGGTTAGATGCTGGTATCGATGCGATTAATATCAGCATTGATAGCTTAGATCCACGTCAATTTCATGCCATAACGGGTCACGATAAGCTCCAGACTATACTCGATGGTATTGATATGGGTTTAGCCGATGGCAGAGCATCAATTAAGGTTAATACTGTATTAATGCGAGAACACAGTGGTAGAGAAATTCAAAGCTACCTTGACTGGATCAAAGATACTCCTATTACCTTACGCTTTATTGAATTGATGCAAACCGGTAATAATAAAGAATTTTTTGATGCTCAACATGTACAAGGCTCTCGTATTAAACAGAACTTGATACTCGATGGTTGGCTCCCTGTTATTCAAACTAAGTCTGCTGGTCCTGCACAAGAATTTTACCACCCTGATTATCAAGGTAAGGTTGGTTTGATCATGCCTTATTCTAAAGATTTCTGTAACAGCTGTAATCGTTTACGCATTAGCTCAAGCGGTAAATTACATTTATGCCTATTTGGTGATGAAGGTTTATCATTACGTGAGCAATTACAAAGTGATGACATTGTGCCATTACAGCAGCAAATAGTGTCATTACTTGATGATAAAAAGGCGACCCATTTTTTACATGAAAAACTAACGGGTGCTACTAAACACCTTGCTATGCTGGGAGGTTAATCATGACTACTCAAGCAATAGATTGTTTAGGGGTAGTACTTGCTGGCGGTTTATCTTCTCGCATGGGACAAGATAAATCTCAGCTCAATCGACAAAAGCTTAGTCACCAAAATAAGACACTACGCTCATCAGTTAGCTCCGAAATTTCCATGCTGGATTTTTCAAAGCAGTTGTTATCTGATGCAGGCATAAAAAATATTGTTGTCAGTGGTGATAACCATCAGATCCCTGACCGTGTACCGCATTCGGGACCTGTTGGCGGAATCTATAGTGTTTTAGCCCATTACCCTGAACATTTACAGCCTAAATCATTGTTAATATTACCTATTGACTTACCGCTAATGACTGCCAGTGATCTAGCTAAGCTGCGCTTAAAAGGTGAGTTGAGTCAAAAAGCGACCTTTTTCAGTGATAGTCAAAATCAAGCACACCATATTCCGTTATATTTACCCAACAACGCTTTTTTAACACTCTTTTTAACACAAGCATTTCATCGAGAAGCATTACTGGCTAGTAATAAAAACAATAACAAAAATGGCCCTTCAGTGAGAGCTATGTTAGACAAAATACCTCACCAAAGCATCACGAGTTTAAGCAAAAAAGTTCTCTTTAATACCAATACACCAGAGCAGTGGCAGCAAGCTCAACAACAATTTTAACTTCATTTAATATTAAAAGATTTAGTAAAGGATAAACCTATGTCAGCACATGGCGGCAAAACTTTCATTCCCTTAAATATAGCTGTTTTAACCGTATCTGATACACGTACGACAGCAAACGATACCTCAGGACAAGCGCTAGTAGAGCGTTTAACACAAGCAGGTCATAACTTAGCCGATAAAGCGATTGTCATAGATGATGTCTATCAACTACGCGCACAAGTATCAAAATGGATTGCCGATAGCTCGATCCACGCCATTATTTCAACAGGCGGTACTGGTTTTACTGAACGTGATAATACCCCTGAAGCATTAACGCCTTTATTCGACAAAGCAGTAGAAGGTTTTGGTGAAGTATTTCGTCATGTATCGTTATTAGAAATTGGCACCTCAACCATACAATCTCGTGCGTTTGGCGGTATTGCGAATAAAACCGTCGTACTGTGTGTACCTGGGTCAACCAATGCTTGTAAAACAGCTTGGGATAAAGTAATCAAAGAACAGTTAGATGCAAGTCATCGCCCGTGTAATTTTGTACCGCACTTAAATATTAGTGCAGAGCAATGTGAGACTCGCGGCTAATGACTGATTTAAACTCTACCAATAACACAACTGAATCTGTAGCAGAGCCTACGCCAGAATTAAGTCACCTTAACCAGCAAGGTGAAGCGAACATGGTAGATGTCACTGAAAAGGCGATGACATCACGCACGGCTACAGCGCAAGGTTTTATCAAAATGAACCGAGCGACCTTTGAGTTAATCACCACAGGCAAGCATAAAAAAGGCGATGTATTTGCTGTTGCCCGCATTGCCGGAATTCAAGCAGCGAAAAAATGCAGTGATTTAATTCCTTTATGTCACCCTTTGATGCTCAGTAAAGTGCAAGTAGATTTCACTCTTGATAGTGAAAACAGCCAAGTACAAGTCAATAGCTTATGTCGTTTAACAGGACAAACAGGCGTTGAAATGGAAGCATTAACCGCTGTTTCTGTCGCTTGTTTAACCTTATTTGATATGTGTAAAGCCGCGGATCCTGCCATGAAAATTAATGGCATTGAAGTATTAACCAAAGAAGGCGGTAAGTCAGGTCACTGGCAAACACCATCAGCTTAGCAATTAAACTAGGCTTTGGAATTATTTTGAGAGAAACTTATGATTAAAATTGTTTTTTTTGCTGCCCTTAGAGAGCAATTAGGCTGTGCCGAGTTATCAATAACAGCTGACACTGTTAAAACAGTTGCTGATATTAAGCAGCTATTAAGTGATAAAAGCGAGCTTTGGCAGCAAACTTTCGGTAATGCGTCACTCTTATGTGCGGTAAATCATGACATGGTTGATGGCAGCCATTTGGTAAAACCTGGTGATGAAGTTGCCTTTTTCCCTCCTGTGACAGGTGGTTAATTCATGTCAAATCAAGTCACATTGAATAAAGATAAAGATCCCGAAATATCCATCCAAGCTAATGATTTTAGCTTGGCTGATGAAGTTGCCCTGCTTGAAAAAGAAAACCTTACCGATGGTGCAGTTGTTACCTTTACCGGCAGAGTTAGAAATAGAAATAATGGTAATGTCGTGACAACGTTAACCCTGGAGCATTACCCGGGTATGACAGAGAAGTCGCTCGCTAAAATTATACTTCAAGCCAAAGAGCGTTGGGATATTGGCCGGGTAAAAGTGATTCACCGTATTGGCGAGCTTAGCATAGGTGATCAAATTGTCTTTGTCGGCGTAACAAGTAAACATAGACAAGATGCCTTTGCCGCCAATGAGTTCATCATGGACTATTTGAAAGTTAAAGCGCCCTTTTGGAAAAAAGAAAAAATTACTAACGCAGGGCAAACGTCAGAAAATTGGTTAGCAGCTAAAACGACTGATACCGACAAAGCAGATCTCTGGAGCTAGTTTGCTACGCTTTATTTTAGTATTAATCTTTGCAATTAGCTTACTCGGTATTAGTAGTAGCAAAGCACAGCAACTATCTAAGGACAACAGCAAACCATTGCGTATTGCTGTTGCCGCTAATTTCACCCCCATTTTAAAAATATTACTAAAAGACTTCAGCAAAAATACGGGTATAAAAACGCAGGTCATCAGCGGTGCTAGTGGTGCTATGTTCCTGCAAATTAAGCATGGCGCACCCTATGATGTGTTTCTCAGCGCCGACAGTCGCCGACCAAAAGAACTTGAACAAGCAGATTATATCTTAAAGAATAGTCGTAAGACCTATGCAAGGGGTCAACTCGCCCTTTATTCTTCCAGCCACTCCATGCAGGCTAGTGAGCCATTATCCCTTGATCTATTAAGCAGTCCACCGGCACGCTTTGCTATTGCTAATCCTGACATTGCCCCTTATGGCAAAGCAGCGAAGGAAGTCTTAACTCATCTTGCTTTATGGAGAACATATCAGGATCGGTTGATAAAAGGCATTAATATAGGGCAAACGTTTGCGCAAATACGCAGTAAAAGCGTAACCCTTGGTATTGTCTCTAATAGCCAATTAATATTGAACAACTTACCAGGGTTGATTATCCCCAATAATTATCACCAACCTATTGAACAGCAGTTAGTTATAATTGGCGCCAGTAAGAACAAAGCTGCCGCTAAAAAACTGAGTCAATTTTTGCTCTCCACCAAGAGCCAAGCTACTATCGTAAGTTATGGTTATGCACAAACAAACAAATCAAAGGGTTAGATGATAAATTCAGACTTACAAGCGCTTATCACCACCCTAGAAATGGCCGCATTAACTACTGTTATCTTATTGATTATTGGCACTCCATTGGCTTGGTATCTAGCCAAAATGACCAGTCGGTTTAAAGTTATCATTGAAGCTGTGGTCGCTTTACCACTAGTATTACCACCAACGGTATTAGGTTTTTACTTACTTATCGCTTTTTCACCCGAACACTTGCCCGGACAGCTTTGGCAACAAACGACAGGTCAACAACTTGCCTTTAGTTTTTCAGCGATAGTTATTGGCTCCGTTTTATACTCTCTGCCCTTTGTTGTTCAACCGTTGCAAAAGGCTTTTGAACAACTAGGTGACTCTTTATTAGAAGCTGGCGCATTACTTGGCGCCGGCCCGATTGACCGTTTTTTTTCCATTGTGCTGCCATTAACCAAAGCAAGTTTTATCACTGCTGCTAGCTTGGGTTTTGCTCATACGGTAGGCGAGTTTGGTGTCATATTAATGATTGGCGGTAATATCCCGGGTGAAACACGCGTACTTTCAATCGCTTTATTTGATCATGTTGAAGCCTTTGATTATGCCCGAGCGCACTTACTAGCCATCAGTTTATTAATAGGCTCTATGGTAATATTAGCTGCTATTTATTGGTTAAATTTGCCCAAAAGGCCCCAGGATAAAGCTAGATCGGATCAAAAGGAGTCTTCAACTTATGAGTAAGCCCCTTCAGGATGATACTCTTTTGAGTGAAGTATATATAGATAGTGTGTCTCAACTCGACATTAAGATTAATATCAATTATCGACAATTTAATCTAACTATACAGCTACCGATACCATTAAAAGGTATTACCGGTATTTTTGGTCACTCGGCTTCAGGAAAGTCAACCCTACTACGTGCTATTGCAGGACTAGAGCAGACACTTGACGGTGAAATAACCTTAGCTGATAAAAAATTAGTCGATACCAAGCAAGGCCTATACCTTAAACCCGAACAACGACAAGTAGGATTGGTTTTTCAAAATAGCCGTCTATTCGATCACCTAACCGTGTTGGGTAATTTAGAGTTTGCTGTCAAACGCTGTAAACACAATAAGTTATCGTTAGATGAAGTCATTAAGTTAACAGAGTTAACTGCATTACTTGAATATCGCGTGACTGAGTTATCAGGCGGTCAACAACAAAGAGTTGCCCTCGCCAGAGCTATTTTGGCAGAGCCTAAGTTATTATTACTTGATGAGCCCTTAAGTGCACTTGATCAACATAGTAAAGCTCAACTATTAAGAATGATGCTTACTATTCAAAAAAAACTTAACTTACCTATGTTATATGTCAGTCACTCTTTGGATGAATTACAACAAGTTTGCGATACCTTAATAGTCATGTCGAAAGGAAAAGTTATTGATTTTGGCAATATTCACCAAGTTATTCACCGGCTTAATAGCTACGGTGATGCAGACATCATGCATCAGCAAACCAGTTTATCACTGCCCATTAAACAATTTGATAACGGTCATGGCTTAACTACGTTAGCATTAAGTGCTAAGCAAGATATATTTCTGCTCGCCAATGAGGACTTTGAACAACAAACCTCACTGCGTTGCTTTATATTGGCGAGTGATATTAGTATTAGCTTAACAGAAGCCAGCGATAGCTCTATTGTTAATCATATTTGTGGCACCATTCAACAGATTAGCCATCAAAGAAATAATGCATTAGTGACGGTTCACTGTAACTCACAAGATTTTTTTGTCATGATAAGTGCTTTTTCCTTACAAAAGTTATCGCTCACCATTAAGCAGCAAGTTTGCCTGCAGTTCAAAGCTGGTGCTGTCCGTACTTTTATCCATTAATTTAACAACCGAAAAACTGAGAACCCAAGTGTTAAGCAATCAAGAGCAACTCAAATACTCCCGCCAAATCATCTTAGACAAAATAGGTGAACAAGGCCAAATAGCACTACGTAATGCAAAAGTACTCATTTTAGGTGTCGGCGGGTTAGGTAACCCTGCTAGTTTATATTTAGCTGCCGCGGGTGTTGGTACACTATATATCGCCGACGGAGACTGCATAGAGCTTAGTAATCTCCCCAGACAAATTCTATTTAGTGAAGACAATATTGATGAAAATAAAGCGGACGCTGCCGCTGAAAAATTACAGCAACAATTTCCTGATGTGACTATTGAAGCTATTGATGAAATGCTTGATGAAGAGTTATGTGAATATTATTTGCCACAAGTAGACCTAGTCCTCGATTGCTCTGACAACATCCAAACGCGCTACCTAATTAATCAAGCATGTGTGCAACATAAAGTACCACTGATAGTCGGTGCTGCTACTGGCTTTGATGGCCAGCAACTAACCATAGATCCACGTGATGAAAGCAGTGCTTGTTATCACTGCTTATTTCCGGCCACTGAAAAAGCGCCGACAAATAACTGTCAAACTATCGGAATTATTGGTCCTGTCTTGGCCATGATTGCTGGTATGCAAAGCTTACAGGCAATTAAACTGTTAACGGGTAATAAAGTACAGCTTAACCAACTTAATTTACTCGATGGCTTAGCGAATCAGTGGCAACAATTTACCATGAAGAAACAGCCTAGCTGTACAGTTTGTAATGTGAAAACCGACTAACAATAGTTATTTAGCTTCTATACCCAAGCTATTTCAAAAGGCCCGTTTCTAATTCCAGCTGAATCCTGCATTTTGAGGTGGCTTGGGTATAAGCTAGCAGATTTGAGCATAGTAGCGACTACACATTTAGATTATTATGCTAAGTAATTAATAAAAAAGCGAAAGGTTTAGGCTGTGGATTACGGACAAGGTAAATTTTTACTCGGCGAGTGGCAAGTTGATCCACAGCACAATGTATTAATTAAAACCTCAGACAGTGACAAGATAGAAAAACGTTTGATTCGTGTTCTTGTCATGTTGGCCAACAATTCAAATCAAGTAGTGCCAAAAGAACAATTATTAAAAGAAGTTTGGCAGGGTAAGATAGTTTCTGACGAAACTATCTCTGTTGCCATCAGTAAATTGCGTAAAGCACTAGGCTGTAATGCTAAGAATCCAAGCTATATTGAAACAGTTACGGGTGTTGGCTTTCGTTTAATCGTTGAACCTAAAGCCAATAAACCTCTACCTGAAGCAATAGATACAGTTAACAGTACTGACAATAATTCAACCTATGACACAAAAAAAATATCCCCTTGGTATAAATCTCCTTTTAGTTACGCCTTACTCGCCACGTTTATTTCATTAATCGCTGTTTATCAAATGTTCAGCACTCATGTGTCTGACGATGTTGCGGCAAAAGAAATAATTAACAACGAGTCTTATGCTAAAGCGCTTTATTTAATGCAACAAGATGCTGATGGTTTGTACCAAGCTGATGTGCTATTAACTAAACTAAACCAGCAACAACCTGACAACCCACTAATCCTCAATGCGCTAGGTAAAGTAAAATACTTCCAATACTGGGATACTGATAAACAACAACGAACGATACTTATTAATGGCGCCATAGCCTTATTTGAGCAAGCCATCGCTATAGACAATGAGCTTGGTGATGCATATTTGCAACTGGCATTAATCAATATGGTGCTAAAGCGAAATTTTACGCTTGCTGAAGAGTATTTCATCCAAAGTATCACCTTAAATCCTGAGCAATTAGTTGCTCACATTCAGTACGCTGTTCTACTTCTTAGCCAACGCCGTTTTGAAAAGGCAATTTTCCATAATAAGATTGCACAAACAATCGATCCAGAGCATTACTCTTCTGCATCAATCGAATGGATTTATAATATGGCTGAGCAATACGAGTTAGCCGAAAAAGAACTCGCCAAACTATTTACCATTGATCCTGATTCAGAAATTTATAATACCTCGGCAATTCGATTATATGAAAGTGTAGGCAATGAAAGTCGAGCCTATTTACATTACCAAAAAGCCTTTAAGTTAGCCGGTTATTCTGACAAAGATTTAGCAGAGGTTAATAACGCTTTTAATCTCGGTGGTTTGAAGCAGGTCAATTATTGGCTAGCAAACATCAAAAAAGAGCAAGCTGATATTGGCCAATATACTCCCCCCATTTCAACTGCTCGTTACCATGTTGCTGCTGGCGAATACGAACAAGCACTTTCCTATTTGGAACTAGCAGATATTCAGGACGATTCTCTCACCTTATGGTTTAACTCTGATCCTAAATACAAGCCCTTAAGGGGCTATCCTCGCTTTAAAGAGTTAATAAAAAACATAAACAAAACAATAGATTAAAACATTAACTTTTTCTTAAGCTTTTCTTTAACCTTTCTTCAAGCCGTATTTACATTTTTTAATTATCGTTTGTTAGCTATTTATATTTCTAACTAAAACTAATACCAATCCATCTAAGAAAGTGATCGCTTAGCGAGAATTTAAAGGTTTAGAGGCAAGGCATTTATTGCCAAGAATAGTTACTCTATTCTTTAAATCAATAACGCAGCATATAAGTCTTTAAAACTCGCCCTTCGGGAACGCATTGGCATCATGATAAATACACAAAATTTGTTTGATGTAGAATAACTATATCAATACATATTTTGCTTTTTCTCATATCGCCAATGTCGTTCTAAGTGGTCACTTCTTTAGATGGATTGGTATAACAATTAAATGAGAGAAAAATGAAGAAAATAACCATACCTAGCATACTAATACTTAGCGCTTTCCTATCGGCATGCGGCAGCTCATCAGAAGAAGCAACCGCGGTTGAGAGTGCGGCTAAAACAACAACGACAACGACAACAACTACCGATGCAGAGCGCAGTGCTACTTTAGAGTCTTATCTATGGGCTTTTGATGCCGAATCAAAAATAAGATCTACTGCTGTAGTCAATAATAACATTGCCTATTTTGCGACTAATGAAGGTAAAGTATTTGCCCTTAATACTACTGATGGCTCTGAAGTTTGGCAGCAACAATTGAATGGACAAATTTCTGGTGATTTACTTTATGCTGAAGATAAAATATTTCTATTATCTAAAGAGGGAATATTCTATGCACTAAATAGCGAAACCGGTGTCACAGAATGGCAGGTTTCAACACCTGGTGAGACGGCGATTGATGAGTGGGATTATTTTACCAATAGCCCTTTAATTCATAACAATAAAATTTACCTTGCTTCAACGAGTGGTGTAATTTATGTTCTTAATATTAATGATGGTAGCGAAGTAACTTCATATACCCTTGACGGAAAACTTCGTGGTAAACCGGCGATTCTAGACAATAATTTATTTATCGCAAGTCGTTATGGCGTATTTAGCATTAATCTTAGCGATGGCAGTGAGAATTGGTATTACGCTAAAAGCGTACCCACTTCACCACAAGTTGACTCTGGCGTCTTAGCTTTTGGCTCTAGAGCGAATGAAGTGACGGGTCTTGACGCTAACACTGGCGAAAGTCTGTGGAGAGTATCCCATGGTACTAGTTGGGTAACTGGCAAACCGCTTGCACATAATGGTACTTTTTATATTGGCAGTTCAGATGATGCAAGATTTCAAGCTATTGATGCAACCACTGGTGATATTGATTGGTCAATTGGTACAGGAAAAAATGTCTTTTCAAAAGCGGTTATTGTTGATGATGTTGTATACATGACTTCAGGCGATGCTTACGGCAACCCAGGAACTGGATATATAAAAGCGATTGCTCTCGATGGCACAGTTTTATGGAGCTTAGCTGGTAGCAATTTTATGAGCTCACCTGTTGTTAACGATGCAAGGCTATTTGTAGGCAGTGATGATGGTTTCTTCTACGCTATCGATACGGCGCAATAGTTGAATCGAATGTACGAGCCTACTCTGAGTAACACGCTCTATAATCAATAATGTCCTAATAAAAACTGACAACCGGCGCTGTTTAACAATAATTCAGTGCCGTTTTCCGTCTTCTTTTCTGTGGCAATATCTGCCCATTGGTAATAAACATTTCGATGCACTTTCGCCAGCAAATTTCTTCTGACCGTCACATACAAATCACCCTTTTCATTAACAATCAATGGATGTTCTTCATCAAGAGTAAACTCATCACCTAAATTGGTACATACTTGCATGACAGTTTCTTGTTCATCGAGCCAATGCCACTGTGTAAGCACAAAAGGCGCATCATCTACTTGAATTTTTACTTTTTCAACCGGAGTCACTAAAAAGTACTCATCAAGCTCATTATTGATTTCTTTAATAAGAACAGAAGCAAACATTTTCACTAAGGGTAGTCGCTTAAAAGCACTACCTTCATGAAACCAATCACCATTCGCCTTTATCTGTATATCAATTTCACCACAATAAGGTGGGTTCCATAATTCTACTGGTGGAACTGAGTTTTTATTACCTGATAGCTGAGCTGAAATCTTATCTAATGACATATTGGCAAACTTCCCTTACAAAACATTTTAATTGTGAAAACGGGTTAGCTTAACGGTATTAAGCGACAAGTGTATTTGACTATAATTAATATCATGCTAACTTATTGTCGATACATTTTTTTAACATTTGAGCCCGTTCCACAAGTACTTGCTCAAAATAATACCAAGTCTATAAAGTTATTGCTCACTCTGCGAGAATTTAATGTCATTGGTATCACAAGGAATAAATATGAAAATAGCGATCACTAAGACTAAGTTAAGCTTAATCGCCTCCTCTGTTCTGCTTATCGCAGCATGCAGTAACCAAAAGAACGAAGTAACTGATAATATGGCCGATTTAACAGCTCCTATCGCTAAAAAAGTACCACATAAAATGGTCATTCATAACCATACTCGTGTCGATGATTATTACTGGATGCGTGATGATAGCCGTACCAACCCAGAAATTTTAGCGCATTTAGACGCAGAAAATGATTACACGGCGGCACAGCTTAAACATACCGAAGCAATGCAAGAAAAAATCTTTCAAGAGATCAAAGGTCGCATTGAAAAAGATGATAATTCTGTGCCAATTCAAAAAGGTGATTATTATTATTCTCGTCAAATGCAAGGCGAAAATGAATACCCTATTTATGTTAGAGCAACTGATTTTAAGGGCAGTAATTTAGAGATCCTCCTTGACGTTAATGAGCAAGCTAAAGCCCATGAGTATTATCAAGTAAGTGGTCTAAGCGCTAGCCCTAATGGTAAATTACTTGCTTATGGTGAAGATACCGTAAGCCGTCGTATCTATACTGTCCAGTTCAAAGATATTGCCGGTGATACCTTACTTGATGACAAACTTGAAGGCACTAATGGTGGTATCGTCTGGGGTAATGATAACAAGACAGTTTATTACATCAAAAAAGATCCACAAACATTATTAGGTTACCAAGTATTTCGTCACACTCTAGGCACGTCACAAGCTGATGATGAGATGGTCTACGAAGAAAGTAATAAAGCATATTATACTGGCATCAGCAAATCGAAAGATGGTAGCAGCGTATTTATTTGGCATTCAAGCACAGAAGCAAGTGGCGTTTCAGTCATAGATGCAAATAACCCAAAAGCACTGCCTAAAAAGTTTATTGAGCGAGAAGAAGGACATGAATACTCAATCTCAAAAATGAACGATTGGTATTACGTCAAAACAAACTGGCAAGCAAACAACTTTCGTTTAATGAAAGTAAACGAGAAGAACCTTGGTAATAAAACCAAGTGGCAAGATGTCATCCCTGCCGCTGCTGGCGTAAAATTAGAAGATTATGAGTTATTTAACGATCATTTAGTTTATCAACAGCGTGAAAATGGTATCAGTCGTGTAACAATTCAGCAGCTTTCAACGGGTAAAGAGCAGGCACTTAGCTTTAATGATAGCGCCTATAGTCTTGAATTATATGGCAATAATAAATTAAACAACAAGGCGTTGCGTCTCTATTATGCTAGCTTTACTACGCCAGGAACACATTACGATGTTGATTTAACCAGTTTCAATAAAACGCAATTGAAACAAAGCAAAGTATTAGGTGATTTTGACAGTAACAACTATGCTTCTGAACGTATATTTGTTAAAGCACGTGATGGAAAAAAAGTCCCTGTTTCTTTAGTGTATCGTAAAGATAGCTTCAAAAAAGATGGCACCAACCCATTATATCAATATGCTTATGGCTCATACGGTTCAACAATTGATCCTTATTTCTCAGTAAGTCGTTTAAGTCTATTAGACCGTGGTTTTGTTTATGCTATAGCTCATATCCGTGGTTCAGAAATGCTAGGACGCCCTTGGTATGAAGACGGTAAAAAGTTAACTAAAATGAATACCTTTACCGATTTCATTGATGTTACTAAATCATTAACTGCGCAAGGTTACGGCGATAAAGAAAACGTATTTGCTGCCGGTGGTAGTGCTGGTGGTTTATTAATGGGTGCTGTTGTAAACATGGCTCCTGAACTTTATACCGGCATCGCCGCTGCTGTTCCCTTTGTAGATGTGGTCACGACAATGCTTGATGAAAGTATTCCACTAACAACCAATGAATTTAAGGAATGGGGTAACCCAAAAGAGAAAGCTTATTATGACTATATGCTTTCTTACTCGCCATATGACCAAGTAAAAGCACAGGATTACCCAAATATCCTAGTTACTACTGGATTACATGACTCACAAGTTCAGTATTTTGAACCGATGAAGTGGGTTGCTAAGTTACGTGATTATAAAACAGATGATAACGTTTTATTATTTAAAACAGATATGGAAGCTGGACATGGCGGTGCATCTGGACGTTTCAAACGCATCCACGATACAGCCTTACAATATAGTTTCTTTATTGATTTGCTTAATAAGGGTTAATTAATCTAAATTAATTCTGTTCAACTATCTTCATCTAATCCACCACTGGGTGAAGATAGTTTCTATAACACCCGCTTTATTACCATTGTTTAAATGTCAGCTTATTCAGTAATAGAAACTTCCTATTATTAACCTCTAGATGATGACATTACCTATAATACTCTCTATATTAATATTAACTAAAAATTAACTTCCATTAAGTACTAATGAAGAATTTTACTTTACTCTTTTTCATTACCCTACTATACCTCTGCCACTACAGTGCTGGTGCGCAGCCCTCAAAAGTGCTGCAAGTAAGAACCATAGCAATTGCCCCTTACGGTATTGAGACCGAGGGTGAATTAAGCGGTATATATTATGATTTAGCTAACGTCCTACTGACAAAAGCAAAATTAGAAAGTGAACATCATATATTTCCTTATGGCAGGATTATGCATGAACTAAAAATTGGCAAAACAGATTTAACCATAATGTTCAAATACAAAGAACTCGCCGATTTTGTTGATTATATTTATCCGCTACCTACCTTAAAAAATGTTGTTATTGGTCGTAAAGGAAGTGACTACCACTCAGTAAAACAGCTCGAAACACTCAGTATCGCCTATTTACGCGGTGCCAAATTTAGTGATGATATCGATAACAACCCTAAAATCCTCAAACAAACGGTTAGTGATTTTCACCAAGGCTTATTGATGTTAGAAAAAGGTCGAGTAGATGCCATTATTGGACCTATGGCTCCTATTATTAGCGCTGCTAAGCAAATACACCTCAGCAAAGATTTTTTTGGTAAACCGTTAATAGTTTCTGAGCGTACCCCGTGGTTGCAATTATCTAAAAAGAGCCATAATAAAATTTCACCTGAACAATTAGAGACTGTCTTTAGGCAAATGATGGAACAAGGTGATCTAGAGAGAATACAGAAAAAATATCAGTAAGTTGAAACAAGCTGACTGTAACAATAAGGCACAAAAAAAACAAAATAAAATCTTACTTATCAATAAAATAACAAAAACATTTAACATCTTCCCTTTTGCTGAATATGCTCTGTAAACTTATGTAAAAGCGGTATATCCTCAGAGTAACTTTGACTACACTAGTATTAGATAATTTATTTCAACTGAGTTACCCTCGTTATGACACGTCGATTCCGACACCTGCTGCCCTTGCTTTCAAGTCTGTTTTTATTGGCTTGTAGTAATACATCACAAGTAGATAACAACTTAACAATGCCAGTACTTCCCGATAATTGGCAAGAAGAGACACAAGCTTTCGCGGTAGAAAATAACTGGTTATCCCAACTTGATAACCCGCAAGTGCAGCTGTTAGTGTCTAAAGCATTAGCAACTAACCACCAGTTTGCCATACAAGCTTACGCACTAGAAATAGCAGAGCAACAAATGATAGTTTCTGGCAGCAAGCTTTGGCCAGAGCTCGATTTTTCTTTTCGCAGTGGTCGCAATAAAGACAATCAAACTGATAGTTATGCCAATAGTAATTCCGTTAACTTAAATTTAAGTTACGAAGTTGATATTTGGGGCAAGCTGTCTGATGCTGATCGCATGACTAATTATACCTACCTTGCGCAGAAAGCTACTTTTGAGCAGTACAAACAACAATTGGTAGTAAACGTAGTAACGACTTGGTTTCGTGTTATTGAGGCCGATAAATTACTAAGGCTTTACCGTAATCGAGTAAAAAACTCTCAACAAAATTTAGAGATTATCGAAGCAGGTTATAACTCAGGTTTAACCCCTGCCCTTGATGTGTACCTTACCAGAAATGATTTAAATAATGAGTTAACACGAGTATCAGAGCAATCCACTGAAAAAACTCGATTAATTAGACTGCTTGAACGACTTATTGGCGAATATCCCAAAGGCGAGCTATTAGTGGATGCTAACTTACCACTGCTAACCAATGATATTCCTCTAGGGCTACCCTCTGAATTAATTAGTCGAAAGCCTGAGTTAAAAGCGAGTTGGTATCAGCTATTATCTCAAGATGCCGCTTTAGCTTACGCGCACAAACAACGCTTTCCTAGTATGGTCTTATCTGGCTCTATTGGTGATTCGGCTACCGATGTTAGCGATTTATTATCGGGTTCGTCACTCGCTTGGTCATTACTAGGTAGCGTATCAGCACCTATTTTTAATGCTGGGCGCTTACAAGCCAATGAAGAAAAGGTTCGTATTGAACTCAAGCAAGGTGAGCAATTATACCTAGATACATTATATGAAGCTTTTAGCGATGTAGAAAACGCCATCACTACCGAAAATAACTTAAAACATAGCTATTACACTATGTTGGCCGCACAAGAAAATGCCCAAATAGCCTCAACATTATCTTTTGAGCAATACCAAAGTGGCTTAGTCAGCTATACCACAGTACTTGACGCACAAAATCGTTCGTTCGAGGCGCAAACTACCTTAATCAAAATTAAAAACCAGCTCATTGCTAACCGAATCAATCTACACCTCTCTTTGGGTGGCGACTTCTCCGTACCGTCACTTGCGCCATCACCTACACTAAAGGCCAAATAATTATGTCTACTTCCCTTAAGTATAAAAAAATATTAGTGCCTGTCATCATTATCATCGCCACTACAGCGTTAATAATGCTTATCTTTAACAACCCTCCTACGAGTCAGCGGGCTAAACCGTCCAAAGCACCACAAATGACGGTAGCTACGACAACCCTTGCACCACAAACCTATCAAGTGGTGATACAAAGTTTTGGTACTGTTAAGCCAAGAACTCAAAGTGTGCTTTTTGCACAAGTTTCCGGACAAATAAACCATGTCAGTAAACAATTCAGAGCTGGCGGTTTTTTTGAAGAAGGGGATATTTTAATGCAACTTGATGATAGAGATCATCGGGCCGAAGTTAAGATTGCCCAAGCTAGCTTAATGGCGGCCAAACAAAACTTGCAAGAAGAAGACGCGAGAGTAAAACAAGCGAAAGCGGATTGGAAAAGGCTAGGTAATGGTAAAGCGCCAAATGCATTGGTGCTGCGACAGCCACAGTTTGAAGCAGCAAAGGCACAAGTACTCTCAGCAGAAGCACAACTTGATAAAGTGGAGCTTTCACTAGAACGTACTAAAATCATCGCACCTTATGCCGGTCGTATTTTAAAGAAAAATGTTGATATCGGTCAGGTAATCTCAAGCAATACTCAGCTAGCTGATATCTTCGCTGTTGATTATGTTGAAATTCGTCTACCGATAAAAAATAAAGATTTACCCTTAATGAAGTTGCCAGAAGAATATCGTAATGCGCATGATGAATTTGAAGCGAGCCTTAATAGTGCTGCCCAAGGGAATAACAGTAGCTCATTGATAAGTAATGTTGTTATTTCATCAGATCTGATGGGCGTGCAAGTGTGGCAAGGTAAAATTGTACGCACCGAAAGTGCTATTGATGAAATGTCACAGCAACTTTATGTGGTAGCACAAATTATCCGACCTTACGACGGTGTCTATAACCAAGGCGCGCAAATCAAAATGGGTCAATACGTAACAGCACAAATTACTGGCCGTGAAATAGAGAACGCTTTAGTAATCCCCAGCAGCGCTATTTACCAAGGCAGCTATGTCTATATTGTTCAAGATGGATTATTAATGCGTAAAGAGATTCAAATAGATTGGCAAAATGGTACTGAGTCAATTGTTACCCAAGGTTTAATTGCCGGTGATGAATTTGTCTTAACCTCACTAGGGCAAGTTAGCTCTGGTACACCCGTAGCAATATCTGGACAAGCTCCAGCTTCAAGTCCCTCTAAAGGAAAGTTACCGAAAGATCGCCTTGAGAAATTACAAAAAATAGCCGATAAAAAAGGAATTACTATTGAAGCTTTAATCGCTGAACGAAAAGCTAACAAGGTGAAGAACTAATGATTGCTTGGTTTGCACGAAATCATGTTGCCGCAAACTTACTATTAATTACCATTTTAATAGCAGGTTTATTTAGTTTAACTAACCGTATTCCATTAGAGGTTTTTCCATCTTTTGCCACCGACAGAATTAATGTCAATGTATCGCTGCGCGGTGCCACACCTGAAGATGTGGAAAAAAGCATTTCAATTCGTATTGAAGAAGCAGTGCAAGACCTTGAAGGCGTTAAGCAAATTGCCAGTCGTTCATCGGAAGGATCTTCTGCCGTCAATATTGAAGTAGAGTCAGGTTATGATCCTCGTGAAATGCTCGCTGATATTAAAAGCCGCGTTGATGAAATAAATACTTTCCCTGCTGATGCTGAAAAGCCGGTAGTGTCATTAGCAACACGTAAACGTGAAGTCATTGCCGTTACGATTGCCAGCATCTATAGCGAAAAGGAAACTCGAGAATACGCAGAAAAAGTAAGAGACGAGTTATTGAGTATTCCCGCCATTACTCAAGTTGAACTCAGCGGTGTTCGAGATTACGAAATATCAATTGAAGTGCCACAAGACAAACTGCGTCAATATGGTTTAACCATAGCGCAAATCTCTTCGGCTATTTCAGACTCTAGCACAGACATCTCAGCAGGTAATTTGAAAACTAATGGCGGCGATATATTACTTCGCTCAAAAGGCCAAGCTTATCGCAAAGACGAGTTTGAAAAAATTGCGATAAAAACCCATGTTGATGGTTCAATCATTCGACTGAGTGATCTTGCTATTATTAAAGATGATTTTGAAGAAACCCCGGTTCGTACTCGCTTTAATGGCAAGCAAGCCGCGTTTATCGACGTATATCGCCTTGGCCAACAAAGTGCTATTGACGTGGCTGATGCAGTGAAAACCTATATTAATGATAAACAAAGTTCATTGCCGGTAGGCGTTGAATTAAGTTTTTGGGATGATGATTCTCAAATAGTTAAAAACCGTATATCAACACTTACAACAAGCGCTTTACAAGGTGGCATTCTAGTACTGGCTTTATTAACCCTATTTCTTCGACCTTCCATCGCGTTTTGGGTATTTATTGGTATTCCAATTTCTTTTATGGGCGCTTTTATCATGATGCCAGTATTTGGTGTCACGCTAAATATCATGAGTTTGTTTGGTTTTATTTTGGTGCTAGGTATAGTGGTAGACGATGCTATTGTCACTGGCGAAAATATTTATACCCATTTGAAAACCGCTGAGTCTGGAGAGATGGCAGCCATTCGTGGTACCCAAGAAGTAGCAACACCAGTAACGTTTGGTATTTTAACAACAGTTGCCGCCTTTTTACCACTCGCCTTTATTGAGGGTAATCGCGGCGCGTTATTTGCGCAAATTCCGGTAATCGTTATTCCTGTGCTTATTTTCTCTTTAATCGAATCAAAGTTTGTTTTGCCCTCTCATTTAAAGCACTTAAAACTGCGTTCAGAAAAAGACAGACAATCAAAATTCAGCCAATTACAACAAAAATTCGCTGATGGTTTTGAACGCGCCATCATACGTTTTTATCAACCCATATTAAAACTAGCCTTAAGTAACAAAACCACTACTTTAGCCGGTTTTGTTGGTGTGTTTTTGGTCATACTTGCCCTTATTATGAGTGGCTGGACTAAATTTATTTTCTTTCCGCGCATTCCTAGTGAAACGGTTCGGGCTACATTAACCTTACCTGCAGGAACACCTTTTGAAGTAACGAATAAATATATTATGAAAATGGCTGAAAAAGCCGACGAACTTAAGGCTAAGTACGTTGAGCCTTCAACCAACAGCAGCGTCATTATCAATATTTTAGCCTCTACAGGGGGGCGCGGCGGTGTATCAAATCAAGGCAGTGTGCGTTTTGAAATCACCCCACCAGAATCTCGAGAGTTATCAATATCCTCCCGTGAACTAGTAAGAGAATGGCGAAACTTAATTGGTCCAATTCCGGGAGCTGAAAGCATTACTTTCAGAGCGGAAATAGGTCGTTCATCAGACCCTATTCATGTGCAATTTAAAGCAAGTTCTTTAGAAACATTAAAGGAAGTGACTGATAAAGTAAAAGTTCGATTAGCCACCTACCCTACCGTGTTTGATATTGCCGATAGCTTATCCAACGGTAAAGAAGAATTACAAATTGAATTAACTGAACAGGGTAAGGCGCTAGGATTAACGCGAGTCAATGTTTCCAACCAAGTGCGTCGCTCTTTCTTTGGCTCTCAAGTACAGCGTATTCAGCGCGGCAGAGACGATGTTCGCGTAATGGTACGACTGCCAATAGATGAACGTCGCACCATGGCTGATTTAGAAGACATTCTTATTCTTACCCCTTCAGGTGGCTCAGTACCATTATCGCATGTTGCCAAGTTTATTCCAGGAAAAAGCCCTTCAACTATTTCTAGAATAGACAGGTACCGCACCGCTAATGTGAGTGCTGATGTAGAAAAGTCGAACACCAACATGACGGTATTACAAGCTGATTTAAAAGCCTATTTAGATGAGTTAATAGTGCAATATCCAGGTGTTAGTCACTCACTTGAAGGTGAAGCTAAAGAGCAAAGAGAATCTTTTGGCTCACTTGGCTGGGCATTATTATTTGTATTTTTTATCATTTATGCGCTGTTAGCCATTCCGTTTAAATCTTACTTACAACCCCTTATCGTTATGAGTATCATCCCCTTTGGCATGATAGGCGCCGTTATTGGTCATTGGATCATGGGCATGGAGTTAACCATAATGAGTTTATTAGGCATGTTGGCGCTCATTGGTGTTGTAGTAAATGACTCTCTTGTATTGGTTGATTTTATCAATAAAAAGCGCGCGGAAGGCGGCGAGTTGATGGCAGCAGTATTAACTGCGGGTGCTGCGCGATTTAGGCCTGTAATGTTAACCAGCTTAACTACTTTCATTGGCTTAATGCCCTTACTGTTTGAGCAGTCGACACAAGCACAGTTTTTGATTCCTATGGCTGTCTCTTTAGGTTTTGGGATTTTATTTGCGACTTTCATCACGTTAGTATTGGTACCAGTGAATTATCTTATTGTTGAGGGGATAAAAGAGGCATTCTCATCTAATCTACCCCGCGACCATCAAGATATGACGTCACAAACCTAGCTTTATGTACTCAGTAAATGTTGTTATTAGAGTCTATTACTCTTTCGAGGTTGGTTTTACATAGAATAACTATGCTACAAAACTCGCGCCGCGATTTAAGGCGTTTTACATTGAATAAATTTTGACCCTGAAAGATTAACAGGCCTAGACTAAGTCTATCGTAATTGGTCAAAACAAATACAAGAAGTGTTTGTTTTGTAGCATAATCCATAACTTCATTAATTAATTTATAAATAATTCGATAAAAATGTATATTTCTCTTGTCAACGAGAGGCAAAATGCAATACAATCGCCGCGCTGTCAAAGAGCAGCACTCATATTTCTAGAACTTTGCTGAAATATGTTTAAGTAAACCTCAGTGGTGGCTATAGCTCAGTTGGTAGAGCCCCGGATTGTGATTCCGGTTGTCGAGGGTTCAAGTCCCTTTAGCCACCCCATCTTTTACTTCTTCCTGAAGTAGCAGATAAAAAGTTAAAAATGTCGGTGATTAGCGCAGCTTGGTAGCGCACTTGGTTTGGGTCCAAGGGGTCGCAAGTTCGAATCTTGCATCACCGACCACTTTTTCTTTAATTCTCAAGAAAACTTCTGTTTAAGTATCCTCAAGTTCAGTCGAAATTATAACCTTGCATCACCAACCACTTTTTCTTTAACTCTCAAGAAAACTT